>CXWJ01009811.1_pt1 | contig 35772 bp, 41 predicted proteins | sample 590841 | NCBI WGS metagenome assembly CXWJ01 (sample SAMEA3498367, study PRJEB10139) | wastewater metagenome | biome: wastewater treatment plant; material: activated sludge | place: Austria | collected 2015-01-21 | reverse complement strand
CGGCCATCCGCTCCGGAGGTGGTTCACCGTCTGGCGACGGCTAAGCGAGCACGATTCTGGGGTGTTCAGTTGTGGTGCGGTTCAGCCTTGCCGCTGCTTGTGGCGCGGGTTCTCGCAGATCACCATGACGCGGCCGTGGCGACGGATCACCTTGCACTTGTCACAGATCGGCTTGACGCTGGGGTTGACCTTCACGGGGAGGGCCCTTTCTGGAGGCGGCCGGACTACTTGTAGCGGTAGACGATGCGACCTCGGGTGAGGTCGTACGGCGAGAGCTCCACCACCACGCGGTCCTCGGGGAGGATCCGGATGTAGTGCTGGCGCATCTTGCCGCTGATGTGGGCGAGGACCTTGTGCCCGTTGCTGAGCTCGACCCGGAACATGGCGTTCGGGAGCGCCTCGACGACGGTGCCCTCGATCTCGATCACGCCTTCTTTCTTCGGCATGTCCTCCACAATCTGTTGCCTGGTCTGGGTCCAGCGCATGCACTGGCTGTCTACCGATCGACCCGGGAACCTCTCCCCCGGCGNNCCCTGACGGGACGGGCACGAGGTGATCCGGGCAGCCGCGAGGCACCACGAAACGCAACCCACGTTGGGCCGACACGCCAGTCTAGGCGGTCGTCTCCGGAAAACACCAATCGGAAGGACCCGGCAACACCGCCCACGACGTCACGACGAGCCGGGGTCACCACCACGGAAGGACGCGAGGCTGAACCGTGCCCGCCAACGCCGCCACCGACCCACCGCGGCCGACATCGTCCGCCGCTCCTCGGCGACCGCGTCCCAGTAGTCGGCGGCGTCCGAGGAGGCCGGCGGGGTGGGGCCGAAGACGTGGGAGTCCGCCCGCTGGGCCAGGGCGGGCGCGCTGGGCGAGGCGATCGCCAGCGACTGCTCCCTGCGGGTGACCGCCAGCGTCACCGGCACGACCTGACCGAGGTCCCGGGCGTGGTCGACCAGCTCCCGCCACCCGCCCACCACGCGGGTGGACATCGCGCCGGACGTACGCCGGCGCGCGCGGCGCCAGACCTTGATCAGGGCGATCGCCGAGAGGACCGAGGCCACCACCAGCAGCGGAATCCCCCCGAAGACCAGCAGCCGGGCCAGCCACAACGGAAGCGGTCCCCCCTCATCCGGCGGGTCGGCGCTCTCGGGCCCCTTGCGGGCCTGGAGCTGGGTGTCGGTCTGGTCCTGGATGACCGAGGGCGGCGGGATCGGCGCCGCCGGGGGGACGTTCGCGCCGGTTCGGTTGCGGTCGGACTCCGGCGGCAGCTCGGCCGGCCGTTCCTCGCCCATGAACTCGCTGGTGGGCAGCGTTCGCCAGGTCCCGTCCGCGGCTCGGACCTCCACCCAGGCCGACACGTCGCTGCCCATCACGACGCCGCCCTCGGGGACCACGGCACCCATCACCACCCGCGCGGGAACGCCGACCCGGTTCGCCAGGAGCGCCATCGTGGCGGCGTACTGCTCGTCGTTGCCGGCCATGATCCGCGCGTTGGCGAAGCCGTCGAGCAACCTGCCCAGGCTGTGCCCGGCCGGGTAGATCTTCTCGGCCTCGGTGACGCCATCGGTGTACTTGCCCTCGTCCCTGAGGTGGTGGGCCAGGGCGTAGACCGATGGCATCGGCGAGGTCTCGCCCGCGGCCCACTCGCGGGCCTGGGTGTCGAGGAAGGCGGCGGCGTCGAAGGCGGCGCCGACGCCGGTGGCCGGGAGCGTGTCGGGCGTCAGCGTGTCGTCGGGAAGCACGGCCCTGAGCGTGTAGCGGTCACCGGGCCTCACTCCGGAGGGCACGACAGCGGTCGAGGTGGCCAGGTTGTAGCGGAACGACTCGACCTTGGCCTGAGGGTCGCCCGTCGCGAACCGGATGGACTGGAGCGACCCCACGACCGGCAGCCACACCGCGGTGTAGCCCTCGCCCACGGTGACCGTGGCCTCGACGCGCTCGCCCGGAGCAGGGTTGTCGATCGTCGACGACACCCGCTGGTAGGTGTCGTTGGCGACCCCCGGGATCGCGTTGTTCGAGGCCCCCCACACGACGCCGTCGTAGCTGTCCAGCGTCGCGAACCGCACCCGGGTGCCGGCCGGTACTCCCTCGATGGTGAAGAGCTCCTCGAGGAACAGGTTCTCCGGATCCGGCTGGTCCTTCATGTCCACGAACCGGCGGAAGGACGCCAGCGGCGAGGGGTACTCCCCGATGTCGAACGGCGGCACCACATGGTCGCGCAGGACCAGCCGCGCATCGTCGGCCCCGGTGACCACGGTCGCCACGGGCAGGGCCAGCAGTGCGCTCACGGTGATCAGCCCCACCCCGACGACCAGGCGGGAGCCACGACCGGCGTGCCCCTGCACCGCGCCGGCGGCGGCCACGTTGCGCACCGCCAGCCAGGAGAGCGCCACCGCGGCGAACGCGACTCCCTGGAGCCACAACGACTGCGGGTCGTGGGTGCCGAGCAGGAGGACCAGCGCCAGGAGAGCCAGCGCCGGCAGGAGCGGCAGCACGGTCCGCAGCCACGCGGGTCCCACGCGCACCCCGGCCAGCATCACGCCGAGCACGCCGAAGGCGAGTCCCAGCAGCCACGGGAGGACGAGGAGGGGCCCGCCGCCGTCCACCGGCGGCAGGGTGGTGAGCAGGTCCTTCCACCCGAACAGCGCCTGGTCGGTGAGTGCCGACCAGGTCTCCGGGCCGGGCAGGGTCAGCCCTGGGGAGCGCAGGGCCATCACCCCGCCGAGCAGATAGAAGAGGGCGGTCGCCACGAGCACCGGGGCGACCAGGGGCCAGCCCAGCCGGCGCGACCCCCAGGCGACCGCGGTGCCGAGCAGCAGCCCCGAGGTCCCGACAGCCAGGAAGCTCCAGCCCGTGTACGTCGGAGCGAGGCCGGCGAGGGTCACCACGCCGAGGGCCAGCACGAACCCGGCGTCCATCAGGGCGTCGTGGTCGCTCCACCGGACGGCGGTGGATCGAGGCTCGCTCATCGCACGCTCCACCGCAGCAGGGCGGGCAGGTCCTGCTTGTTCGCCATCTGCAGCACGGGCATGGCATCCGCCTCGGAGGCGCGGCTGGGCGACGTCGGGTTGACGATCAGCGCGATCCGGCGTACCTCCGGGCCGAAGGCCACCGCGGCCCGCGCGATGGTCTCGAAGCCGGCCGGCGCGCCGGTCACGAGGAACACCAGGCTGGTGTCGGGGGCGATCGCCTGCGCCCGCCGCGCGCCGGCGACCAACCCGGTCCGCCCCAGGGCGGCCCGGCACACGGCGTCGAGCGCGAGGTGACCGTCGGTGCCCGACGCCGCCTGGTCTCCGCACATGAACGAGGTCTCGAAGTCGTCGAGGATCGCACGCACGGCGAGCGAGGCGGCGACCGACATCGCGGTCTCGAAGTCCTCCGGATCGCCCCAAGAGGCGGGCAGGTCGTCCACGACCACGGTGGCGTGGCTGCGGCGGGTGTCGAGGTACTCCCGGACCAGCAGCTGGGTCTGGCCGGCCGCGGCCATCGCCTTGGCCGAGGACCTCCAGTGCACGTGCCTCAGCTCGTCGCCGGGGACGTACTCGCGCAGGGCGTGGAACGCGAGATCGCTCTGCGACACGGCATCGATCGCCACCCCTTCGAGGTCTCGCAGCAGCCCGGCGCCCAGTGAGCCGAGCGGCAGCATCGGGGGGCGCACCAGCACCTCCTGCACCTTGGTCCAGGGGAGGTCGCGCGAGAAGACGCCCAGCGGGTCCCCGCGTCGGGTGCGCGCCGGACCGACGCGGATCACGCCTCGCCGCTCGGTGCGCAGCGCGAAGGTCTCCTCGTGCGAGGCACCGGGGGCGAGCAGGGGTACGCNNGCCCGTGAGGCCGACGCCCACGAGACCGGCCACACCGAGGGCGAGCAGGGTCCAGCCCAGCGGCCGGACCATCCGCACCCCCGAGCGCACCCGGCGCCACAGCCTCCGGCGCATCGCGGCCTCAGGCCACCCGGTCGGTCGGCGGCGAGACCGAGTCGAGGAGCCGCGCCACGATGCTCTCGACGGAGACGCCCGTGAACTGGGCCTCCGCGTCGAGCAGGATCCGGTGGCAGAGCACCGGCTCCGCCAGCACCTTGATGTCGTCGGGGACCACGTGGTCCCGGCCGTCGGCCGCGGCCCAGGTCTTGGCGACCCGGATGAAGGCGAGGCAGCCCCGGGCGCTCACGCCGAGCTTGACGTGCGGGAGTCGACGCGACTCCTCCGCCAGCTCGGCGACGTAGCCGACGATGGCGGGGTCCACGTAGACGTCGTCGGCCAGCCGGCTCATCTGAGCGATCGTCTCAGCGGTGATCACCGGCTGCACCAGGGCGGCCCGGTCGCGCACCTTGGCCTCGGTCAACAGCTCGACGGTGGCCGCCCGGTCGGGGTAGCCGAGCGAGGTCTTCATCAAGAACCGGTCCAGCTGAGCCTCCGGCAGGCGGTAGGTGCCGGCCTGCTCGATGGGGTTCTGGGTCGCGATCACCATGAACGGGCGACCTACCGAGTGCGGCTCGCCGTCGACGGTCACGCGTGCCTCCTCCATCACCTCCAGCAGCGCGGACTGGGTCTTCGGGGAGGCGCGGTTGATCTCGTCGGCCAACACGATCGAGTGGAAGACCGGGCCCGGGTGGAACTCGAACATTCCCTTGTGCTGGTCATAGACCGTGACGCCGGTGACGTCGGAGGGCAGCAGGTCGGGCGTGAACTGGATCCGCGCGTGGCTGCCTTGGACGGTGTTGGCCAGGGATCGAGCCAGCATCGTCTTGCCCGTCCCCGGGAAGTCCTCCAGCAGCACGTGGCCCTCCGACAGCAGGCAGGTCAGCGTCAGCCGGACGACGTGACGCTTGCCGAGCACGGCCAGCTCCATGTTGTCGGTCAGCTTGTCGAAGGTCTTCTGGAACCAGCCGGCCTGTTCGGGGGAGATCGTCATCGGATCGCTTTCGTCGGGTGCGAACAGGTTAGTTGGGCCAGGGGAAGTCCACGGACTTCCTGATGGAGTTGTCCGAGCTCGAACAGGTCACTCCGACGTCCACTCCCGGACTGCCGAAGTACAGGGTGGTGGGCTCCCAGCCGCCCTGGGCAAAAGGCCCCCAGTCGGTGGGTGGGAAGCCCTGCCGGGTCACCGTGCAGGTCACCGGCGAGAAGAAGTTCGTCGCCCGGATCGCGATCTTCCCGCACGAGGCGTCGGTGCAGTCCGGGCCCTGCCCCGGCTCGTGGCAGGGCTCACTGCCGCTGGTCGGATCGTCGTTGCACAGGACGTAGCGTCGGACCTCCACGTCCGGCGGCGGTGGAGGTGGCGTGGTCTGGGAGTCCGACCTGCTCACCGGTCCCCGGCTCCGCGCCGGGTCCGACACCGTCACCGAGATCGTCTCCCGAGCCGAGAACCCGAGATCGAGCGTCGGAACGGTGCGGGGGCCGTCGCCGGGGCTCACCGTGTACTGCTCGCCGGGTCGGGTGCTTCCGGTGAAGCTCACGTCGACCTGGACCGGCGCGCCGTTGGGGTCCACGGACACCTCCCAGCCGACCGAGGTGCCGCTGCCGCTGGACTGGATCGAGATGTGGTCGCGGATCAGCGGCCCGTAGGTGCGAACCGTCTGGGGATCGGAGGTGCTGCACTGATTGTTCTCGTTGCACACCCGCAACCGGACGTTGAACAGATCCCGGTTGTTGCTCACGGAGAACGTCTTGGAGGTGGCCTCCGGGCCGAACGTTGCGACGGTCGTGCCCCCGACCTGGACCTCGCCGCTGGCGTCCCCGCCGCGCGAGCCGGGGACCGCGAAGGTGGCCCGCGCCTGGTTGTTGGTGCCGGTCGGCTCGAGCGTCCAGGGTCCCCAGGCCAGCGGCGCGGCGATGGCCGTCCACGACGCCGTCTCGCTGACCTGCCCCTGGCTCTCACCGCTCAACGCCTGCACCCGGAAGTCGTGTCGGGAGCCGTCGTACCGGAGGTTCGGGAACACGCACTGGGTGGCGGCGATGCGGTTGCAGGCGGCGACGTTGAGGCCGTTGTGCTGGACCACGTAGGTGATCGCAGCCCCCCCGGTGTCGGGCACCGGGGCCCACGTCATCGTCACGGTCGTCGTCGGTCCGGTGGAGGGGTCGATGAACAGCTCGGGCTTCTTGGGCCGACCGATCTCGCCCTCGGAGTGGAACGGGCCGCCGGTGATCGGCGGTCCCCAGCCCAGCGGGTTGTGGGCACGGACCACGAAGAAGTAGTCCTTCCCGTTGGTCAGCCCGTTCGCCACGACCTCCGTGCCGCGAGTCTCCATCCGACGGCCCTGCCAGGTGACGAGGTACTTGTCGATGCGCGAGGCGCGGCCGGCGGGCGGATCCCACGCGATGGTGAGAGCGTGGTTGCCGATCTTGGTGTTGCGGATCCGTCGGACCGGTCCCGGCTTCTCGTCGGGCCGTGCCGACTTCGAGCTGGGGCTCCAGTCCGACCAGCCGATCGCGTTGTGGGCGCGCACCGTGAAGGTGTAGCTGGTGCCGTTGACGAGGCCGGTCATGTCACAGGTCGTCGTCGCGCAGCGCCTCGAGGCTCCGTTGCTCGCGCGCAGTTCGTAGGAGTCGATGGGGGCGCCGTTCGCCGCCGGGGCCCGCCAGCTGAGTCGCACCGACTCGGAGACCGAGCTGATCCCCGGCACCGGCGCGGGGGGAGCGTCCGGCACGCCGAGCAGCTCGATGGTGAGGATGTTGGCGGCCTCCCGTTCCGGGTCTGCAGCCGGCACGTCCCTCATCACCACCCGGAACCTGGCCAGCCCACTGGCCCGGTCGGCGGCGGAGATCCGCACCGACGAACCGCCGGCCAAGCCGACGGTGACGCCGCGCCCGGACAGCGGCGTGACTCGCACCACCGTCGGGGTCGGGTTCGGGACCCCTGGAGCGAGGTAGGCGGCGAGGTCGACGGTCCGCGACTCGCCGGCGCTCAGGTCCGAGATGCGGATCGGCGCCAGCGTCGGTGGTGGCGCGGCGACGACGCGGACCCGGAGCTGACCCGGATCGCTGCTGCCGGCCCGCACCAGCAAGATCGCCTCGGTCCCCGCCCGCGCCTGGTCGGTCGCGCGCACGCGCACCGGCATCGCGGCCGGATCGACGATCTCCAGACCGGCGGCGGCCCCCCGCCACTGTGAGGTGTAGGAGAGCTCCGGCAACGCGCTGGGGTCCGGCGTCCACACATTGCACAGCGTGGCGACATCCAGCTGGACCTCACCGCCCTGCGGCACCTCGATCGTGTCGGTCGGGCAGGTGAGGATCGGCCGGTTCCGGCCCACCTGGACCGGAATGCTCACCCAGGCTCGCGGGGCGTCCGGGTCGTTCTGGTCGAGCCCGGCGACGACCTCGAAGCTCACGGCGCCGGGACCCTGGTACGTCTTGGCGGCGCTCACCGTGAAGCTCGCCGACGACACACCGACGGCGTTCACCCCGCCGCGCGGCGCGCCCGCGACCTGCTGGCCGGCGGCGAGCTGGAGCGGTTCGCCCGATGGGCTCACCACATAGTCGGACAGGCGCACCCGCTCGGACTTCCCCGGGGCGAGCTTGATCAGCGCGTCTGCCCGGACGAAGGGCTGGCTCCCGGTGCGGGGAGGCACGTAGAGCTGGGCCAGCGCGGCGCCTCCGTCACCGTCGACGACCTTGAAGGGCACGACGAGCGGGAGCGCGCCACGGGTCACCAGGATCCGGCCGCCGTTCACCTTCACCGCGACCCCGGGCGGCGCGAACACCTCGGCGATGCGCAGCTGGTCCGGCGCACCGTCCGGGTCGTACGCCGATCGCAGCACGTCGACCTTGATCGCCGCGGAGTCCGTGCTCTCGCCGTACGCGTCGAACACCACCGGCGGGTTGTTGTAGGGGCGAGCCGTGCGCAGCGTGATCGTCGCCTGCGACGAGGCGAAACCGTTGGAGATCCGGTAGACGACGTCCATGGTCGCGCCCTCGGCGTCGGCGGGGGCCGCGATGGTGACCGGTCCGTTCGGCGAGGCCAGCCGCACGCCCGCCGGCGGGTCGACCAGCTCGAGCGCCGGCCGTTCACCCGGGCCGAGATAGTCGTTCGCGGTCGGGCTCACCGTCGCCACCCGGCCCGGCTCCACGGTGATCGTGTCGGGCACCGCGAGGGGAGGCTGTGGCGGGCCGGCCGGCGCCACCGCGATCCGGACGGTGCCACTCGCCTGGAGGCCGCCCCCGTCCGTCACGGTGTAGTCGAACTCGTCGGTGCCGTTGGCGTCCGGGAAGGCTTGGTACTCGATGGTGTTGGCACCCAGCTTGACCACCCTGCCCAGGGCCGGAGCAGAACCCAGCCCGACCAGGGTCACCGCGTCGCCGTCGGGGTCGATCCCGGAGCCCGGGAGCTTGAGCACCACGCTTGCACCGGCGACGGTCCGGGACTCGAGCACCGGTGGCTCGGGCGCGCCGTTCACCGCGCCGGCCGGCACCACCGACACCCGGATCCGCCCCTGGCTGGTGTCCCCGGCGGTGTTGGCGGCCAGGTAGGTGAGCTCGTACGTCGTCGGCTCGGTCACCCGCTCCGGAGCCACGTAGCGGACCATGCGGCCCGACACCCCCGCGGCGCCGGTCCCCCGTTCGCTGCCGTCCGCGGCCGTCACCTGCAGCTGTCCCGACCGCTGCCCCATGACGTCGGTCACCAGCGTGAGCGCGTCCCCCGAGGGGCTGTAGTCGTTGTCGAGGACCGGGATCGCCACGCTGGCGCCGGCGCGCACGGTCGCCTCGTCGTCGGCCGTGATCGGTGCGTTGTCGTCGGGGGCCGGGCGCTGGGTGACCGTGATCTCCCCGGTGACGGGCGCGCCACCGTTGCTCACGGTGTACCGCACGACCTGGGGCTCGCGGAGCACACCCTGTCGGGCACTGACCCGCACCCACCGCCCGTCGATGATCGCCACGTCGACCAGGTCCTCGCGCAACGCCCGCGCCCCCTGGACGACCAACAGGCCACCGGCCGGGTCATGGTCGTTGGCCAAGGCGTCGACGATGCCCGGTGCCGTGCCATAGAGGGTCAGCGAGTCGGGCATCGCCACGGGATCCCGACGCTCACGCGGCCTGACGTCGACGCGGATCTTGCCGCGCGCCAGGGGGGCGCCGCCGTAGGCGACGTCGTAGTTCAGCGCATAGGTCTTCGCGACCGCCGACCGGAAGGTGACGGTTCCCTCACTGAGGTTGGTGCGCACCTGGGTGCCACCGGAGGCGGCGATCTTGCCGGCCAGCTGGAGCTGGGCACGAGGGTCGAGTGGGTCGGACCCGGGAAGGTCGTTCGCCAGCGGGCGCAGGGTGACCCAGCGACCCGCCTCCACCGAGGTGATGTCGGGCTCGGCCACCGCGGCGACGGGCTGGTCCCGCTCGTGGTCCTGGACGGTGAAGGTCAGGTCGGCGGACACCGGCTCGGACCGACCGTCGGTCACGGCGTAGCTGACCGTCACCCGCCCGGGCTGCGCCGGAGCGTTGAACCGCACCCGGCCGGTCGCGGTGGTGCCGGCCCGGGCTCCGGAGGCTTCCGAGCCGACCTGGGCAGAGGCCAGCGACAACGCATCGCCGTCGCTCACGTCCCGCCAGTCCNNCGCCGGCACCGCCCAGACCCGCGGCTCGAACCCCCCACGCAGGTCCGGTGGGCGGTTGGCTCCGTCGCGCCGGGTCGACACCGTCACCCGGGCGTGCGCGGACACCTCCCGCCCGTCGTCGATGAAGTACTCGAAGGCGGTCGGGGCGGTCGTGCCCGGGGGCAGCTTCAGCTGGACCGTCTGACCGTCGGGCCCGATGGTCAGCTTGGCGCCGTTGCGGGAGATCGCCTCGACCGAGCGGATCGCCAACACCCTGCCGGTCGGGGCGGAGTCGTTGTCCAGCGGGTAGAGGGTGGTGGTGCGTCCCGCCCTCGCTCCGAAGGTGTCCGGCTCGGCCTTGGGCGGGCGGCGGTCGCCGTCGTTGCTCTTCTTGGTGTCCTTGTCCTGGCTCTCGTCGTTGTCCTTCTGGGTGAAGGCCGGCCAGTCGTCGAGCGTCCGCGGCTGATCGGTGTCGATGTTCCAGACCCGGCCCGAGAAGCGATCGTTGAGGACGATCTGGTCGCGGTTGACCCGGAACACCAGGTCGTTGGCCTCGCCCTCGAGGTACGCCGCCTGCACCGGATCCGAGCCGCAGCGGGTCACCACGATGCCCCGACCGCCCGACCAGGCGGCGTAGACGCAGGCTCCGAGCCGGACCGGTGGCGTGGGCCGGCCGCTGGCGTCGGTGAAGATCCTGGTCAGCTCGCCCGTCTCGAGGTCGACCGAGAGAAGCTCCGTCGGGGTGGCCGCGAGCACCGAGTCGGCCAGCGGGCCGGGCAACTGGAGCACGGCACCGTCGCCGAGCACCGCCCGGACGAGCCCCTGGGCCACCAGCGTCCCGGCCTCGGCATCGAGCACGACCGGGGTCTCACCGACCGCGGTGAGGGCGATGCTGTCACCGATGGGCTCGTCGAGGGGCGCCGCCGTGGGCGCCCCGAAACCCTCGCCCTCCGGTGCGAGCCGGGTGAGCGTGTCGTCGGACGACGCCACGAACACGGTGCCGCCCTGCGACACCGCCAGCGACGCGGGAGCCGTCACCGTCGCCAGCGGTGGCGCCTCGGTGTCGACCTGGCTCAGCTGCGGAGCGCTGAGATCGGGATCGACCCGCTGCGCGCGGAGGGCGCCCGTGCCCGAGTCGAGCACGGCCAGCGAGCCACCCGCCAGCTGGACCGAGGCGTAGCGCGGCAGCGCCGCGCCGGCGTCGTCGGCCGCGGTGGCCGTCGCCGGGTCGAGCGGCCGGAGCCGGCGACCGGTGGCCTCCACGCCGACCACGACCGAGTCCTGCTGGACGAGGTCGAGCTCCTCACCGAGGGTGGCGAAGGTGGAGGCGTCCTGCTGCCCGATCGGCTTGTTGATGCGGCCGTAGTAGCCGTTCTGGGAGTTGGTCACCCAGATGCCGCCGTCGTTCAGCTCGGCGCGGTGCGACTCGTAGCCACGCGCCGCGACGGCGTACACCACCGCCCCGCTGACTGTGGCCAGCAGGGTGAGGTTGGCGACAACGCCGACGGTCCGTCGGCGCCACGCCTTGCCGCGACCCGTCATCTGCTCCCCGTAGGAACGAAAAAGCCTCCCGTGCGAGAGTAAAGAGCACACCCGCACGGGACAAGTTGAGCAAATCATGACGTGAGCGCCCCGGTCGGGGAACAATGGACCCGTCACAGGTGGTCTGGACCGGCTGAGAACAGCTCGTCGAGACCGGGACGACAGTCGAGAGGAAGTGGTCGTGGACACCAGCTACGTCGCTGGGACGGGCCTTCTGCTCACTCGGAGCCGCCGCTGGCTGCTCCTCGACGACGACCCGCCCCTGGACCGGGTCGAGGAGTGGTGGGAGCTGCTCGGCACCACCGGGCCGGTCCGCGCCGACCTGATCGCCGCCCTCGAGGTCGCCTATCCGCTGCACGAGGTGTCCCTCGTGCTCGTGGACCTGGACGACTCGACGCCGACGCTCACGTGGGGAAACGGCCGCGTCGATGCCGATGCCGCGGGACAGCGGCTCAGCGTCGGGCTTGCCGGCGAGGGCAAGGCGCGCCCCCTGCTTGCCGGCGTCGTGGCCGCCGCGACGGTCGACGTCCGGGTCGCGAACGTCGGTGGCGGCGGCTCCCTCATCGACGGCATCCCCGCCGACATCCTCGAGAGCAGCACCTCCGGCCCGCCGCCCACCCGGCCGATGTTCCGGCCCGCCGACGCCTCGCTGCGCGACGAGGAGGTCGAGATCACCGTCCCCCGAACGGTCGCCGACGTGCTGGGCGAGTCCCCGTTCGCGGAGGACACCGCTGAGCCCGTCTCGACCGCGGAGCTGAGCCACCACCTGCGTCAGACCAGCCAGGAGACCGTCCTCGCCGTGCAGTGCCCGCACGGACACGTCACGCCGGCCTACACGCCCACGTGCCGGGTCTGCAACGTCACGGTGCCGCCCCAGGAGCCGCGCAGCATCCCACGGCCGAACCTTGGAGGGCTTCGGCTGCCCAGCGGGGAGCTGGTGCCGCTGGACCGAGGGGTGGTCTTCGGTCGCAAGCCGGTCCCCGTCCCGGGCAGCAGTGACTGGCCACACCTGGTGCACCTGCCGCAGGACTCGACCTACGTCTCGCGGATGCACCTCCAGATCGAGCTCGACGGCTGGTTGGTGCTGGCCCGGGACCTCGGCTCCCGTGGCGGGACGACCCTGCGGATCCCCGGCCGGCTTCCGCAGCGGATCCGGGCCAACGAGCGCTACGTCCTCGAGCCGGGCCACACCCTGGATCTCGCCGACGTCTACGAGATCACCTACGAGGTCTCCCCGTGACCGCACCCCGGATACCGGGGTACCGCTACATCGACCATCTGGGAAGCGGCGGTTTCGCCGACGTCTTCCTCTACGAGCAGGAGTGGCCGCTCCAGCGGGTCGCGATCAAGGTCGTGCGCCCCGACGTACCCCTGAACGAGCGTGAGAAGTCGCTGTTCACCAGCGAGGCCAACGCCATGGCCCGCCTGGCCGACCACCCCTACATCGTCACGGTGATGACCGCCGGGGAGACCGAGGACCTGCGGCCGTACCTCGTGATGCGCTTCTGCCCTCCCCCGGACCTCGGGGTGCGGGTGCGCGACAACCCGCTCCCGGTGGCCGAGGCCGTCAGCACCGGCATCAAGCTCGCCAGCGCGATCGAGACCGCCCACCGGTCCGGCATCCTGCATCGCGACATCAAACCCAGCAATGTGCTGGTCACCAGCTACTCCGAGCCGGCACTGACCGACTTCGGCATCGCCGGCGGGGTGCACGAGGTCGCCGGCGACACCGATGTGCGGATCTCCTACCCCTGGTCGCCGCCCGAGCTTCTCGACGGCCGGTCGAACGGTTCGGTGGTCTCGGACGTCTACTCGCTCGGCGCCACGATCTGGCACCTGCTCGTGGGTCGATCTCCGTTCTCGATCCCGGGCGGGGACAACTCCACGCGCGCGTTGAGCGCGCGGATCCTGCACGCCCATCCGCCGGCGACGCAGCGGCCGGACGTGCCGCCCGCCCTCGACCGGCTGCTCCAGCAGTGTCTCGCCAAGGATCCGTCGCACCGCCCGCAGTCGGCTCTCGAGGTCGCCCGCGGACTGCAGCGCATCGAGGTCGGCGAGAGCTTCGCACGGACGGCGATCGCCGTGGAGGCGGAGCTGCCGGGCTCGCCGGTGCGCGACTACCACGTCGAGTCCGATCCCGACGCGACCCGGATGAAACCCACGACCCTGACCACCGGTTCGGCACCCCGCACCGTCGTGCCGAACCTGGCCGGAGCGGAGACCGCCGAGGACCCGCGCCGGATCGGGCCGGTCGTCTGGGCCGTGGCCGGCACGTTCGTGCTCGCCGTGGCCGGCGGACTCCTCATGCTCAGCCTCGGACGCGGGGATGCCGGCGACCCCGACGTCGGCCCGACGTCCCGGCCGCCGAGCACCCCGGCCAGCATCGAGCCGGGCCTGGTGGCCGATCCGGTGCTGACCGGTGAGCGGAACGGTGGGAGGGTGCGGGTGTCCTGGACGGCCGGCGACGGCGGCGGCCCCGGGGACACCTGGCAGTGGCGCCGCACCGACACCGGGGTCGGTGATCGCACGACGAACGACTCGGTGGTCCTGCGCGCCGACGACCAGGTGTGCGTCCAGGTTCGTTTGATCCGCGCTCAGGCCGAGTCCGCCTGGGCCAACACGTGCGTCGACTGACCCGGTTCGCCGGGCTCGCCCTGGTCCTGGTGATCGCGACGGGCTGCGCCGGCTCCGGCCGGCCGTCGACNNCTCGCCGACCGGATCCATCAGCCCGACCGCCGCCTCGTCGTCGACCGGCGGGCCGGACCCCCAGCAGGACGCGTCGAACCTCGAACGACTGCTCAGCAGGGTGTCGGTCGTGCCTGGCGCGACCTACCACCCGGGCTACGACCGCGACTGCGACCCCGGAGCCTGCGTGTTCGGCCCCCCGTGGACCGACGACCATCCCGGAGCGTTCGGTCACAACGGCTGCGATACCCGCCAGGACGTGCTGCTCCAGCAGCTGCGCGACGTCGAGCTGCGATGGGGCTCGCGCTGCCGGGTGTACGACGGTCGCCTGCTGGACCCCTACTCGGGTGAGCTCCTCACCTGGCGTGAGGACGGGTACTGGATCCAGGTCGATCACCTCTATCCCCTGGCTGCGGCGTGGCACGCCGGCGCGTGGGCCTGGTCACCCCGGCGCCGGCTGCGGTTCGCCAACGACCTGCGGCGCGAGCTCCTCGCGGTCTCGGCGCGGACGAACCAGGACAAGGGGTCGCGCACTCCGTCCGACTGGCTCCCCCCGAACCGTGGGTTCCGGTGCCGCTACCTCACGAAGTACCTCTCCGTGGCCCTTGCCTACGACCTGCCGATCACGCAGGCCGACGCGAGGGTGGTACGTCGAGTGGCTCCACGCTGCTGACGACCGCGGCACCCGGGGACGCGAGGCCCGAGCCGCGGCTCAGGCCACCCGGTTGCGCTCGACCTGGCGCTCGTGCCAGAGGCTCGCGGCCGCCGTGACTGCGAGCGTGCCGAGGATCGTGACCAGCGAGACCCAGATCGGGATCTCCGGCGCCCACTCGACGTTCTCCCCGCCGTTGATGAAGGGCAGCTCGTTCGTGTGCAGGGCGTGGAGGATCAGCTTCACGCCGATGAAGAACAGCAGGAACGCCAGGCCGTAGGCGAGATAGACCAGCCGCTGCAGCAGACCGCCGATCAGGAAGTAGAGCTGGCGCAGGCCCATCAACGCGAACACGTTGGCGGTGAACACCAGGTAGGGCTCCTGGGTGAGCCCGTAGATCGCGGGGATCGAGTCCAGCGCGAAGAGGAGGTCGGTCATGCCGAGGGCGAGGATCACCATGAACATGGGCGTCATCACCCGTTGGCCGTTGATCCGCTCGAACAGCTTGGCGCCGTGCCACTCCTCGCTGACGCGGAAGTGCCGGCGCACGAATCGGACCAGGGCCGGCTCGTCGTACTGCTGGTCCTCGTCGTGGCCTTCCCGCGCCAACGAGATCGCGGTCCACACCAGGAACAACCCGAACAGGTAGAAGACCCAGCTGAACTGGTTGATCGCCGCGGCCCCGAGCCCGATGAAGATCCCGCGGAACACCAGCGCGAGGATGATGCCGATGAGCAGCGCGGTCTGCTGAAGCTCGCGTGGGACGGCGAACCTGCTCATGATGATGATGAAGATGAACAGGTTGTCGATCGACAGCGAGTACTCCGTCAGCCAGCCCGCGAAGAACTCGCCGGCGTAGCGCGGGCCGCTCACGAAGTAGATGCCGACGCCGAAGGCGACGGCCATCGCCAGGTACGCCGCGAGGTGCCGCGACACCTCGCGGGTGCTCGGCTCGTGCGGGCGGCGACCGATGACCAGGACGTCGACGAGCAGGGCGCCGAGCGTGACCACGATCGTGACGATCCATACCGTGCTGGTGACGTGCATGGGCTATCTCCCGCCGTAGGCTGCGCCGAGCTCGGCCAGCTCGGCCTCGCCCCCGTCCAGGGCCGTCAGCACCCAGAGCCCGTCCGGGGTCAGCGCGAAGGTGTGCTCGAAATGTGCCGCCAGGCTGCCGTCCTCGGTCACCACGGTCCAGTCGTCCTCGAGGAGGATGGTGTCGTGGGTGCCGAGGGTGACCATCGGCTCGACCGCGAGCGCCAGCCCCGGGGTCAGCTTGGGGCCGCGGCCCGCCCGGCCGTAGTTGGGCACGTTGGGGGGCTGGTGCATGGCGGTGCCGATGCCATGGCCGGTGTAGTCCTCCAGGATCCCGAAGTCCCCCTGCGCCCGCACGAAGCTCTCCACCGCGTGGGAGATGTCGGTGACCCGCCCACCGATCCGTGCAGCGGCGATGCCGCGCCACAGCGACGCCTCGGTGACCTCCAGCAGGTGGCGCACCTCTGCCGAGAGCTCGCCGACCCCCACGGTGAACGCGGCATCGCCGTGCCAGCCGTCCACGATCGCCCCACAGTCGATGGAGACCACATCGCCGTCGGCGATGATCCGGTCTCCGGGGATGCCGTGGACCACCTCGTCGTTGACCGAGACGCAGATCGACGCCGGGAAGCCGTGATAGCCCAGGAACGAGGGCGTCGCTCCGCGGGAGCGGATCGAGTCCTCGGCGAGCGCGTCGAGCTCGGCGGTGGAGACTCCCGGCCGCACGGCGTCGTGCAACACCTCCAGCGTGAGACCGACGACGAGTCCTGCGCGACGCATGGCGTCGAGCTGCTCGGGGGTCTTGATCTCGACCCCGCGGTCACGCAACCCCATCGCGCTTCGCGTCAGCTCTCGGGAACCGCGGCCAAGGCGGCGAAGATGCGTTCGGTGACCTCGGTGACCTCGCCGAGTCCGTCGACCTCCACCAGGAGGCTGCGGTCCCGATAGACGTCGATGAGGGGGGCGGTCTGCTCGGCGTAGACCTCCTGCCGACGGCGGATGACCTCCTCGGTGTCGTCCGCGCGCCCTTCGGTCTGGGCCCGTTGGAGCAGACGCTCGACGATCTCGTCCTGGTCCACGGTGAGCACGACGACCGCGTCGAGCCGGTGCCCGGTGTCGGCGATCATGCCGTCGAGCTCCTCGACCTGGGCGAGGGTGCGGGGATAGCCGTCGAGCAGGAACCCCGGCTCGGCATCGGGCTCGGCGATCCGGTCGCGGACCATCGCATTGGTGACCGCATCGGGAACGTACTCGCCCGCGTGCATGTACTTCTGGGCCTCGATCCCGAGTGGGGTGCCCTGGGAGACGTTGGCTCGGAAGATGTCACCGGTCGAGATGGCGGGGATGGAGAAGTGGTCCGCGACGAACCTGGCCTGCGTGCCCTTGCCGGCACCGGGTGGACCCATGATGAGGAGGCGCATTAACGGAGGAACCCTTCGTAGTTGCGCTGCTGGAGCTGGCTCTCGATCTGCTTCACGGTGTCCAGCGCCACCCCGACCATGATCAGGATCGAGGTGCCACCGAACGGGAAGTTCTGGTCGGCGTTGACCAGGGCGAAGGCGATCAGCGGGATCAGCGAGATCAGGCCGAGGTAGAGCGCGCCGGGCAGCGTGATCCGGGACAGCACATAGGCCAGGTAGTCCTCGGTCGGCTTGCCCGCCCGGATCCCGGGGATGAAGCCGCCGTACTTCTTCATGTTGTCCGCGACTTCCTCCGGGTTGAAGGTGATCGAGACGTAGAAGTAGGTGAAGAAGATGATCAGCGCGAAGAACAGGGCCATGTAGAGCGGGTGGCTCCCCTGCACCAGGTAGTCGTTGATCCACGCGACCCACCACGAGTCGCTGTTCTGGTTGAACTGGGCCGCGAGCGCCGGCAGGTACATCAGCGACGAGGCGAAGATGACCGGGATGATGCCTGCCTGGTTCACCTTCAACGGGATGTAGGTGGAGCTGCCCCCGAACATCTTGCGGCCCACCATCCGCCGGGCGTACTGCACCGGGATCCGGCGCTGCGCCTGCTCGATGAACGTGACAGCGGCCACGACGACCAGGCCGATCACGAGCACGACCCCGAAGACCCACCAGCCCCGGCTCTGACGCAGCGACCACAGCGAGCTCGGGAAGGTGGCCACCACCTGGGTGAAGATCAGCAGCGACATGCCGTTCCCGATACCGCGCTCGGTGATCAGCTCGCCGAGCCACATGATGACGGCCGTGCCGGCGGTCATCGTGACCACGAGCACGAGGAACGTGCTGACGTTGTCGTTGTAGAGCAGCGGCTGGGTGCAGCCCTGGATCAGGTTGCCCGGGATGCGGGCGAGCGCCACGATGCCGCTGGCCTGCAGCACGGCCAGGCCGAGCGTGAGGTAGCGGGTGTACTGCGTGATCTTGGTCTGTCCGGCCTGGCCCTCCTTCTTGAGGGCCTCCAGCCGCGGGATCACCACCACCAGCAGCTGCAGGATGATCGACGCGGTGATGTAGGGCATGATGCCCAGCGCGAAGATCGTCAACTGGAGGAGCGCGCCGCCGGAGAACAGGTTGATCAGGCTGTAGAGGCTGTCGTCCTGGACGGTGTCGAGGCAGGACTGGACGTTGCGCAGGTTGACCCCCGGGGCGGGGATCTGGGAGCCGAGCCTGAACACCGTGATGATGAACAGCACGAACAGCAACTTGCGTCGCAGGTCCGGCGTCCGGAAAGCGTTGGCGAACGCGCCTAGCACGACATCCTCTTTCTTGGGCTCTTGCTCATGGCTGGGGCCTGCGGAAGCAGCGCCGGTTCGAGCCGTCCGCGGACCGGTCCCGAGCCTGCGGCGGGAACGCCGGGAAGCCTAACAGGCAACCCGAGTGCCCCCGGCGGGAGCAGGAGGCGCGTGCCACCGGGCCGAGTGGTCCGATGGCACGCGCCCCACGCCTCGCTCAGAGCACCGTGGCGGTGCCGCCGGCGGCTTCGATCTTCTCCTTGGCCGAGGTCGAGAACGCGTTGGCGCTCACCTGGACGGCCACCGACAGGTCACCCTGACCGAGCACCTTGACCGGCTGGCCCTTGCGGACGGCGCCGCGCTCGACCAGCTGATCGACGGTCACCTCCCCGCCCTCGGGGAACAGCTCGCCGAGGCGGCCCAGGTTGACCACCTGGAACTCGACCTTGAACGGGTTCTTGAAGCCCTTCAGCTTGGGCAGCCGCATGTGGATCGGCATCTGACCGCCCTCGAAGGCAGCCGGAACCTGGTTGCGGGCCTTGGTGCCCTTGGTGCCGCGACCAGCGGTCTTGCCCTTCGAGCCCTCGCCGCGACCCACGCGGTTCTTGGCGGTCTTGGCTCCCGGCGCCGGGCGCAGGTGATGAAGCTTGAGCGTCATGTCACTCGACCTCCTCGACCGTCACCAGGTGACGGACGGTGTGGACCATCCCCCGGATCTCGGGGCGGTCCTCCTTGACGACCACGTCCCCGATCCGCTTCAGCCCGAGCGAGCGCATGGTCTCGCGCTGGTTGGGCTTGCAGCCGATCGTGGACTTCTTCTGCTGGACCTTCAGCTGCGCCATCAGGACGCACCTCCGGGGGCGGCCGCAGCGGCAGCAGCCGTCTCCTGGGCCTTCGCCCGGAGCAGCGCCGCAGGAGCCACCCGCTCGACCGGCAGTCCGCGTCGAGCGGCCACGGCCTCGGGCTCCTCCAGCATCCGCAGCGCCTCGACGGTCGCGTGGACGATGTTGATCTGGTTGGACGAGCCGAGCGACTTGCTCAGCACGTCGTGGATGCCGGCGCACTCCAGGACCGCACGCACAGGTCCACCCGCGATGACGCCGGTTCCGGGCGCCGCCGGACGCAGCAGCACCACGCCGGCCGCCTTCTCACCCTGCACCGGGTGCGGGATGGTGCCCTGGACCCGAGGCACCCGGAAGAAGTGCTTCTTGGCCTCCTCGACGCCCTTGGCGATCGCGGCCGGCACCTCCTTGGCCTTGCCGTAGCCGACGCCGACCATGCCCTCGCCGTCACCGACGATGACCAGGGCGGTGAAGCTGAAGCGGCGACCACCCTTGACCACCTTGGCGACGCGGTTGATCGCGACGACGCGCTCGATGTAGGCGCTCTTCTCGGCCTGGCCGCGCCGGTCGTCACGACCGCGTCGGTCGCCCCCCTGGCGCTCGCCACCCGAGCGCTGTCCGCGCTGAGCTCCACTCATGAGTCTTTCCTCTTCCCTTTGCTCTGTCGTCGCGCTCAGAAGGACAGGCCGCCCTCCCGGGCGGCGTCCGCGAGGGCCGCGATGCGGCCGTGGTACTTGTTGCCGGCGCGGTCGAAGACCACGCCCTCGACGCCGGCGGCCTTGGCCCGCACCGCGACCAGCTCGCCGACCTTCGTGGCCTGGGCGGTCTTGTCGCCGCCCGCCGTGCGCACGTCAGCCTCCATCGAGGAGGCCGAGGCCAGCGTGTGGCCGACGACGTCGTCGACGACCTGGACGCTGATGTGCTTGGCGGAGCGGGTGACGACCAGGCGAGGACGCTCGGCCGTGCCGGAGATGCGCTTGCGACCGCGCAGCTGCCGACGCAGGCGCGACTGCACCCGCGCGGCGGTGTGCTTGTGCTGCTTGAGGGACACGGCCATGGTTACTTACCAGCCTTTCCGACCTTGCGGCGGATGTGCTCGCCGGCGTAGCGGACGCCCTTGCCCTTGTAGGGCTCGGGCTTGCGCAGCTTGCGGATGTTCGCGGCGACCTCGCCGACGAGCTGCTTGTCGATGCCCTGCACGCCCAGCTTCGTGGCGCTCTCCACCGTGAAGGTGATGCCGTCCGGGGCGTTGACCGTGATCGGGTGGGAGTACCCGAGCTGGAACTCCAGCTGGGTCGGGCCCTTGGACAGCACCCGGTATCCGACGCCGACGATCTCGAGCTTCTTCTCGTAGCCGTCGGTCACGCCGACGACCATGTTGTTGATCAGGGTCCGGGTCAGCCCGTGCAACGAGCGGCTCTTGCGCTCGTCGTCGGGACGCCTGACCTCCAGGACGCCGCCCTCACTGCGCTCGACGGTGATGGGGTCGGCGACCGTGTGGGTCAAGGTCCCCTTGGGGCCCTTGACGGTCACCACGCTCTCCTCGATCGCGACGTCCACCCCCGAGGGGACCGCGATGGGCAGCCTGCCGATGCGTGACATGCTTCTTGTCTCCTTCGCAGCTCTCGGTCACCAGACGTAGGCGAGGACTTCGCCGCCCACGCCCTTCTGGTTCGCCTGACGGTCGGTGAGCAGGCCCTGGCTCGTCGAGATGATCGCGACGCCCAGGCCACCCAGCACCCGGGGCAGGCCCGTGTGCTTGGCGTAGACCCGCAGGCCCGGCTTGCTGATGCGGCGGACCCCGGCGATGGAACGCTCGCGGTTGCGGCCGTACTTCAAGGTGATGGTCAGCGTCTTGCCCACGGCCGGGGAGCCGTCGGCGGCCGCGTTGTCCGCCACGTCGTAGGAGGTGATGTAGCCCTCCTGCTTGAGGATCTCGGCGACGCCCACCTTCAGCTTGCTGTAGGGCATCGACACCGCGTCGTGGTACGCCTGGTTGGCGTTGCGGAGACGCGTGAGCATGTCCGCGATCGGGTCGGTCATCGTCATAGTCGGTGCGTTTCTCTTTCTGCTGCGGTTTCCGCCCGCGTCAACGGCGGGGGGACCTTCAGCGGTGGGTGTGAAGGGTTCGGGTCACCACGAGGACTTGGTGACGCCGGGCAGCTCGCCGCGGTGAGCCATCTCGCGCAGGCAGATCCGGCACAGGCCGAACTTGCGGTAGACAGCCTTCGGCCGGCCGCAGCGCTGGCAACGGGTGTAGCCGCGCACCGCGAACTTCGGCTTGCGAGCGGCCTTCACCTTGAGTGCAGTCTTCGCCATGTCAGTTCTCCTTGAACGGGAAGCCGAGGCGCTTCAGCAGCGCCCGGCCCTCGTCGTCGTTGGTGGCCGTGGTCACGACCGTGATGTCCATGCCTCGCTGGTGGTCGACCCGGTCCTGGTCGATCTCGTGGAACATCACCTGCTCGGTGAGACCGAAGGTGTAGTTGCCCTTGCCGTCGAACTGCCGCGGGGAGAGCCCGCGGAAGTCACGGATGCGGGGCAGCGCCAAGCTGAGCAGCCGGTCCAGGAACTCCCACATCCGGTCGCCGCGCAGCGTCACGTGGGCGCCGATCGGCATCCCCTCGCGCAGCTTGAACTGGGCGATGGACTTGCGGGCCTTGGTCACCGTCGGCTTCTGGCCGGTGATCGCGGTGAGGTCGCGGATGGCGCCCTCGATCAGCTTCGAGTCGCGAGCGGCCTCGCCGACACCCATGTTGACCACGATCTTGACCAGGCCGGGGGTCTGCATCACGTTGCCGATGCCGAACTCCTCGCGAAGCGCCGGCGCGATCTCCTCGCGGTAGCGCGTCTTGAGTCGCGGCGTGGGCCGGCTCTCGGTTGCGGTCTCGCTCATCTCAGATGTCCTTCCCGGTCTTCCGCGACACGCGGACGCTGCGGAACCCGGCGTACTGCGTGCCGTCGGGGCGCTTCTTCAGCACCTCGTCGCGGCGGAAGCCGACCCGGGTCACGCCCTTGCCCTCGACGAGCATCACGTTGGACACGTGGATCGGAGCCTCGCTGGTGATGATTCCGCCCGTGGTGCCGGCGCGACCGCCCTGGTCGACCACCTTGGTGTGCCGCTTGACGCGGTTGACGCCCTCGACGATCACCCGCTGCTCCTCGCGGAGCACCTGGATGACCTTGCCCTCGGTGCCCTTGTCCTTGCCCGCGATCACCTTGACGGTGTCGCCCTTCTTGATCTTCATTCCCTTGGCCATGGCTCAGAGCACCTCCGGCGCGAGCGAGATGATCTTCATGAACTTCTTCTCCCGCAGCTCGCGACCCACCGGGCCGAAGATGCGCGTCCCGCGCGGCTCACCGTCGTTCTTCAAGATGACGGCGGCGTTCTCGTCGAAGCGGATGTAGGAGCCGTCCGGCCGGCGACGCTCCTTCACCGTGCGCACGACGACCGCCTTGACCACGTCGCCCTTCTTGACGTTGCCGCCGGGGATGGCGTCCTTGACGGTGGCGACGATGACGTCGCCGATACCGGCGTAGCGACGCCCGGAACCGCCGAGAACACGGATGCACAAGATCTCCTTGGCACCGGTGTTGTCGGCGACCTTGAGTCGCGACTCCTGCTGAATCATCGGTTTCTCCTGGTTGTCGTGCCGGTTCTCGCAGCCTCAGCGGGCGTCGAGCCTGGCCGAACGGGTGATGGGGGTCCCGGCGGCGCCGGGGATGTCCGCGTCCTCCGTGAACCCTGGCGTGGTGCCAGCGGTCACTTCGCTCGCTCGAGGATGTCCACGACGCGCCAGCGCTTGGTGGCGGACAACGGCCTGGTCTCCATGACCAGGACGCGGTCGCCCACGTGGGCGTCGTTCTGCTCGTCGTGCGCCTTCAGCCGAGAGGTGCGCCGCATGACCTTGCCGTACAGCGCATGCTTGACGCGGTCCTCGACGGACACGACCACGGTCTTGTCCATCTTGTCGCTGACCACGATGCCCTCGCGGACCTTGCGGGCGTTCCGCTGGACCGCCGTGTCGTTCTGCTCGCTCATCCGTCGCCTTCCTCGTTGCCACCCGGGGCCGTGCGGATCCCGAGCTCGCGCTCGCGGACCACGGTGTAGATCCGGGCAATGTCCTTCTTGACCGTGTGCAGCCGGCCGTGGCTCTCCAGCTGGCCGGTGGCCGCCTGGAAGCGCAGGTTGAACAGCTCTTCCTTGGCCTCGCGCAGGCGGGCCTCCAGGTCCACGCTGTTGAGCTCGTCGAGCTCGTGGGCGCGCAGCTTGCCTGACATCAGAACTCACCAGCCTCACGGGAGATGAACCGGCACTTCATGGGGAGCTTGTGCATCGCGCGGCGCATCGCCTCTCGGGCGACGTCCTCGGTCACGCCGGACAGCTCGAACATCACGCGTCCGGGCTTCACGTTGGCGATCCACCACTCCGGGGAGCCCTTGCCAGAGCCCATCCGGGTCTCGGCGGGCTTCTTGGTCAGCGGCCGGTCGGGGTAGATGTTGATCCACACCTTGCCGCCACGCTTGATGTGCCGGGTCATGGCGATACGAGCGGACTCGATCTGCCGGTTGGTCACGTAGTGGGACTCCACGGCCTGGATGCCGTAGTCCCCGAAGGCGAGCTTGGTGCCGCCCTTGGCGGCGCCGGTGCGCTTGGGGTGGTGCTGCTTGCGGTGCTTGACGCGACGGGGCATCAACATGTCGCTCAGGCCTCCTGTCCGGTAGCGGCCGCCGCCTCGACGGGCGCGGCCGGAGTCTCGGCGGAGGGAGCCTCGGCCGAGGCCTCGGCACCGTCGGGGCGGGACCCGCGCGAACCCCGGCTCGGGCGGTCCCCACCACGAGTCGGACGACCGCCGCGACCGGGCGCACCGGCGCGGGCCGCGGCCTGCGCCTGGCGCTCCGCGCGGGTGCCCGCGACCTCGCCCTTGTAGATCCAGACCTTCACGCCGATCCGGCCGAAGGTGGTCCGCGCCTCGTAGAAGCCGTAGTCGATGTCGGCCCGCAGGGTGTGCAGCGGGACGCGACCCTCGCGGTAGAACTCGGTGCGCGACATCTCGGCGCCGTTGAGCCGCCCCGAGCACTGGATCCGGATGCCCTTCGCGCCCGAGCGCATGGACGACTGCATCGCCTTGCGCATGGCGCGCCGGAACTGGACCCGGCCCGACAGCTGCTCGGCGACACCCTGGGCGACCAGCTGCGCGTCGATCTCGGGGTTCTTGACCTCGAGGATGTTCAGCTGGACCTGCTTGCCGGTGAGCTTCTCCAGCTCGCCACGAAGGCGGTCCGCTTCGGCGCCACGCCGGCCGATCACGATGCCCGGACGTGCCGTGTGGATGTCCACGCGGACGCGGTCACGGGTGCGCTCGATCTCCACCTTGGCGATGCCGGCACGCTCCATGCCCTTGCTCAGCAGCTTGCGGATGGCCACGTCCTCACCGACGTAGCTCTTGTAGAGCTTGTCGGCGTACCACCGGCTCTTGTGGTCGGTGGAGATGCCCAGGCGGAAGCCGTTCGGGTTGATCTTCTGGCCCATCAGGCGCCCCGTCCCTTCTTGTTCTTGGTGCGCTGGGTAGCCACCACGTCGGCCGGCTGGACCGCCAGCGTGATGTGGCTGGTGCGCTTGTTGATGCGGGTCGCTCGGCCCTGGGCGCGCGGGCGCCAGCGCTTCATCGTGGGGCCCTCGTCGACCATGGCGACCGAGACCACGAGGTCCTTGCGGTCCAGGTCCTCGGTGCCCTCGGCGTTGGCGACGGCGCTCTCCAGCACCTTGTAGACGGTCTCGGCTGCCGCCTGCGGCGCGAAGGCCAGCAGTGACAGGGCCTCGTCGACCTGCAGGCCACGGACCATGTCGACGACCCGGCGGGCCTTCATCGGCGTGATCCGCACGTAGCGTGCGCTCGCGAAGGCTCCCGGCTGGTCGCCGAGCAGCGACTCGCGGCGGGCGCTGANNGCTCGGTGCGAACTCCCCGAGCTTGTGACCGACCATGGAGTCGGTCACGAAGACGGGGACGTGCTTGCGGCCGTCGTGCACGGCGATCGTGTGGCCGATCATGGCCGGCACGATCATCGAGCGGCGCGACCAGGTCTTGATGACGTTGTGGGTGCCCTTGTCGTTCTCGGCGTCCACCTTCTTCATCAGGTGGTCGTCGACGAACGGACCCTTCTTCAGGCTGCGAGGCATGTCAGCTCTTCCCTATCCTCAGCGCTTCTTGCCGGTCTTGCGGCGACGGATGATCTGGGCGTCGGAGGCCTTGCGCTTGCGCGTGCGACCCTCCGGCTTGCCCCACGGGGACACCGGGTGACGTCCACCCGAGGTCTTGCCCTCACCGCCACCGTGGGGGTGGTCGACGGGGTTCATGACCACACCGCGCACGGTCGGGCGCTTGCCCTTCCAGCGCATGCGGCCGGCCTTGCCCCAGTTGATGTTGGACTGCTCGGCGTTGCCGACCTCGCCCACCGACGCACGACAGCGGACGTCGACGAACCGCATCTCGCCCGAGGGCAGCCGCAGCGTGGCCCGCGAGCCCTCCTTGGCGACCAGCTGAGCGCTGTTGCCGGCGGAGCGGGCGATCTTGGCGCCACCGCCCGGACGCAGCTCCACGCAGTGCACCGTGGTGCCCACCGGGATGTTGCGCAGCGGAAGGTTGTTGCCGGGCTTGATGTCGGCGTGGGGTCCGGACTCGACCGGGGTGCCCTGGGTCAGGTCCTTCGGCGCGATGATGTAGCGCTTCTCGCCGTCGACGTAGTGCAGCAGCGCGATCCGGGCGGTGCGGTTGGGGTCGTACTCGATGTGCGCCACCTTGGCAGGCACGCCGTCCTTGTCGTAGCGACGGAAGTCGATGACGCGGTAGGCACGCTTGTGGCCGCCACCCTGGTGCCGGGTGGTGATCCGGCCCTGGTTGTTGCGGCCGCCCTTCTTGGGCAGCGGACGGGTCAGCGACTTCTCAGGCGTGGTGCGGGTGACCTCGACGAAGTCGGCGACCGACGAGCCGCGACGGCCCGGGGTAGTCGGCTTGTACTTGCGGATAGCCATGGTTCTCTCGTCCTCTCTCCGGAGCCGGTCAGGCGACCGGTCCCCCGAAGATGTCGATGCGGTGTCCCTCGGCGAGGCTGACGATGGCGCGCTTGGTGTCCTTGCGCTTGCCGACCCCGTTGCGGGTGCGGCGCGTCTTGCCCTGGCGGTTGATCGTGTTCACCGACGTCACCTTGACGTTGAACACGCTCTCGACCGCGATCTTGATCTCGGTCTTGTTGGCGTCGGGGCGCACCAGGAAGGTGTACTTGTTGGCGTCGAGGAGGCCGTAGCTCTTCTCGGACACGACCGGCGCGATCAGGATGTCGCGGGGGTCCTTGTGCAGGGTGCTCACTTGTCAGCCTCCTCGTCGCTCGCAGCGGCGCTGCCGCCCCCGGCCCGCGTGAAGCCCGCGGCCTCGGCGTCCTCGGCGCTCTTGAACCAGAACTCGGCCTCGGTGGCGTCGTACCAGCGCCCGTCCGGCTCGTGGTAGAGCCCGGAGTCGGCGTTGCCCTTGACCTCGTAGCCCTTCGGCGCCTTGCCGCTCTTCAGCGGCGCCTTGGCGCCCTTCGGCAGGGCCGGGGCCTCGTCCGCGACGGCGTCGCTCGCCACGTCGGCGAAGGCCACCGGCGCCGTCGCGGCCGGCTTGTCCGCCTTGGCGGGCTCGTCCGCCTTGACCGGCTTGTCCGCGGGGATCTCGACCGAGGCAGGGGCCTCGGTGGACGTGGCGCGCGGGGCGGCGGCCACGAACGCGTCGTACGCCCCCTTGGTGAAGACCACGTCGTCGCTGGCCAGCACGTCGTAGGTGTTGAGCTGGTCGACGGCGACGATGTGCACCTCGGCCGCATTGCGCAGCGAGAGCCAGGTCAGCGCGTCGGTGCGCTCGAGCACCACCAGGAACTTGGCGCGGTCAGCCACCCCGGACAGGGCGGCCAGAGCTGCCTTCGTCGAGGGCTTGTCACCGGTGACCAGCCCCTCCACCACGTGCACCCGCCCGTTGCGCGCCCGGTCCGACAGGGCACCGCGGAGTGCGGCGGCCTTCATCTTCTTCGGGGTGCGCTGGTCGTAGCTGCGCGGCTGCGGGCCGTGGACGACCCCACCGCCGGCGAACTGCGGGGCGCGGGTCGAGCCCTGGCGGGCGCGTCCGGTGCCCTTCTGCTTGTGGGGCTTGCGGCCACCGCCGCGGACCATCCCGCGGGTCTTGGTGGAGTGCGTGCCCTGACGAGCCGCGGCCTGCTGGGCCACGACCACCTGGTGGATCAGGGGGATGTTGACCGCGACATCGAAGATCTCCGCGGGCAGGTCGACCGCGAGGGTCACGGACTTGGCTGGGGTGCTCACTTGTCCTCCCCGGACTTCTTGGCGGCCGAGCGCAGCACGACGAGCCCGCCCTTGGGGCCCGGGATCGCGCCCTTGACCAGGATCAGGCCCTTGTCGGCGTCGACCGCGTGAACGACGAGGTTCTGCACGGTCACGGTGGCGTTGCCCATCCGGCCGGCCATCCGGGTGCCCTTGAACACGCGGCCCGGCGTGGCGCAGGCGCCGATGGAGCCCGGCTTGCGGTGGTTGCGGTGGGCGCCGTGCGAGGCCCCGACGCCGTGGAAGCCGTGGCGCTTCATGGTGCCGGCGAAGCCCTTGCCCTTGCTGGTGCCGCTGACGTCGATCTCGTCACCGGCGGCGAAGATCTCCGGGGAGAGCTCCTGACCCACGGTGTAGGCCGCGGCGTCGGCGGTGCGGATCTCCACCATGTGGCGGCGCGGCGTCACGCCGGCCTTGGCGAAGTGCCCGGACTCAGGCTTGTTGACCTTGCGGGCCTCGATCTCGCCGTACCCGACCTGGATGGCGTCGTAGCCGTCGGTCTCGGGGTGGCGGACCTGGGTCACCACATTGGTGGCGGCCGCGATCACGGTCACGGGGACGACCCGGTTGTTCTCGTCCCACAGCTGGGTCATGCCGAGCTTGGTGCCCAGCAGGCCCTTCACGTTGCGTTCCCTGGTCATGTCTCGTGCCTCAGAGCTTGATCTCGATGTCGACGCCGGCAGGCAGGTCGAGGCGCATCAGCGAGTCGACGGTCTTCGGCGTGGGGTCGATGATGTCGATGAGCCGCTTGTGCGTGCGCATCTCGAAGTGCTCGCGGGAGTCCTTGTACTTGTGCGGCGAGCGGATGACGCAGTAGACGTTCTTCTCGGTCGGCAGCGGCACCGGGCCGGCGACCTTCGCACCCGTGCGGGTGACGGTGTCCACGATCTTGCGCGCCGAGGTGTCGATCACCTCGTGGTCATAGGCCTTGAGCCTGATGCGGATCTTCTGTCCCGCCATCTGTCTCTCTCGTCCGTTCGGTCGTACCCGTGGTGGGTACCGCGTGCTCTCGTGTCTCGAGAGATCCCCGGGTGAGGATCTCCCGCCCCGCTCCGCCCCACCGGCCAACCTCGACCCCCGCGGTCGGGCGTGTCGCGCTTCTTGGACGCATCACGGACCGGCGAGAATCTCGCTTGTCGTTGGTGGTGGCACCCGACGGGGCTGTCGGGTTCGATCGGGTCTCCAGGTGCGGTGCGGCCACACGCCGGCACCGAATCCGTGCGCCGGGCGGAGCCCGGACGGGAGACGCGATTCAGTAGTCAAGATGTGGCGCACCCCGGCGGCCCGCCGGAGCAACCTGACTATCTTGGCAGAGAACCACGGATGCGCAAAATCCGGTGCACCCGGTGGGTACTAGATTGCGGCCATGATCCCACGTGACCGACTCTCCGGCCTCCTCGCGGCGGAGGAGCAGCGCTTCGCCGACACCCATCCCCGCTCGGCGGAGCACTCCGCGCGCGCCTCGCAGTCCCTCCTGGGCGGCGTGCCGATGCCCTGGATGACCCGCTGGCCGGGGTCGTTCCCGGTCTACTTCGAGACCGCCGCCGGCGCCCGCTTCGTCGATGTCGACGGTCTGGAGTACGTCGACCTCTGCCTGGGCGACACCGGGGCGATGACCGGGCATGCCCTCCCGGCGGTGGCCGACGCGATCAGCGAGCGGGCCCGCACCGGCATCACGACCATGCTCCCCTCCCCCGATGCCGCCTGGGTCGGGGAGGAGCTCAGCAGGCGCTTCGGGCTCCCGCAGTGGCAGATGGCGATGACCGCGACCGACGCCAACCGGTTCGTGCTCCGCTTCGCCCGCAAGCTCACCGGGCGCCCTCGGATCGCGGTGATGGACTGGTGCTACCACGGGACGGTCGACGAGACGCTGGCGATCCTCGGCGAGGACGGGACCCCGGTGTCGCGCCCCGGGGCCATGGGCGCGCCGGTCGACGTGGCCCTGACCACCGCGGTCGTCCCGTTCAACGACCCCGAGGCCCTCGACCGTCGCCTGGCCCAGGGCGATGTGGCCGCCCTGCTGATGGAGCCGGCGCTCACCAACATCGGGATCGTGCTCCCCGACGAGGGATACCTGGCTCAGGTCCGCGAGATCACCCGACGGCACGGGGTGCTGTGGATCATCGATGAGACCCACACGCTGTGTGCCGGTCCCGGCGGCTGCACCGCTGCCTGGGGGCTCGACCCCGACTTCGTCGTGATGGGCAAGCCCATCGGCGGCGGCGTCCCCGTGGCGGCGTACGGCGCCAGTGCCGAGGTCGCCGAGCGCCTCAACGTGCACATGCTGGGCACCGAGATCGACGTCGCCGGTGTGGGGGGCACCCTGACCGGCAACGCCCTGGCGCTCGCTGCGGTGCGCGCCACGCTGTCGACAGCGCTGCGCGCGGAGGACTTCGCCGTCGCGATCCCGCTCGCCGAGCGCTTCACCGCCGGGGTGGCGGGAGTCATCGAGAAGCACGATCTTCCCTGGCACGTGCAGCGCCTCGGCTGCCGGGCGGAGTACTGGTTCTGCCCTCCGCCCAGCAACGGTGCCGACGCCGCGGCGGCGGTCGATGAGGACCTCGACGCCTTCATGCACCTGTGGGCCCTCAACCGGGGGATCCTGCTCACCCCGTTCCACAACATGGCTTTGTTCTCGCCGCACCACACCGAGGCCGACGTCGACCTGCACACCCAGGTCTTCGGTGACGCCGTCGCGGCCCTGATGGCCGACTGACCCATGTCTTGATCCGGCAGCCCGGGCGGCCTACCGTCGGGGGATGAGCGGGCTGCTCCTCGCGGCTGCCTGGCTCCTTGCGCCGTTCGTTCCCGTACGGCGGATGGCCAGGTGGCTGAACCGCGCTCGTGACCGGTGGGTCGAACGGCGGCGGGTGGTGCACGGCCGGCCCCTGGAACAGATCGCCAGGGACGCTCGCCGGCTCAGCGTGTGGTACCGCACCATCCCTCGCGGACAGTCGTTCGCGAAGTACGAAGCCCACCGACGCGCCTACGACGACGTCCTGGCCGAGGCCTGCGGTGCCCTCGGCATCGACCATCTGCTGGCCGTGCTGGAGCCCGGTGAGGAGCTGGACGCCGAACGCGCGCGGGTCGAGTGGCGCCTGGAGTGTGCCGGCCTCGAGCTCGGACTACCCCTCTGACCTTCGGTAGCTCAGATCCGTGATCGCGCGTCCGGCGGCCAGCCCTTTGCGCTCGAACCTGGTGACCGGCCGATCCGCCCAGCGCTCGACCTCCCCGCCCTCCAGCAGCGGCTCGGCATCCAGCACCGCGCGGATCTGCTCTGCGTAGTCGTGCCAGTCGGTCGCCAGCCGCCACCGGGCACCCGGAGCCAGCCGCGCCGCCGCGAGCGCCGCGAACGACGCGGACACCAGCCGTCGCTTGTGATGTCGCGCCTTGTGCCACGGGTCGGGGAAGAAGGTCCAGAGCTCCGTCAGCGCCTCGGGCTGCACGAGATGCTCCAGGGACCAGGCGGCGTCGACCGAGCACAGCCGCACGTTGCTCACCTCGGCCTCGGCCAGCCGCTCCAGCGTCGCCGCCACGCCGGGGTGCCAGACCTCGAACGCCACGATGTTCAGATGGGGGCGCGCCGCCGCCAGCGCGGCGGTCGCCTCCCCCACACCGGAGCCGATCTCGACGACCAGCGGCGCCTCGCGGCCGAACCGGCCCGCCCAGCCGAACCCGGGATCCTCGACCGCCTCGTCCGGGATCACCCAGGCGTCGTGGTGCGCCTCCCAGGCAGCGGCCTGCCGTGGCGTGAGCCGTCGGCCGCGCCGGGAGTAGCTGAGCACCTCGCGAACCGGGCGCCCGTCCTCGGTGAGTCGGTGGTGCGGACGTGGAGGTCGCGCGGTCAGGGCGTCCCGCTCAGCTCGAGGTGGTCGCGGCGAGGCCGCCCACGACGAGGAAGAAGATCAGCGCGAGGATGCCGAGCGCGAGCAGAGCCGTGCCGATGATCCCGAGGATGCGGCCGATGTTGGCCTGGGCCCGCCCGCCGTAGGCGCCGCCGGCCGAGTCGATCTCGCGGACCACGCGGTTGCCCATCACCCAGGCGAAGGGCGAGATCAGCTGGCACAGCACCAGCCCGAGAATGCCCACCACGAGGACGGTGGTCGCCTGCGGATGGTTCTGCGGGGCCTGGTACGACGGCGGCGGCGGCGCGCTGTAGCTCATGGGCCGAGCGTAAAGCACAGCGGCCCCGGACCGAGGTCCGGGGCCGCTGGGTGTGTCTACGAGCTAGCTCGACTCGCGACGCTCACTTCGTGATCTTCGTGACCCGACCGGCGCCGACGGTGCGGCCGCCCTCGCGGATCGCGAAGCGCAGACCCTCGTCCATGGCGATGGGCTGGATGAGCTCCACGACCATCTCGGTGTTGTCGCCCGGCATCACCATCTCGGTGCCCTCGGGGAGGGTCACCACGCCGGTGACGTCGGTGGTCCGGAAGTAGAACTGCGGACGGTAGTTGTTGAAGAACGGCGTGTGACGGCCGCCCTCCTCCTTCGAGAGGATGTAGACCGAGGCCTCGAAGTTGGTGTGCGGGGTCGTGGTGCCCGGCTTGATGACGACCATGCCGCGCTCGACGTCCTCGCGCTTGGTGCCACGCAGCAGCAGACCGACGTTCTCGCCGGCCTGGCCCTCGTCGAGCAGCTTGCGGAACATCTCGACACCGGTGACCGTGGACTTCTGCGACTCGGTGCGGATGCCGACGATCTCGACCTCCTCGCCGACCTTGACGATGCCACGCTCGATGCGGCCCGTGATCACGGTGCCGCGACCGGTGATCGTGAACACGTCCTCGACCGGCATCAGGAACGGCTTCTCGGTCTCCCGGATCGGGGTCGGGATGTAGTCGTCCACGGCCTGCATGAGCTCGGCCACCGACTCGCCCCACTTGGCGTCGCCGTTGAGGGCCGGGAAGGCCGCCACGCGCACCACGGGGATGTCGTCGCCCGGGAACTCGTACTCGGAGAGGAGCTCGCGCACCTCCATCTCGACCAGCTCGATGAGCTCGTCGTCGTCGACCATGTCGCACTTGTTGAGCGCCACGACCAGGGAGGGGACGCCCACCTGGCGGGCGAGCAGCACGTGCTCCTTGGTCTGCGGCATCGGGCCGTCGGTGGCGGCCACGACCAGGATCGCGCCGTCCATCTGGGCGGCGCCGGTGATCATGTTCTTGATGTAGTCCGCGTGACCCGGGCAGTCGACGTGCGCGTAGTGACGCGCCTCGGTCTGGTACTCGACGTGCGCGATCGAGATCGTGATGCCGCGCTGACGCTCCTCGGGAGCCTTGTCGATCTCGTCGAACGGCGTGAACGGGTTCAGGTCCGGAAACTTGTCGTGCAGCACCTTGGTGATCGCCGCGGTCAGCGTCGTCTTGCCGTGGTCGATGTGACCGATGGTGCCGATGTTGACGTGCGGCTTGGTCCGCTCGAACTTCGCCTTAGCCACGGTGGGCTCCTCCTGGTTTAGATTTTCTCGGTTGACTCGTGATGTGGGTGGTGCTGGGCCGAGGGCCCGTGACGATCACTCGCCGCGGACCTTCTTGATGATCTCGTCGGCGATGCTCTGCGGAACCTCGGCGTACGAGTCGAACTCCATCGAGTACGACGCCTGACCGGAGGTCTTGGACCTCAGGTCGCCAACGTACCCGAACATCTCTGACAGCGGCACCAGCGCATTGATGACCATGTCACCGTGACGCTCCTCCTGTGCCTGGATGTGGCCGCGCCTGCTGTTGATGTCGCCGATGACCGTGCCGAGGAACGGCTCCGGCGTGATCACCTCCACGGCGAACATCGGCTCGAGCAGCACCGGCCGGGCCATGCGCGCGGCCTCCTTGAAGGCCGCCGAACCCGCGATCTTGAAGGCCAGCTCGGAGGAGTCGACGTCGTGGTAGGCGCCGTCCTCGAGCGTGACCTTCACGTCGACCATGGGGTAGCCGGCGAGCACGCCGAACTCCATGGCGTCCTGGGCGCCCTGGTCGACCGACGGGATGTACTCCCGCGGCACCCGGCCACCCGAGACGTTGTTGACGAACTCGTAGCCTGCGCCCGTCCCCGTCGCCGGGTCGATGTTGGGGCCCAGGGTGATGACGACCTTGGCGAACTGACCGGAGCCACCCGTCTGCTTCTTGTGGGTGTAGCTGTGGTTCACGACCTCCTTGCGGAGGGTCTCCCGGTAGGCCACCTGCGGCTTGCCCACGGTGGCCTCGACGCGGAACTCGCGCTTCATCCGGTCGACGAGGATCTCCAGGTGGAGCTCGCCCATGCCGGCGATGATCGTCTGGCCGGTCTCCTCGTCGGTCTTGACCGTGAAGGTCGGGTCCTCGTCGGAGAGCCGCTGGATGGCGGTGCCGAGCTTCTCCTGGTCGCTCTTCGTCTTGGGCTCGATGGCCACCTCGATCACCGGAGCGGGGAAGCTCATCGACTCGAGCACCACGGGCTGCTGCAGGTCGCACAGGGTGTGCCCGGTCTTGGTCTCCTTCAAGCCCATCACGGCCACGATCTGGCCGGCGCCGACCGAGGCGATCTCCTCACGCTTGTTCGCGTGCATCTGGTAGACCTTGCCGATCCGCTCCTTGCGGCCGGTGACGGAGTTGAGCACCGTCGAGCCGGCCGCGAGCTTGCCGGAGTAGACCCGGACATAGATCAGCTTGCCCAGGTGCGGGTCCGAGGCGATCTTGTAGGCCAGACCGGAGAACGGCTCGTCGTCCCTCGGCTGCCGCTCGATCTTCGCCTCCTCGTCGTTGGGCTTGTGGCCCTCGATCGCGGTGATGTCGAGCGGCGACGGGAGGTAGTTCACGACGGCGTCGAGCAGCGGCTGGACACCCTTGTTCTTGAAGGCGGTGCCGCACAGCACGGGGTTGAGCTTGTCGGCGAGGGTGGCGCGACGGATGCCGGCCTGGATCTCCTCGACCGACAGCTCCTCGCCCTCGAGGTACTTCTCCATGATGTCGTCGTCGGCCTCGGCCAGCGTCTCCAGGAGCTTCTCGCGGTACTCCGCGACCTGCTCGGCCATGTCGGCCGGAATCTCCTCGACGACGTAGTCCTCGCCCATCTGGGTCTCGCCGCGCCACACCAGCGCGCGCATGCCGACCAGGTCGACGACGCCGATGAAGTCGGACTCGGCGCCGATCGGCAGCTGCAGGACCAGGGGCGTGGAGTTGAGGCGCTCGACGATCATGCTGACGCAGCGGAAGAAGTCGGCACCGGTGCGGTCGAGCTTGTTCACGAAGCACATCCGCGGCACGGCGTACTTGTTGGCCTGGCGCCACACGGTCATCGACTGCGGCTCCACCCCCGCCACGCCGTCGAAGACGGCGACAGCGCCGTCGAGGACCCGCAGCGAACGCTCGACCTCGGCGGTGAAGTCGACGTGGCCCGGGGTGTCGATGATGTTGACCTGGTGGTCCTTCCACCAGCAGGTCGTCGCGGCCGACGTGATCGTGATGCCGCGCTCCTGCTCCTGCTCCATCCAGTCCATCGTGGCCGCGCCCTCGTGGACCTCACCGATCTTGTAGGTGATGCCGGTGTAGAACAGGATGCGCTCGGTGGTGGTGGTCTTGCCGGCGTCGATGTGCGCCATGATGCCGATGTTGCGGACCTTGGTGAGGTCCGTGGTGATGTCAACGGCCACTGAAAGTCAGTTCCTTTGGTCGAGATTCTGCTCGCAGGCGAGAAGCGCGCAGGGGGCCGGTCGGCCCCGCCGCGCGGGTGCTCACCAGCGGTAGTGGGCGAAGGCCTTGTTGGACTCGGCCATCTTGTGGGTGTCCTCGCGCTTCTTCACCGCGGCACCCAGTCCGTTGGAGGCGTCGAGGATCTCGTTCATGAGGCGCTCCGACATGGTCTTCTCGCGGCGGTCGCGGGCATACCCCACGAGCCAGCGCAGGGCGAGCGTCGTCGACCGGTTGGGCTTGACCTCGATCGGCACCTGGTAGGTCGCGCCGCCGACGCGGCGGGACTTCACCTCGATGGCCGGCTTGACGTTGTCGAGCGCGCGCTTGAGCGTGACCACGGGGTCGGTGCCGGTCTTGTCGCGGCAGCCCTCCAGCGCGGTGTAGACGATGCGCTGGGCGACCTGCTTCTTGCCGTCGCGAAGCACCTTGCTCACCAGCTGGGTGACGACCTGCGAGCCGTAGACCGGGTCGACGTCGAGAGGACGCTTGGGGGCGGGACCCTTGCGCGGCATCAGCTCTTCTCCTTCTTCGCGCCGTAGCGGCTGCGGGCCTGCTTGCGACCCTTCACGCCCTGCGTGTCGAGGGTGCCGCGGATGATCTTGTAGCGAACCCCGGGAAGGTCCTTCACCCGGCCGCCACGCACGAGCACGATCGAGTGCTCCTGCAGGTTGTGGCCGACGCCGGGGATGTACGCCGTGACCTCGACGCCGCTGGACAGGCGCACGCGGGCGACCTTGCGCAGGGCGGAGTTCGGCTT
>CXWJ01004788.1_pt1 | contig 35861 bp, 14 predicted proteins | sample 590841 | NCBI WGS metagenome assembly CXWJ01 (sample SAMEA3498367, study PRJEB10139) | wastewater metagenome | biome: wastewater treatment plant; material: activated sludge | place: Austria | collected 2015-01-21 | reverse complement strand
GATTCGTCGAGTTGCAACACTTCGCTGAGTTTTGCGCCGCTTTGCAAGGCGGTGAATTGCAGCCGGAACACCGGAGCCGCTTCGGCCACGGCCACAGCCGTCGCTTGCGCCCAAACCAATCGGATTTCTCCTTCGGCAATGTTGTAGGTGCCGAAGTTGTCCGTCGTAAGTAGGAGCGTCGTAAATGGCTGTATTTCAACGAATTGCAACTGCGCCGGATCGAACCGGAGTGCGCACTGGAAGGCCGCCAGGTCGTCCATCTGGCCTGCGCTGAAGTCCACTGTGAGGGTTTCACCTGCCTGCAATACCTGGTCTTTGTCCTGCAAAACCAAGGTCTGACCGGCGCCGAAATTCGCAGGGTTGGCGAATGTTGTTACCACGTCGCCGGTTTTAATGCCGTAGAAATCCTGGTTAGTTTGGTTGGTGGAGATGCCGGTGTATGTCCGCTGCTCGGGGAAGCCCCAGGGCGGCAAGGTCATGACGTAACTTGTGGGGACAAAACGCCAGGAGGTTTTGATCTGCGGCAACGCAGCGGGGTTACCCAGAAGTGCCTGGTTGATGATGGACGCGTCGGTAGTGGTGATGGAGTTGCTCTTATTCACGTCGGCAGCCACTTGTTTGTACAGGTCGGTGATCGGAAAAGTATTGGCTACATGCTGTTGAATGGCACTCACGTCGCCGGCTGTCACGCCGTTGAGTTTGTTGATCGTTTTGGTCGGCGTCAGGGTGAAACTGCCCGATGGGACGCCGGAGGAAATGGAAAAGTAGCCGTTCATATCGCTCACATCGCTGCCTGTAGCCGAGCCGGTGAGGTTCACAGTGGCGTTTTGTACACCGCTGACGCCGTCGTGTTCCCATAGTATGGCGCCACTTAAACTCAGGCTGCAACCCGGCTGCGTGATGGTATAGGTTTGATCCAGATAAACGTCCGGGTTGTATTTCAACCGGATACGCACGGAATAGGTTTCGCCATCCGGATCGCCGGTAGTACCGAAACCACTCGTAATATTGAACGGGTCGGCGCTGATGTCTGTAAAAGTCGGTGTGCCAGAGAAGGTGTTGCCGGCCACAATGGCGTACTCGAGCCCGTTGGTGTTGCCGTCCAGGTCGCCCGTCAGGTCGATGCCGAGGCTGCCTTGCGCAGGCGTGGCGCAGTCGGGTTGGTTGGGTGTGAACGTGGTCGTGAACGCCGCCGCCCCGAGGCACTCGATAAAGACCTGGCCGCCGGCGCTGTTGGCGCCTGCCGTATTGGTTTGATTGGCGCCGAGGTTGTAGGAACCGCCACCGCCACCGCCGCCATTACAACCGCCACCCCCGCCGCCACTGTAGCCGCCGCCGCCGCCGCCAGTTGCGCCACTTGGGTGACCGCCGCCGCCTGTCATGCCGTTGGCATATCCTTTCCCACCTGTTCCGGCAAGGCCAGATCCATCAGCGCCGTCGCCGCCATTAACGCCGCCAGGGCCACCACAATCCGGCAGGTTCCCTTCGCCATTTATGCTGGTCTGACCTACGCCAGCCCAACAACCACAAGAAGCGGAGCCACCCCCACCACCGGCAACGATCAGCGGGCTACCGTCTATCGAAGTTGCCGAACCGTTGCCTCCGGAAGCGCCGAAAGCGCCCACAGCATCCACGCCGGCGGCTCCGGCGACCGCCTGCAAGGTTTGCCCCGACACGAAGATGAATGTTCCAATCATCAAGGCGCCACCGCCACCGCCACCGCCGATGCGATTGCCGCCTTTTCCTCCTTTTGTAGTAATCTGTACTTTGTACAGCCCACCGGAGGGTACTGTCCAGATGCCGGCGACGTTATTATCAGCGCCGGGAGTGGGAGCATTGATGTTCAGCACCGTACCGGGGCAGGATTGTCCGAACGAAAAAAATGGATCGTAGAGAAGCACGGCCGTAAGCAGCAGCCAGAAAATAGACTTTTTCATGATTTTATAGTAAATATATTCACAAAAAACAAAGCAGCAAGATTAACGTGGGCAAGACGGTAGAGCGGCATTCAGATTTTACAGGGCCACTATCCGGGAATAGTGTATCGCCGTGCTATGCTTTCCGGGCGAATGTCAGCGAAAAAAAGGTGAAGAAGGCGCGTAAAAAACCGGCAGGCGCGTGGAAGCCGGAAAACAAAAAACGCGCAGCATTCAGATGCCGCGCCTTCACTCCTGAGATTAGTATCTACGGATGACGGATTAAAACGCGCAGCTAACGTACTAATATATTTGTAAATCCGCACTGGCTTAGTATTAACGCTTGATGAAAACACCACGCGGGCAGAAAAACCGGCCTCCGAAGCGACATGCGCTCCGGAGGCCGGTGGTTAGATATTCGTTGAAAGCGGCAATCAGTTCTTCACCGCCACCATCTTCTTCGCCACCACCCCGAACGGCGTGGTCAACTCATAGTACAACACGCCGGTCGTGCCGTTCACTTCGAACAATTCTTCGTTTTTGCCTGCCGGGTATTGTGCCTTGCGCTCGGCCAGCAGCCGGCCCGAAACATCGAACACGCGCAACTGCGCTTCGCAGGCTTCCGGCAACACAAAACCGATCACGGTTTGGCCGTTGAACGGGTTGGGTCGGTTTTGGAACAATTGCACACCACCCGCACCGGCAGGATTGCCCGTGCCTGTTAGTTCGCTGAATTTCAACTCTAATTTGGACTCTGCCAGCGCGCCGGTGTAGGACAGGGCCGGCAATTCAGATTCGTCGAGTTGCAACACTTCGCTGAGTTTTGCGCCGCTTTGCAAGGCGGTGAATTGCAGCCGGAACACCGGAGCCGCTTCGGCGACGGCCACAGCCGTCGCCTGTGCCCATACGAGGCGGATCTCCCCTTCGACGATATTGTAAGTACCGAAGTTGTCCGCCGTAAGTGGGAGCGCCGCAAATGGCTGTATTTCAACGAATTGCAACTGCGCCGGATCGAACCGAAGCGCGCACTGGAAGGCTGCAAGGTCGTCCGTTTGACCGGCGCTGAAGTCCACCGTAAAGGTTTCACCCGCCTGCAATACCTGGTCTTTGTCCTGCAAAACCAAGGTCTGACCGGTGCCGAAATTCGCAGGGTTGGCGAATGTTGTTACCACGTCGCCCGTTTTGATGCCGTAGAAATCCTGGTTGGTTTGGTTGGCATTGATATTCGTGTAGGTCCGATTCTCGGGGAAGCCCCAGGGTGGGTTGTTCATCGTGTGGCTCGTGGGCACGAAACGCCAAGAGGTTTTGATCTGCGCCAGCGCCGCCGGGTTGCCCAAGAGTGCCTGATTGATGACAGATGCATCGATGGTAGTAATCGAATTGCTTTTGTTCACGTCGGCGGCCACCTGTTTGTACAGGTCGGTGATGGGAAAAGTATTGGCTACGTGCTGTTGAATGGCACTCACGTCGCCGGCTGTCACCCCGTTCAGTTTGTTGACCGTTTTGGTCGGCGTGAGGGTGAAACTGCCCGAACCTACGCCGGACGAAATGGAAAAGTCGCCGTTCACATCGCTCACATCGCTGCCGTTAGCAGAGCCGGTGAGGCTCACCAAGGCATTATTCACGCCGAAGCTGTTGTTGTTTGAAAAAATGATTTTGCCACTAAAATCAATAAGACAACTGGCGAGTACGGTTATTTCAAATGTGCAGGCATTGGTACAGCCGTTCCCGTCGCTAACGGTGTAGGTAATCGTGTGCGTACCCGCTCCCGCCGTGGCGGGGTTGAACATGCCGGCGCTCACACCCGGGCCGCTGTACGTTCCGCCGCCGGGGCTGCCGCCCGTGAGGGCATAAGCAGGCGTACTCAGGCAGACCGAGGAATTCGAAGGGCAGGTAGGCGCTGCGGGCAAGAGATTCACCGTCACGTTGACTGAGCCAGTATTGGAGCAGCCGTTGTCGGCTGTTACGCTGACAGAATAAGTCTTCGATCCCGGCGACGTGGGTATGGCAGTCGTTTGGTTATAGTATCCGCCGCCGCCGTCGGGGATGAAATTGCCGTCGGGGTCGGTGATGCCTTCGCCCGTCCAGGCGACCGTGCTGCTGGCTGCTGCGGAAATGGAAAGGTCTATAGTAACGCCGAAGCAGGCGGGATTGGGGTTAACGGTAATATCCGCCGGAGGGGTAAAAAGATAAATGTTACTTTCTTTCGAGCAAGTGCTGGTACAGCCGTTGGCGTCGGTGACTGTTACATACACCGTATAGGAATTGATGTAATTGCCGGCAGTCACCGATACCGACGGGCCTGTGGTAGAGCCATTGATGGTACCGTCGCCGCTGATGCTCCAGTTGTAGGCGCTCATTCCGGCAGGGGCGGTGTATATGTTGCCGGGGGAGTTGTTGCACACATAATCTGCGCCGGTGACGCTGCAGGTTGGCGCAGGCAGGCTGTTTACAGTCACGGCCGTTGCCCCGCTGGTGCAGCCGTTGGCGTCTTTAACCACTACCTGGTAGGTGTTGGCCGCCAGGCCGGTGAAGGTAGCACCGGACTGATAGTTGGCCCCGTTGTCTTTCGAATACATATACGGCCCGGTGCCGCCTGTGACGCCGCTCACTACAATTTGCCCGTTCGTCGTACCCGCGCAGGTGGCTGTCGGCGTTCCGGTGAACGTAATAGCCGGACAAACACCCGTACCGCTCAGTATAATTTCGTAGGGGTTTTCGTTTGCGTCGTTATTGGCAATATACAAAGTGCAGGAGCGCATCCCAGGGCCGCCCGGGGTAAACAATACACTGAAAGTAGTGCTGCCTGCGGCATTGATGGTACCAGTGGCTGGTTGAGTGATAGCAAAATCGCTAACGTTTGCGCCGTTTTTCGATATATAGTCAGGCGGCGCGGCGGTCAGGGTCAGGGGCAAGGTACCGGTATTTTCGATGGTAAAAACTTTGTTGTCGTTCGAGCCGATGTTCACATTGCCATAGTTGAAAGAACCGCCGTCGGCGATGTTAGTGACACCTTGCTTGACATTGATTTCGCGGTCGCCGGTGCCGGTGCCGGTGATGCTCAATGCAGGCCCGGTCAGGCAGTCCGTGTTATCGACGGTAGGTACCCAGGTGCCGACATTTGTGGACGGAGGCAAGGTGGTGTTATCCGCGTTTTCAAAGTAAGCCTGCCCGTCGAAATCAAGATACCATTTATTGACACCGTTGTCCCAATAAATATTGACAACAACACCGGGAAAACCCAATACGGTGCCGGTACCGGAATACCAGACTTTCCCGTTCAGGGGGCTGCCGGCATCTACTGTCAAGTTGATTGTACCGGTAATACAACGGCCCGATACCTGAACTGTTTGTGCCAGCATTGTGGAAGATGCGAAGAAAACAAAGCTCAACACCCATAAGCAGGTGGCAGATATTTTTTGAATATTCCTGTTCATAAGATTGTAATTTTTTGTAAAAACGCAAGCGGCAAACATCGGGGCAGTGTCTGAAAGGGCGAAAAATTTGCTCGAAAATGAGCGCATTACAGGTTCAGATACCTTCGTTTGGGTAGGGGAGACAAATAAATGCGCGTAAATGTAAAGCCGAATAAATGATTCCTTTGCATTTAGTAGTATAGTGGATTTGCAAATCCATCGTACTACTTATACCCTATCCATCACTTGCAGGGCCCCTCATCTTGCGGTTCCCGCAGTTGCCGGAGTTGATACCGGTCACAGCAGCCGCAAGCGCGGGGTGATGTTCGGGGCACTGCGGGAAAACTCCGGCAGAGGCCGCGCAACCCCGTGGGTGCGCGTCCTCTGCCGACCTGGTATCATTAATTTCTCGACGGGAAGATTCCTTCCAATGCAATACAGTAATTGATGGTCAGGAAAGGCTGCATGTTGTCGTGCGGCTGGCTCCCGCCGCTCATCGTCATGATCTGATGCGACATCACCACATTTGCCGCCCCGGTGGACAGATATTCCCGGTCGGTCCGGCCACTGTCGGCGAAGATTGCTCCGGCAGGGGCGCCCGTGTCGCCGGCAGTCGAGTTGGCATTGATGAGGTGGCTGTGTACCGGCAGTTGGCTGCTGTTCAGCGTCACCGTCTCCAGGCCGCCTCTCTGCCCCATGTTAAAGAGCGGATTGCCCGGGCTTTGTCCCTGGTGCGTGGGTACCCGTCCCCGCATATCCGGGAGCGCGAAGGTTTGCACACCGTCGCCCCCGTAAGTTGTGCCGATCAGGGCAAATAAGGCTGTGTATTGATTGATTGCAAGCAATTGGCCGTCGCAAGTCGCCCAGCCCCGGGGAGCAAAATTGAAGCCGAGCATCATGATGCAACCGATAAATGGTTGGTCCATATCGAATAGTTAATTTTAAGATGCGAAAAAAACTTGGTGAACAGACGATCAATGCTACCGGTCAGTTTCGAGATGGAAAAATACCTACTAATGCAATACAAAAATTGACGGTCAGAAAAGGCTGCATGTTGTTATGCGATTGACTGCCGCCGTTTTGTGCGACGATGTTCTGCGACATCAATTCGTTGGGCAGCCCGGAGGCGAGATATTCCCTGTCGGTGGCGCCGCTGTTGGCAAAAATGGCACCTGCAGGCGCACCTGTGTCTCCATTCGCCGAATTGGCGTTGACCAGGTGGTTGTGCATGGGCATCTGGTTTACCGTGAGGGTCACCGTTTCCGTTCCGGCGGCTTCGCCCATGGAGTAGGAAGAGAGGCCGGGACCTTGCCCCTGATGGATCGGAACACGTCCCCTCAAATCGGGGAGGCCAAACGTCTGCATCCCGTTGCCGCCGAAGGTGGTGCCGAGCAGGGAGAACAGCGCCGTGTTCTGGGAAATTTGCAGGAGTTGGCCGTCGCAGGTGGCCCAGCCTTTTGGGGCAAAATTGAATCCGAACATACAAATGGCGCCGATAAATGGTTCGTACATGGTGAAAATGTGTTTTAATTGTGAAAAATGAAGATGAAATCGATACCGGTATCGGGGGGCAATTTGAGAATGCCGGGGCCGGTAAACCGGCCTGTTATTTTTATAATCAACCCTTCACGCAACGGATACCGAGCCGGTTCTCCAGCCGGATGATCTCTTTTGGAGAAAGTCCGTCGTTGGGCAGACAGGAGAAGTCTGTCAGTGATTTGGAGTGGGCGGCAGTGATGCCTTCGAAAGACGAAAGTTTATTGTTGGAGCAGTAAACTTTTTTGAGGTTCGTCAGCCCCCTGAGCGGTTCGAGCGAAGCGACCTGGTTGTTTTGAAAATACAGTTCTTCGAGCCGGGTCATTTTATCCACACCATTCAGGTGGGTGATCCGGTTGTTGAAGAGGAAAAGCGATTTGATCCGCGTCAGTTGTTCGAGGCCGCGTAAGTCGCCGATTTGATGGTGGGTAACGACAAGAATTTCCACGTTTTTCAAAGCTTCGAGACCCGCGAGGTTGGACAGTTCAACCTTCATGTTCGGGTAAGGCGCCCGGGGACCCGCGAAGCGCAGCGCCGGGGTCGAATGGATTTTTTGCAAATCCGCTTCGGTCGGCTCGTATGTTGCGTTTTTGCCAAGAACGGCTTCATTGAATGCCGTTTTCCAGTATGGGGGGAGGGTGTTCCACCATTGACGCATAGTGTCGATGGCATTGGAGGGTCGGGTAAACAGAGCAGCGGACATATCTTCAATTTTTTATTGATGACACAAGGTTAAACCCGCCTCGCCTACCGACCCAACACTGATGTAGTGAAACGTGCTCAGGCCGTTGTGAACCCGTCGAATATTGCAGTGAGTTTATTCAACAAAAAAGGGCGGCATCGCTGCCGCCCTGACCATTGCCAAAAATTGTTAGTATGCCGTTATTTCTCTGACGCAATCATCTTCTTTGTCACTACCCCAAACGACGTGGTCAACTCGTACCACAAAACGCCGCTCGCGCCTTCCAATTCAAAGGTTTCCTCGTTTCTGCCCGCCGGGTACTGCCCTTTGCGTTCCGCCCATATTTTGCCTGAGGCATCAAAAATCCGCAACTGCGCTTGGCAACCTTCCGGCAACACAAAACCAATGGTTGTTCGACTTACAAACGGGTTGGGACGGTTTTGCAACAACTCGATTTGTGGCTGCGCTGCCGGGTCGTTGGCGCTCGTGGTGCCGAAGAAATTAAGTTTCACAGCATTGTCTGTTAATATACTCGTGTAGGCGTGACTTTCCAGGACGTCTTCTGCAAGTTGCAAAGCCTCGCTGAGTGTGCCGCCGGTTTCCAACACGTTGAATGTCAATTTGAAAATCGGCGCGGCCTCATCTACAAACACGCCTTCCGCTTGCGACCACACGATGTTAATCTCTCCTTCGGAAATGTTGTAAGTACCGAAATTTTCCTGTGAAAAAGGCAAACCGGCGAGCGGCTCGATACCCACAAATAGCAGTTTTTCCACATCGAACTGTATAGCGAACTGCAAAGCGGCGAGGTCGGAAAACTGATTGGCGCTGAACGCGACAGATACTTGTTCGCCAAATTGCAGCGGCTGGTCAGCAGCGTTCAGTACAAATCCTGTGGTTGCTGAGCCACTGAAATTCACCGGGTCGGTGTAAGGAGTGAGCACGTCGCCGGTTTTGATGCCGAAAAAGTTTTGTTCCGACACGTCGCTCTCCACTTCGTTCAGCGCGATGCTCTCCGGGAAACCCCAGGGCGGGTTGTTCATTGGGTGTGAAACCGGCACGAAACGCCAGGAGGTCTTGAACTGCGCCAATGCCGCAGGGTTACCAAGCAGGGCCTGGCTGATGATAGAAGCGTCCTGCATGGTGACGGAATTGCTTTTGTTCACGTCGGCGGCCACGAGTTTGTAGAGATCGGTGATGGGGTTGGAATTGGCGACGTGCTGCTGAACGCGGGTGGCGTCGGCAGCGCTCACGCCGTTGAGTTTGTTGATGGTTTTGGCGGGGGTGAGCGTCACATCCGAACCGGGAGCAACGGAAAAGGAAAAGAGCCCTTCCGAAGTTGTGGTCATCGAGCCACTTTCGTCGCCCGTGAGCGCGACGGTCGCATTGCCCACGCCGCTGATATCGTCGTTCTCCCAGATAATTTTGCCGCTGACCGTCGAAAGACATGATTCGACAGCAACCTCGACGACACAAGTTGCTGAATGAGCGCTGCCGTCGGCAACAGAATATGTTAATGTGGTGACGCCTGCATTAAAACGCTGCCCGTTGGCTTGCCCATTGCCCGTAACGGAGGTCGCGCCGGTCAGCGTATAGGTCAATGCCGCAGAACAGTTGTCGCTATATGTGGCAGTCAGGTTGTTCACGACCGCCGAACAAGGGTTGTTTTGTTCAGGCGAAACAGTAATATCCTCAGGACAGGTCAATGCCGGCGCTGCGTCGTCCTGTACCATGACAGTAGCCGTGCAGGTGGCGCTTTTGCCGTTGTTGTCCGTCACGGTCAATGTCACGGTGTTCGCGCCGGTGTTCGAACAGTCAAACGCCGTTTTGCTCAGCGAAAACGAAGCAATGCCGCAGGCGTCGGCGCTGCCGTTGTTGATGGCCGAAGCAGCGAGGCTGGCGTTTCCGCCGGCGTTGAGTTGCAGGGTGGTATTTTGGCAAATGGCCGTGGGAGCGACGTTGTCCTGCACTGTCACTGTGGTGGTGCAAGTGCCGCTTTTGCCGTTGTTGTCGGTGACAGTCAGGGTCACAGTGTTAGCCCCGATGTTCGAGCAGTCAAACGCCGTTTTGCTCAGCGAAAGCGAAGCGATACCGCAGGCGTCGGCACTGCCGTTGTTGACGGCTGCCGGGGCGAGGCTGGCATTGCCGCCGGCGTCGAGTTGGATGCTGGTATTTTGGCAAACAGCCGTCGGAACGACGTTGTCCTGCACCGTCACTGTGGCGGAGCAGGTGGCGCTTTTGCCGTTGTTGTCCGTCACGGTCAGCGTCACGGTGTTGGCGCCTATGTTCGAGCAATCAAACGCCGTTTTGCTTAGCGAAAACGAAGCAATGCCGCAGGCGTCGGCACTGCCGTTGTTGATGGCTGCCGGGGCGAGGCTGGCATTGCCGCCGGCATCGAGTTGCACGGTGGCATTTTGGCAAACGGCCGTCGGCGCGACGTTGTCCTGCACCGTCACTGTGGCGGAGCAAGTGGCGCTTTTGCCGTTGTTGTCCGTCACGGCCAATGTCACAGTGTTCGCGCCTATGTTCGAGCAGTCAAACGCCGTTTTACTCAACGAAAGCGAAGCGATGCCGCAGGCGTCGGCGCTGCCGTTATTGATGGCTGCCGGGGCGAGGCTTGCGTTGCCGCTGGCGTCGAGTTGGACGGTAGTATTTTGGCAAACAGCCGTAGGGGCAATGTTGTCCTGCACCGTAAGGGTGGCTGAGCAATATGCCTTGTTGCCGCTGTTGTCCCGGACTTCGAGCGACACCAGAAGGGAACCCACATTTGAGCAGTTGAAATTGGTTTTACTCAGCGTCAACGCGGCAATGCCGCAGACGTCAGAGCTGCCGTTATCCACCGCCGATCCAGGGACAGTGACGTTGCCGGTGGCGTCGAGTTGAACGGTGGCGTTTTTGCATAGGGCCGTTGGCGCGATGTTATCCTGTACCGTGATGGTGGTCGAGCAATAGGCCTTGTTGCCATCATCGTCTTTGACTTCAAGCGACACCAGGGGATTACCCACATTCGAACAGTTGAAATTGGTTTTGCTCAGCGTCAAAACAGCGATTCCACAGGCGACAGTGCTGCCATTGTCCACCGCCGAGGCGGGAACGGTGACATTACCCGTGGCATCGAGTTGTACGGTAATATTTTTACAAACCGCCAAGACCGGCGGATTGCTCTGATACTCGTAAGCGCCCATGTCCACCGTACCGAAGAAGCGGTTGTTGCCGTCGAGGTCGGTGGTCACACCGGCGGGTACCGCAGCGTTGTCGCCTTTGTTGATGGCCGGTGAGCAGGTTTGCAGGCGCAGGTCGCCGTTTGCCTGATCCACAAAGAGTGGGTCGACATTCAAGTTTCCATTGCCCGCGTAGCCGCCTTGTACGATGGAATTGCTCACATTCATGGTACCATTGAAGTTGTAGATCACATCACCAGTGTTTTCCCAGATGATACCATTTTTCAAGTTAAAGGTAGATTCAGTGTTTAAAATAATGGGGTACCCAGAATTGCCTGAAAAAGAACAATTGGTCAGCGTCGCATTGTTGCTGGTGCCGCTGTAAATGGCTGCGCCAAAGCTCGCGGCCGAATTGCCTGTAAAGACACAGTTGTTCACAGAAATCGTGTTACCATACAGCCCTAGTCCGCCGCCATCCTGAGCCGAATAGTTGCCATTAAAAACACAGGCACTGATCGTGGCAGACGACTCGAAAGCGGCTACCCCTCCGCCTCCATACAAGGCATTGTTATTTGAAAAAGTACAATTCCGTATGGTGGGGCTGGAACTGCCCAAATACATACCGCCTCCGAACCAATTGACAAATGCCCCGCCATTAGCATTGCCTCCCGTCACGGTAAATCCATCCAGAATGGCCGATGTGGTCAGCCCGTTGTTGACGTTGGCGATGATGTTGTACGAGTTGTCGCTGTTGTCGCCTGCGGCGCCGATGTCGCCGCTGAGCGTGGTGATGTTGGCGGCCCAGTCGCGGTCGGCTAAGCCAGGGTTACCCGTAGCCGGAAAACCGCCGAGGATCGCTACGCCGTTTTTCATGTTGAACGAAACACCCCTGTCGGTACCGGTGGTGGGTTTGTAGGTGCCTGCGGCCACCCAGATCTGGTCGCCCGAGGCAGCCGATTGCAGGGCTTTGGTGAGGGTTTGGTAGGCGGTCGCCCAGGAGTTGCCGTTGTTGGCATCGCTGCCGGCGGGTTTCACGTACCAGGTGGCAGCGGAGAGTTGCCCTGCGCAGCACAAGAGAAAAAGGAAGAAAGGAAAAACCCGCGAGGAGTTGGTGGAGATGAAAAATACGCTCTTTTTCATGTGTCGAGATGGTTGAAAAATGTGAAAAACAACCGGCGCCGGAGGCTCCGAAAATCGGAGGGGCGCCGGTTGAAGAGCGTTTTTTTTCCGGAAACTCAGACTTTCCAGGTTTTGAAAACCTGGAAAGTCTTAAGTCGAAATGACCCGGAGAAAAAACGTGCCGCAAAGGTGAGGGCGGCACGCAGGGAGGTTTTCCCACTATTGTTCAGAACAGGTGGAGTATTGTTCCGGCAGGGTGGAGTATTGTTCGGAAAGGGTGGAGTATTGTTCAGGCAGGCACACAACAATTTGATTTTCAGTTTTATGTAAAAAATATCAAACAGTTGGACGGTTGGCTGGGAGCGCCACTAGACTGCCGGTATTTCTTCCACCACCATTGCATTGCCCGCTTTGTCGAAATAGGTGCAAGTCATTTCTACCGTGTTTACCGTCCACCGTTCCACGCCGGCTTCCACAGCCTGTTTGCAAAAGGTGGGGTAGTCGGTCTGCCCTTGCTGGTGGATGATCAAGGCGTGTTGCAGGCGTTCGACAGAGGCTGTATCGGCCACTTCCATTGCGGGATATTTGGCATCGGAGACAAGGCTGAATCCGCCGGCGCCGCGATAGAGCGTATGCCCGTCGGATACGTAGTTATCGTAGGATACCAAGCCAAGTGCCTTTAATTCCTGAATGTACTTTGGAAAATCTGCCCCGCTTTTCACTTTCGCATGGGCTTCTTTGATTTGTTCGATCGTAAACATAAATCTTGTTTTTAAAATTTATGCAAAGGTGCCGGGGCTGCAGCGCCTGAAATTGTAAATAATCGTTTTTCTCAATCGGGGTCTTTCAGGAGGAACTGTTCGGGTGTTTCCCCGGTAAATGTTTTGAACGCTGTGATGAAATGCGCCTGGTCGTAAAACCCTGCTTCATAGCCCAAAGCCGTCAACGAATCGCCGGGTCGGTAGGTTTGAATGGTATGTTTCAGCCGCACGACGGATGCAAATTTTTTGGGCGACGATCCGACGGCCTGCCGGAATTTTTTTTCCAGCGGACTTTGACTGGTGTGCAACAGCCCGGCCAATTCGGCAATTCTGATATTCCCTTTACTTCTGTGTATGTGTTCGAGCGCGGCGATAACCAGTCTGTCGGGCTCTGCGGAGTGCAGCCGGGAAACCAGAAACCGTTCGATGACCTGGATTTTTTCCTGATCGGTTTTGGCCTCGTGCAATTGTTCCTCCAAAAGCAGCAATTCGGAACGAAGCATAAAATTATCAAGCGATACGCTTTCCCGGAACAACTCGTGCAGGGGTTGCCGGAAGAAATGCGCCGCACCGGCTTCCTTGAAATATACCAGTAGCGTCCCGGTACCCGCTTCATTTTTGAAAATCTTGTAGTGGTCGGACAGCCCCGTTACCCCGGCGCTGCCGAGGATTACTTCCTTTTCATTGATAAGATGGGATAGCCGGCCTTTGAATTGAAATCCAAGTACCAACCCGGTATCGGGCAAAACCTTGTACGTGCTTTCCTGCAATGTTTCGACGATGGCATAAGCGCCAATAAAGGGCTTCAAAATGTCGCATGGATAGTAGGTCCTGATTTTCATAACCCCCTGATTTATTAAAACTTAAAACATTTATACCCCAAGGCTCAATTTAACTCCCGACAATCCACTCCAGAATCGCCGGCCCCCAATAAAATTTCGTGAAGTAATACGTGCCCAACAGCAAGAAACCGGTCACGCCCAGCAGTACGAACGAGGAAAAAACATGAATCCACGCGGCTGTTTTTTGCTTGCCGCCCCGGATGAAAAGTTCGGCGACGAGCAAATTAGGTAGATAAAAGAAAAAAGCCATCACCCGGTCGAATGAAAAACGCTGGCACTCAGAGGTTGCGGACGGTTTTGTTCGGGTTGCAGCATAACAGGCTTATTTTCAAATTATAGATAAGAAGTTCACTTTTTGCGTTCCTCGCTCGGGGGCACACCATACTCTTCCGTATACACCCGGCTGAAAAATTTCGGATCATTGAACCCCACCTCGTAAGCGATTTCCGAGATGGTGGCGTCGGTGCCCGCCAGCAGTTCTTTGGCGCGGCGCAACCTCAATTTGCGCACGTACAAGGTGGTCGAAAGGCCCGTGAGGGCGCTCAGTTTGTTGTGCAGGTTGGTACGGCTCATGCCGATTTTGCGGCACAGCGCCTCCACGTCGAGGCCGGCATCGGAGAGATTTTCCTCGACGACGGCGCGCAGTTTTTTCAAAAACTCGTTTTCCAGGTCGTCAACCACCGGCAGGGCCGTTCCGGCAGCAGATTTTTCCCGGGTTGCCCAATCGAGGTACCGGGCTTGCATTTGACGGCGCGATTCGAGCAGGTTGTTCAGCGTCAGGGCCAGTTCTTCGGGGTGGAAAGGTTTGGCTAAGTAGGCATCGGCGCCCCGCCGCAGGCCCGCCAGCCGGCTGTCGATATCGGCTTTGGCGGTAAGCAGCACCAGCGGTATGTGGCTGCTGCGTTCGTCGTTTTTCAGGGTTTCGCACACCTCGAAACCGTTTTTGCCGGGCATCATCACATCGCTGATGATCAGATCGGGGACCATTTCCAGGGCTTTTTCGATGCCTGTCTGGCCGTCGTAGGCAAAATCAAGGGTGTACCGGTCGCGCAGGCAGGCGGCGAGATATTCCATGACGTCGGGGTTATCCTCGATGAGCAGGATGCGGTTATTTGTTTCCGGTCGCCGGCCGTCAGTTTCAGGCAGGTTTACTAAACTTTCAAAAGAAGTGAATAAACCTCTATCTTCTGTTAGCGCTGTCGCTTTTTCAGCCTTGTTGCTGACGGGCAAACGAACCGTGAATATCGTTCCCTGCCCCACCCTGCTCTCCACTGAAATTTCTCCACCCATGGCTTTTACCAATTCTTTGGTCAGGGAAAGGCCGATACCTGAGCCGGAGGTGGCCGCATATTCCTGGTTTCCGGCCTGAAAAAAGCGGTCGAATACCAACGGCAATGCTTCCGGCGGAATACCGGAACCGGTGTCGGCAACAGTTATTTTTAACGTCGGAAGGGTTGACAACCCTTCCGACGTTATATCTAAAACAACTTTACCACCGCTTGGCGTGAATTTCAAGGCATTGGAAAGCAGATTGCGGACAATCTGCAACAGCCGTTCGGGGTCGTAATCCATCACGATTTCCGCTGCCCCGCTTTTCACTTCCAAACGAATGTTCCGTGTCTCTGCCAGCGAATGCAGGCTTTCGGCTACATATCGCAGATAAGCCACTACGTCTCCCTGAATGTAATTCATTTTCATGGTATTGGACTCCAATTTGGCCAGATCGAGTATTTGATTGACAAGTCGCAACAGATTCTCTCCGCTGCGGCGCACGAGCGCAGTCTGGGACAACAGGGTGGAAATATCGGGCCGTTTGCCTTTTGCGCCGGCCGCTTCCAGGTCAGTTCGGAGTTGTTCGCTTATGCCCAGCACCACGGTCAGCGGAGTGCGGAATTCGTGGGTGATATTGGTAAAAAAACGACTTTTGAAGGCTTCCAGGTCTTTCAGGTTTTCCGAGCGCAGATGTTCCATCTCCAACTGTTGGGCGAGGTGCATGCGGCGTACGCGGTTGCGCCATGCGCCGTAGATGATCCCGGAAGCGATCAGCGCGTACAGTAGCCAGGCCCAGGCGGTTTTGTACCACACCTGCTGCACTACGATGGTAGCCGCAGCCTCGCGGTCGCTCCAGATGCCGTTGGGGTTGGCGCCCCGGATGCGCAGGGTGTAGGTCCCGGGCGGCAGGTTGGCATACCGCGCCGTGTTCTGATTGCCGGCAAAAATCCAGTCTGGATCAAAGCCTTCCAGTTTGTAACTGTACTGGTTAGCCTTGGGGTCGCGATAATCGAGCAGTGCGAAGCGGACGGTGAAAAACTTTTCTTCAGGGCGTAAGACAAAGGCGTCCGGCCAGCGGTCTTTGAAGAGCGGGAAGTTCAGCACACTGTCTGCTTTTTGGTCGTATTTGCTGAACTCGGCAATGATGACTGATTTTTCCGCCGACTTGCCCAATATCAGTATCTTCGGATCGAAGGCGACGATGCCGTTCAAACCGCCAAGCCAGATCGTGCCGTTTTTGGCTTTTAAAAATGTCAAGGTGTTGAACTCGTGGTGCGGTAAGCCATCGTCGGCGCCGAAAACATCCACGTCGGCCAGATTCGCATCCGGTTTTTCCACGGAGGCCAGCGACACCCGTGCAAGCCCCTTATTGGTCGGCAGCCACAACGAGCCTTCCGCCGGAATAGCCGCGTACACGTGGTTGTGGGGCAGCCCGTGACGAGTGCTGAACGTGAAGGCGGCATCGGTTTTCGGGTTGAAACGTACCAGCCCGCCCGTGGAGCCGCACCAGAGAAAACCCTCCGCTTCGTGGATGGATAAAATTTCACCCGATGCCATACCTGCCGTATTGGCCGGGTTGAAGTGTCCGATTTCGCCCGAAGCCGGATTGATTTTCAAAATGCCGTTTTTGGTGGCTGCCCAGATCGTATGATCGTCCGACTGATAAAAATGCCATACATAGGTTTTTTCCGGCAGCGGGAAATTCGACGAGGTAAACGTGCGCGGGTCGATCCGGACAATTCCGTTTTCGCAGGCTACCCAAATCAGGCCGCTTTTGTCTTGTAACAGGCTGTTGGACAAACCATTGGACATATCGTAAGGGGCACGCCGGAGCGTACGGGTTTTCGGGTCGTAGCGATCCACGTAGTAGCCATAACGCGAAAACCAGAGCGCCCCGTCCAGGTCGGCCGCCATACCGTAGCGGCGGAAACTGACCGGCATTTCCCGAACCACCCTCGACTTGCCCTGTTGCATGGGGGAAATTTCATACAGACTGAGGTCGGCGGCGGTGTAAATGGATCCGTCGGTACCTTCCGCCAGGCCGTAACAACTGTTCCTGGTGGGCGGCCCCTGCGACAGGTCGAAGGGTTGGTCGAGCCAGCGCTGAAAATACTGGTTGCGCCGGGACACCTTGATGAGGCCGTCGAATACGCCGAACCAGCGGAGGTCGCCCGTTTCCAATACCCCGTACCAGTGTTTGAACTCCGGCATCTCGTAACGCTCCACAATTTCGCACCGCATGTTCATTTTTTCCACTGTTTGAGGTGCATCGGAGACCCATAAAAAACCGGGCGGACTGTCGAGGAGCCGCTTAAAAGGTTGTTTCAGCGGCGGAAAGGGATTACCCTCCGTACCGGCAAATCCTGTAAACTCCAGTTCTGGATTTCCCTGTACATGGCGATAAAAGCCTTTCAGGGTCGCCACCCAGAGTTCGCCCTGCTCATTTTCTTCCGTGTCGGTGGCTTCGATACTTACTTCCTCTGACAATGTTATGTGCCCTATCAGTCGGAAAGGGTCGCCATCCACGCGGCGGCAGTACAGGTTGTTGTTGGAAAAAAACGTGAGTGCCCCGCTACGGGTTTGGCGTAAACCGGCGATACTGAAATTGGGCAGACCGCCGATGTCGCCCGGCATGGTAAACTTTCCGGTCGCCGGGTCGAAAAACAGAATTTTACTCAATCCGTTGACCCAGAATTTGCCCTGGCGGTCGATCACGAGTTTTTGCATCACCAACTCCCTGAAATCCTTTTGCCATTCGGGCGGCATGGGATAATAGGTAAATACATCACCGTCGAAACGCGCCAGTCCACCCTGGTTGAGCACCAGCCAGATCATGCCCGCCGAATCCATCTGCACGTCGTTGACCCAATGCGCATCGGCCAGGCCGTTGAGGGCGTTATAGCGCTCTACCCGGTAGTCCGTTTGGGCAAAGCCGGTCGATACCCAGGCGAATGCAAGGAGCAGCGGGAGAGAGTGGCATAACGCAGGGTTGAACATACTCGCGGGGGCTGATGCAGCAATTGAAGCGGCAAATATAGAGTTAGAAAAACACCATTTTTCATGCATACTTAATACACTGCCCGTGCCTTCCAAATCAAATGTCTCCTCGTTACTGTCCGCAGTATATTGCCCTTTAGGTATAGGTGTCCGTGCCCTCGAAGCCGCGCGGCGGATTGTAGAAAAAAACTGCCGTTGGCGGCTTTGGTGATTGTGTCGTCCTGCGTGGTGGCGACATTCATCACGGCCGTGACGCTCACATTGCACAAAATCCGGAGGTGTTGGCAGCATAATAATTGATAACCCATAACTCATCTCTCATAACTTACCTCATCCGTATCATCTTCCTCGTCGCCGAATCCGTATCTGTTTCTATCGTATAATACATCAAACCCGTCGCGCCTATAACTGCCTGTTCCACCGGAATGGCGTTGTGACCTTTGGCGAACCTGCCTTTCTGTGTGAACAATGTCCGGCCCGTTTCGTCACGGATCGTCAGCCGCACTTCCGCCGCTTCGGGCAGGTGAAAACCGATCACTGTCTTGTTTAGAAAGGGATTGGGCTGGTTCTGGTACAACTCGAAGCCGACATTGCTGATTGTCGTCCCCGCAGGGGATTTGAAGCGCAATGCGATGTTTAAAAGTTCATTAGAGTAATTATGGTAATTACCGTAATTACCGTAATTACCGTAATTACCGTAATTACTATCATTACTCTTAATAACTCTATATGCCTCCGCCCGCGTGATGCGGCCCGATACGCCCAGCATTTTGCTGAGTCGACCCGATTGTGTTGCGCGGAACTGAACGGCGAACTCACCGGCGGCGGCGGCTGAAGCCGCCGGTACATCCACCGAGGTGGTGAGCGCACCGGGGAATACACCGAAATTCGATTTTGTCACCCGGTCGGTCTCAATGATGTCCGCCACTTCCAGGCCGGCAAGGTTGAGCGTGAACTGCCAGCCCTGCGCTACCTGATCGGCTTTGAATGTCACATCAAATACTTCTCCGGCTTTCACTTCGCGGTCGTCTACATCGAACAACAACGTGCCGCCGGAGCGGTCGTCTGATGTAATCAAAGCGTTCGGGATCACGGTGTTGTTCACGTCGCCGATTTTTATCGCTACAAAATCGTCGTTCAACTGCGAGGTTTGCACATCCGCCACCGATATCGTTTCGGGGAACTGCGCCGCCCAGGGATTGGTGACCACCGGGAACACATAGTCGGCATCGACAAAACGCCAGGAAGTATTGTCGGGCAATACATCGTAAATGCCGAGGATGAGTTTGCGGACTTCCACGATGTCGAAAGTCGTGATCGAGTTCGATTTGTTCGCGTCGGCGGCAATCATCTTGTACGGGCTGTTCAGCGGCTCCTGCCCGAGAATGTGTTTTGAGATGAGCACGAGGTCGTAGGTCGATACGCCGTTGAGCGGGTTGTCGTCCTTAGTCGGCGTCACCGTGTAATCGGCATGGAGCGGCACGGCATTGGTGAATTCGTATTGACCCAGGTCGTCCGTTATATCATGGAGACTCAGCGGCGTGCCTCCATTCGGCAGCAATGCCTGCAGGTCGACGCCGGCGTTTTCCAGCCCGTCGCCCGGTTCGGTTTTTAAGGCGCCGGCCACCGTAACAAAGTTCGGATCGCTGATCGTGGTACAGAAATCATCGTTGTCCTGCACGTCGATAGTGGCTACACAGTAACTTGCATTGCCGGCCAGATCCATTGCCCACAATTCTACCTGCTGCGGCCCGAGTTCGGCACAGGTAAATACCACATTCGTGAGCGGCGCCCCCAGCGAATCTGCCGGAAATCCGACACCCGTGCCCACTTTCCGGATCGCGTATCGCAACAGGTTGGGCGTCGGCGTCACGGAAGTAGGCGGCGTATAATTGTCCTGTGCGTATTGCAGAAAGTCAGTCGCCCACAATTGTATCATATCGGTCGACATGATATTGACACTGAGGCCGTTGATACAAACCACCGTCGGCGCCTTGCTGTCTTTTACTTCAAATCCGTATTCGCGAACCAATTCATTGCCGCAGCCGTCGGAGACGATCCATTTGATCTTGTGTCTCCCATAGGGTAATTCCGGCGTCACGAAATTATCCGGTTGTGCCTGGGTGTTCCAGCAAACGGTCGCCGTTTTTTTGTTCCCGACGTCGGCCGTTTGTAGCATAAATCCATATTTCTGATCCGTGGGGACTGCGCGCTCATCGAAGGCGCGCGACACGCCCCCCGTATAGTTCGGATTGAGCGCATTGCCGAACTGAACGTTGTTGAAACCCGGCAGGTCGGCGCTGTTGACAACGGTTTCCATGACGTCGTTTCCGTCCAGATCGAGGAACAACAGGAAACGCACCGTGATATCGGTACCCGAACACAAGTCCGAGGCCGTGATGGAAAGCCCGGAGGGCCCTTCACCCAAATTGTGGCTGCCGGTGCTGTTGTCGATCCAATACGTTTCATTCCACAGGTCGTCGACATTCAGCGTCTGGTCTTTCATAATGACCATTGTGTCGGAGACGTTTTCCACCACAGGCTCCTGTTTATCAATCACTTTGATGATCTGTTTGTATTCGTAACAATTGACATTGGGGTTCCAGAAACTGCTGTAATCCGTCGGCTGCGCGTCGGAAGGCGTGATTTTGGAAACCGTAGCGTTCCAGGGCGCGGCGGTGCCCGGCGGTGCTACGACCGGCCCCAACAGATTTTGTGGCGCGTTTAATGTCCCGAGCGGCGTCGGATTGGGCACCTCGATGCAGCCGCCACCGGGGAACGAGTTGCACAAATCCTTGACCCGCCAGGTCCTTTCAATTTCGTAACACCCGTCGGCCACCACGGTAAATACTTCGTCGCTGAACGACACGGCAAGCAACTCGCAGGCCTGGCCATGCAACACCGGCTGGCCGTAAATGCCGCTGGAATCGCAAAACGCAACCTCCACGTCGTCGGGGAATGCAATCGCGTAATCGAGGTGTTGCGTCACCACGATTTTTTGCGTACAAATACTCGTCTGACCCTGGCAGTCGTACACTTTAAAAGTGCGCACCAGAGTGCCGCGGTCGCAGAGCGAATCAAAAAGGCTGTAATCGGCGGTATGGTTCAGACCCGGTTGATTGTGGTACGTCTTGGTGGAATCCAGGCAACAGTTGTCGATCAGACCGGGCAAGCCGTAGTTTGCCAAGGTGTTGTCAAAGGTTTCGCAGGAAACTGTCACGTCGGGTGGTGGCGAGCAACCCGGGCCGAGTTTGTCCTGCACTGCCACCTGGATCAGGGTTTCATTAAAAATGGGCAATCCGTTGGCGCCTATGCTGAAATTGCCAAGCCCGTCGAGTTGGTAACAACGAAGCGCCAGCGTTTGGGTGGTGCCGGCTTCGCAGCAGTAAAATTTGATCGAATCCGATTCGCCGGTGGCGCGGGCGTATTCGCTTTTCAAATCGGGGAAATTGTCCTGACAGGGCGAGCCGCCGTTGATGTCGTTGAGGGCCGCAATACAAGCCGAATAGGGCGGAAGGCGCCGGACTGTGACGCGGATGAAATTGCAATTGTCGTACGAACCCTGATCCAAAGCCGCCGCCGCTACGGACGTGACGCCGGCAAAATGAACGCCACCGGCGCCCGGTTCGTAACAATCCTGCACATCGTCGGCGCCGAGGGAGACGATCGTCAGGCTGTGCCCGAGCGCCACCGGCGGCGTGTAGTCGCGCACCGTCAGTTGATAAGAGCAGGTTTTCAGGTTGCCGCACACGTCCTCCACCCTGTAATATACATGATGCGCGCCGACAGGCAAACAGGCCGTATTGCCAAAAGCCGCCAGCGTATCCGGATCGGCCGGATTGTTGCCCGGAAAATTGCTCAAAACGCCGTTTACATTCATTACCTGTACGGTATCGCCGGAATATTGGTTGAACACGACCACTTTCGCGTTCAGATTGGCGGCAGGCGAACAGGCATCGTCCACCATGGCATCGGGTAAATTCACGGTTGCACAGCAGTTGTACAGATCGGTCGTGACGGTCAGGTTTGCCGGGCAACTGACCACCGGCCCCTGCCGGTCGAGCACTTTGATCATTTGCGTGGCTTGTTTCGATTGAGCCGAACAGGCATCGACGATCAGCCAACTGCGGTTGATGGTATAGGAGCCGGCACAGACGCCGACCACCACGTCGGAATATGACCAGTTGACCGAACAGCCGGTCGATTGGCCGAATACGAATGGCGTACCCTGCTTGCCCTGGCTTGTTATCCAGGCCGGCGTGGGATACGGGCTGCCGCATTCGAAGGCAGGCGCGTCGTTTTCATTGTAGTTGGGCGGCAACACGACATCGTCCAAACCGGGGCGCAACAGCCGGATGGTCTGCACACAGGTCGCCAGATTGTTGCTGGCGTCGCGCGCTGTCCAGGTACGCAGGATGATAGCCGTCAAGCCGGTCGAGCAGGGTTGCGAGGTGGTTTCATCGGAAAAACTCAGCGTGACGTCGCTGCACCCGTCGAGCAAGGGCGCCGGCGCTACAAAACTGGTGGGTGTGATCTGCGTCAACTGCCCCGGAAATTGCAGGTCATTGGGAAATCCGGCAGAAAACGCCGCTTTGTATCGCACCGCCAGCCGCACTTCGTTCACCGTAGCGACATCCCCGAACCCGTTGAGGTCGCGGATGCGCAGTTTCCAGATACCGTTCACCGGTTCGCCTTCCAATGTGTGTAAGGCATCGCTGCCGAACGGAATTCGCGCATGCTGGTTGGTGGTAAACTGAAGGCAAGCGCCGGCGCCGTTGCCTTCGTCGTCGAAGCAAACCCACAAGGGGCCAGAGCAACCCGTCGCCTGGTTCCAAAGAACCACTGTGACACCCGAGGGGCTTTCCAACTCTATCCGAAGATTTTTTTCAAACACGTCGCCGTCGATGCGAAGGTGCAAATCGACGTCTTCGACGACGGCATCGGCAGGCATGACAGCAGGAATATTGAGAGAGAGCGTTTGAAAATCCAACACCGTCGCCGGTAAAGCGCCGGCAGGCACAAATTCACGTGCCATCGTCGCCGGAGCGTTGATCGTTGGGGTCGTATTAAAATTACAGGGCAGGTCCACCGTTTTGCAGGTCAGCACAGGCGGTATTTTGTCTTCGATGAGTACCGAACCCATGCAAAAGTTGTTGTTCACGGGGTCAGTCACGCGTACGCCGTACGATTTGCCGATGTCCGCGCTGCTCAAATTGGCGGGCAACCAGGGCCCGTCGTTGTAAGGCGGGATTTTATCAATCTGAACCGTATAGGAATCGAAACAGCGGTAGGGTCCGCCCAGCAGGATGTCGTCGGCTTGCAAAATCGTCGCACAATCAGGTCCTAAGGAAGCATTGACCATATTGGCGCAGACGAGCGTCGTCGTCGCATTGGCGTAGGATTGCACCGTCACCGAAAATGAAGCCGTGGCAACGTTACCGGCCTGATCCGTGCACTGAAAAACGTTGTTCGTTACCCCGACCGGGAATGTCGAATCCGATGGCAAACCGGCTATTTGGATCGCCTGTACCTGCGTCGTCGCATATTTTACAAAACCATTGTAAGCCCTTGAAACGTATGTATCTCCAAACAGATAACCTTTGGCAGCGCCCGGCGCCGACAACACCCGCAACAAACCGTCGTCGAACTGTCGTTGCACACCGCCCCCGGTACCGGTGCAACGCAACGGGGCGCTCACCGAACTGGTGATATAAACGCCGCGGGATTCGCCCGGCGCCAGGATGATCTTAAAATCCGTCAGGGGTGTCCCCCCGTCGGTATTCGCCGAAGTAACCTTTTGTGTCCCTGCCAGCGTCCATGCGGAAGGCGTATTTTCCGATCCCTGCCAGGTGGCAGCCGAGGCGGTGAGATAAACTTCCATCGGCCAGGTGCCGGGTTCGAGAACCGGGCCGAATTCCGTGATCACGATGGGGTCGGCTCCGATATTTTTTATATCGAACATGATACCCGCCGCCCCGTTGTCAAAATCGGCGGGGTGGTCGACACGATGTTCCGCAGTAAAAACGCAGTTGTCGGTCGCTTCTACCGTATAGACATAAGGGGCGTCACATTGGCCGGGCGCGAGACTCAGCGTAACATTCGCCGGCACTATTATCGACGGCGGTGTTTGATCTTTTACCGTGATCAACTGCGCCGCACTTGCCGCTATGCCGCCGCCACAGGGCGCAATCAGTTGCCAACTGACCACATTCAGTCCTGCCGGCACGCCGGTCAGGGTAATAAACGGCGGGGCGGGCGCCGGAACGGCAATCGCAGGACCGTCGTTGAGGCGATAGTACAATTCGAGGGCCAGGGCACAGGCGCCCGGCGTGATGACGGGCGGCACGGTTTGGACGTTCGCTTCACAAGCGCCGGCGGGCGCCGTCACGGTGAGCGAACCTGGCGCCTGAATCGAGCAAATATTATCGGGAACTTCGGAAACGATGGCCGTCCAGCCGTCTTTTTCAACCGTCAGGTCACTGTCGAAAGCGAACGTCAGGGCGCCGGAGGTGTTCGAGGCGCCGGCACGCACCGTGTTCGGAGCAATATTGTACGGCGCTGCTGTGCCCTGCCATCCGCCGCCGCCACCGGAGAATGGATTGGGCGCTCCTAAAAGAACCGGCGCCCCCGAACTGATCTGCGGCGCGGCAACGTTCGGCCCGTCGTAGACGAACAGCGCATCGAAACCGGGTTCCGTATGAAAAGAGGTAAACTGAACGACCACTTTGTTGCCGGGCGACGACGGCCAGATGGTGACAACCGATCCTCCACCGGAAAATGAACCGTACACATTGTCGACGCCACCGTTATCGGAAAAGGTATAAGAACAAACCGACGGTGGGTTCAACGTGAAATTCGCGGCGCCGTTGTTGTACGGCATTGCAATATGCGGTTGCGCATGCGCTGTCAATACATAACCGGATAACAGCCATACGGTCAGCATACGGCTGTCGAAAAAAAAACTTTTCATGGATTTGTTTGAGTATTAAAACGGGAAATTTTGTCGGTCGGTTGCTTGGAAACTGTTGAGCAGGTGTGGCTTGGCCGCTCATCAATTTGACAACATCGTCAGGGCTTCATCGTACAAACCACGCAAAGTCGTTTCCGGTGTAAATGTGTGCTCGTACAACCCACCCAATGACGCGGCTTCCGTTACTGCGGACTCGATGGCCTGCAGCACCGGCAGGCCACCTGAAAGCGAAAGCAGGATGGACTTATAAAATACGATTTGGCGCAGCATATCCGTATGCGGCCCGGTGCCGTCTGTCAGGCCGGCCAACTGCGGCTCCAGCAGATCCAACTTATCCTGTACCTCGATCTGAGCTTGCGCGGGCGACAGCCATACGATGGCCGGGTCGTTCCACGGCGCCGGTTCAAGTTGTTGGGCCGATGCACTGCCGGCAGCAACCAACAGCATTGCGAGCAAAATCCCGCGAAAACAAGGAGTCTGGAATATTTTCACAACACGGACGAGGTTTTAAATAAAAATACCATCCGAACGGCGGGCGAAAGAAATGCCCTGCCCTTTTCGGCGGAAGAATATCGAATTGAAAACCGGTCCGTGGATGAGCGCTATACCTGGTAATTTTATAGAATCCAGATAGCGCAAAACAGATTAATCAAGTATATCGACGCCTGTTATTCCAAATTTTTGGCTGTTCACTTGCGCTACTGATAGTGCAAAGAACGCGTTTCTTTTCCAATTTCCGATTTTTGCAAAATCGAAAACTGCTTTAAAGTCGTATTTGGCAAAAACCGGACAGAGCATTTGAGTACGGATTCACAAAAACAACGCCCCCATATCCACCGTGTTATTGATCAATTGCATGTCATACCCGTAAAAAGCGCCCCGTCCGATTGCTCGAACGGGGCGTTGTCAATTCCCCGGATGCACTCCCTTACTCTTCTTTTCAAATGGCCTGAAGAGCCTTAGTTCGCTTGTACCATCTTCTTCACCAACACTCCGAACGGCGTGGTCAATTCGCAATACAACACGCCGGATGCGCCGCTCGCCTCGAATACCTCTTCATTTTTGCCGGCAGGGTATTGTCTCTGGCGTTCTGCCAGCACCTGCCCTGAATCGTTGAATATGCGCAACTGAGCTTCACAAGCCTCCGGCAGGATAAAACCAATTGCAGTGCGGTCAACAAAGGGATTGGGCCAATTTTGCAACAACTGAATTACCGGCTTCGCGACAGCCGGGGCATTGGCGCCCGTCACGCCGAAGAATTTTAACTGAACATCGTGATCTGACAATGTGCTGGTGTAGGCGTGTCCGGGCAGTACATCGCCGGCAAGTTGCAAGGCTTCGCTGATCTTTCCGCCGCTTTCCAACACATTGAATGTCAGTTGAAAAACAGGTGCTGCCTCCTCTGCCGAAACGCCCTCCGCTTGCGACCACACGACGTTGATCGATCCTTCGGAAACATGGTAAGTGCCGAAATTTTCCGCCGTCAACGGCAAACCTGCGAGCGGCTGAATTTCCGCCAATGACAGTTTTTCAACATCGAACTGCAAAGCGAACTGAAGGGCGGCAAGGTCGGAAAACTGGTTGGCGCAGAACACGACCGCCACTTTCGTACCTGCTTCGAATGCCTGATCGTTTGCGTTGAGCACAAACCCCGAGGCTGCCGGGCTGCCGAAATTGGCCGGGTCAGTGGAAGGTGCGATCACGTCGCCGGTTTTGATGCCGTAGAAGTCTTGACCGGGCATGTTGCTACCGACATCTGTGAGGGTTATTTTTTCCGGGAAACCCCAGGGCGGATTGCTCATGGTATGAGCAACAGGTACGAAACGCCAGGAGGTTTTGAACTGCGCCATTGCCGCCGGATTGCCGAGCAGGGCCTGGGTGATGATGGAAGCATCCTGTGAATTGATCGTGTTGGTTTTGTTCACGTCGGCGGCCACAAGTTTGTAAGGGTCGGTGATGAGGTTGATATTGGCGACGTGTTGCTGGATGCGGTTGGCGTCGGCAGCGGACACGCCGTTGAGTTTGTTGATGTTTTTGGTGGGTGTGACGGTCAGATTCGATCCGAAAGCAGCGGTGAAAGAGAAAGTCCCGTCGGCAGTTGTGGTCATGGAGCCTGTCTGGTCGCCCGTAAGCGCGACGGCTGCGTTGCCTACGCCGTTCACATCGTCGTTTTCCCAAATAAGTTTTCCACTGATATCGGGCGTGCACACGCCCTGATATTCGTAAGCGCCCATATCGTGGCCGCAACCGGCGGGGCGCGGGTTGCCGTCGAGGTCGAAGGCCGGTGCGCCGTCGGTTGTGCCCGCGTCAATAGCCGGGGAACCGGCTTGTAGCCGAAAGTCGCCGTTCGCGGCATCTACGAAGAGCGGGTCTTCATCCAGGTTGCCCGTGCCTGTGTAGCCTCCTTGTACAATGGAGTAAGTAACCGTAGCGCTGAGGCCGGAAATTTCATGGCTATTGCCCCACAAGGCGCAGTTGGTCAGTACGAGCGAAGCGCCGGTGCCATTGTATATCCCGCCGCCAAGGGTTGCGCTGTTACTGGAGAAGGAGCAGTTGGTCAGCACGAGCGAAGTGCCGGAACCGCAGTGTATCCCGCCGCCAAGTGATGCGCTGTTGCCGGAGAAGGAGCAGTTGGTCAGCACGGGCGAAGAGCCGGATTCATTGTTTATCCCAGCGCCAAAGGATGAAATGTTACCCGAGAAGGAGCAGTTGGTCAGCACGGGCGAAGACGCACTATTGTACATCCCACCGTAACTGTTATCAGAGAAAGAGCAGTTGGTCAGCGCAGGCGAAGACTCACTGTTGAACATCCCCTTAATAAAGGCTGCCGTCACCGTAAACCCGTCCAGTACGGCACTATTGTTCAGTACGGTGTTGTAGAAGACATGATAACTATTGTCGCCTCCCTGATTGGGTGTGCCAATATCCCCGCTCAGTATACAAGGATACGCCACCCAGTCACGGTCGCTCATACCCGGGTCGCCCGTGTTGGAAAATCCGCCGTAGATGGCAACACCGTTTTTCATGGAAAAGTGAATATCGCGGTCGGTACCAGTGGTTGGCTTATAGGTACCCGCGGCCACCCATACCTCATCGCCCGACGACGAAGCGTTGATCATAGTCCGCAGGTCGGCGGAGGCATTGGCCCAAGAGGAGCCATCGCCCGTGCCGCTGCCACCTTGCCTGACGTAGCGGATTTCGGGAAGCGCGTCGCAAGCCGCTTCCACTTCGATGCGCGAATCGCAGCCGGGCGCGTTGTCGTGGATGCTGGCCGGGTTGGCCGGGTTGGCTAAATAATCGCAGATGCCTTGCCCGGTGCAGACGGACAGCAAAGGATTGTCAAAGATGTATAGTTTATTGCCAATGGTGGTCAAAGACATTATCCCGTTCAGGTTGGTCAGCAACGCGTTGTCGTACACATCGAAGGAGCCGCCGACCGAAGTAAGACTGCCCAAACCGTCCATGCTTGTCTGGACATCATTGCTGTGCACTTGGCAAACGCCGCCAACGCTAAGCAGGTTGTCCAATCCGCTCAGGTTGATCAAGGCATCGCTCCCGTGGATATCCATTCTCCCGCTGATGCTTGTCAGGTTGTCTAAGCCATTCAGACTTATCAGGCCATCGCAGTCAAAAATTTCAAGCCGTCCGCCGATTGTCGTCAGGTTGTTCAGGCCGTTTAGATTTGTCAAACCGTCGCAGCCAAGGAACGCACTCAGAGTGCCGCCTATCGAGGTAATATTGGACAAACCATCGAGGTTCGTGATGTCGGCACTATTATCCCCGTCGTTGATGATTACATCTCTCGATATCATCGTACAGTTGGGGTAATTTACGGGAAAAGCATCCACTTCTGCCTGCGAGGAAAGTATCAGATCGACCGGGCAAAAGGGGTTGGCACAGGTTAATTCCACTTCGATACGCGAATCGCAGCCGGGCGCGTTGTCGTGGATGCTGGCCGGGTTGGCCGGGTTGGCCAGGTAATCGCAGATGCCTTGCGCGTTGCAGGTGGACAGCATTGCATTCTCAAAGATGTAAAGCGTTCCGCCCAGGGTGGCCAGGGATTCTATCCCGTTCAGATTAGTCAGTAGCGCATTGTCGTACACATCGAAGGAGCCGCCGACCGAAGTAAGACTGCCCAAACCGTCCATGCTTGTCTGGACATCATTGCTGTGCACTTGGCAAACGCCGCCAACGCTAAGCAGGTTGTCCAATCCGCTCAGGTTGATCAAGGCATCGCTCCCGTGGATATCCATTCTCCCGCCGATGCTTGTCAGGTTGTCTAAACCATTCAGACTTATCAGGCCATCGCAGTCAAAAATCTCAAGCCGTCCGCCGATGGTCGTCAGGTTGTTCAGGCCATTGAGGTTTATCAAACCGTCACAGCCGGAGAACACCTCCAGGTTGCCGCCAATGGCCGTGATATTGGACAAGCCGTTCAGGTTCGTGATGAAGGCATTGTTGTCCCCGTCGTTGATGGTCACATTGCCTTCAATATGTATGCAACCCGGGTAATTGGTCTGAAACGCATCTATTTCCGCTTGGGTGGTGAATGTGATACCTCCGGGCAGGCAATTTTGAGCGTGGAGCACAGGCGCTAAAAATGTCAGCAAAAAGGCAAAAGAGTGGCCTGCGATTGAAAGTCGCTTATTCATTTCCGAAAGTTTTTAAATGTAAGAAGAAAGGGAGGAATGGGGGCAACAGTTTCCGGAACGGGCAGGCAAACTCCCTGCCCGCCCGGAAACACGTCTGCGTTATCCTTACGAAAGGTTCGGCTGGGGAGTGTAGCGCAGGTAAGGCTTCACGATATTCACCCCTTTCGGGAAGCGTTGAATTGCATCTTCGGTAGAAACAGCGGGCACTACGATGACATCTTCGCCATGCTGCCAGTCGGCAGGTGTAGCCACGCTGTACTGGGCAGTGAGTTGCAGCGATTCGAGCACGCGCAACACTTCGTGGAAATTGCGGCCCGTGGAGGCCGGATAGGTGATAGTCAATTTTACTTTTTTATCCGGCCCGATGATGAACAACGAGCGTACGGTGAAATTCTCCGAAGCATTGGGGTGTATCATGCCGTACAATTCCGCCACCTGGCGGTCGGGGTCGGCAATGATGGGAAAGCCCACCGTGACCTGTTGGGTTTCATTGATGTCTTTGACCCAGCCGTGATGTTTATCAAGCGGGTCCACGCTAACGGCCAGCACTTTGGTGTTGCGGCGGGCAAATTCTTCCTGCAACATGGCCGTGCGGCCCAGTTCGGTGGTGCATACGGGCGTATAGTCAGCAGGGTGGGAAAAGAGGATGCCCCAGCCGTTGCCGAGATAATCGTAAAAATCAACGGTTCCGGCGGTGGTTTGGGCTTGGAAGTTGGGCGCGATGTCCCCGAGACGCAGACTCATGGTTTGAAAATTTTAGTGGTGAAAAAATGTGGGATTTTTCCGGGTTGCGAAGATTTTTCCGAAACGAGCGGGCTTGGGGGTGTTTCATCCTTGCGCCCGCCCATCTTCGGAAATGAATTTTTGCGTTGGTGAGGCAAAAGTGGGGCTATGGGCAGGTTGAGACCTTTCACCATTCCGGCAAAGGCTTGGACTATTCCGACAGGCACGAAAAAAGTGTTGGACTATATCGGCGAAAGGCTTGGACTATATCGGCAAGCGTCCAGAAACGTACTGAAAAACAATCAGTTGCGAAAGGCTGTCGGCGCCTTGCCGAATTCTGCCGAAAATGTGCGGGAAAAATATGCAGGGTCGGCGAACCCCACGGCGTAGGCGATTTCGGAGACCGTCAAGGTGGTGCCGGTCAGCAGTTTCCGGCCTTCGCGCAACCGCGCACTGCGAATGAACAGGGAGAGCGTTTGGCCGGTCAGGGCTTTTATTTTGCGATTCAGTTGCGACTCGCTCATGGTCATTTCCCGCGCCAGTTCATCGTTGCCGAATGCGGCATCATCGAGGTGGGCGAGAATGATTCGGGTGGCCTCTTCCAAAAAAGCATTTTGCGGATCGGCAGCATCTACCGTCGGTTCGTCAGCAGCAGCGACGCTAAAATCCTGTCCGGCATATTTTTCCTGCAAGCGTCTTTGACGGTCGAGCAGGTTGCGCAGCAAGAGTTGCAGTTCTTTGGGATGGAAGGGCTTGGGCAGGTAAGCATCGGCGCCGCGTTCGAGTCCTTCCAATTTGGAAGTAATATCGGCTTTGGCCGTGAGCAGCACAATGGGGATGTGATTGGTGCGGGCGTCCTGTTTGAGGGTTTGTACCAGTTCGAAGCCGTCTTTTACCGGCATCATTACGTCGCTGACAACAAGGTCGGGAATTTCCTCCATCGCTTTTTCGATACCCTCGTCGCCATTGGCAGCATGAATGATGCGGAACTGCCCGTCGAGGCAGGAGCGGATGTATTCCGCCACATCGGCGTTGTCTTCCACCGTCAGCAAGAGGGGCAGGTCTGAGCTGTTCGTTGCTTCGGCGAACTTCTGCGGGGTTTGTTGAAGCAGAACGTGGCCCCGCAACGGCGATATGTCCGGCTGGTCACCCGCCAACGGTGCGTTGTGCGTCACCGGCAGCGACACAGTGAATTCCGAGCCTTTGCCCGGCTGGCTTTGTACACTGATGACGCCGCTCATCAACTGCACTAATTCATGTACCAGCGTCAGGCCGATGCCGGTGCCTTCACCCTGGCGTGTGCGGGAGTCATCCACCTGGTAAAAACGGTCGAATATGTGCGGCAACTTATCCGCCGGAATGCCGCTTCCGGTATCTTTTACTTTGATTAAAAAACGGTCGCCGTCGCGGGCAGTTTGCAGGTAAATATGCCCCCTTGTGCCGGTAAATTTGACGGCATTGGACAACAGGTTGGACAAAATGTGCAACATTCGTTCTTTATCGAAATCCATCGGGAATTGCTCCGTATGTGGCAGGAAATGCAGTTCGATATTTTTGTGCGCGGCAAAAGAATGAAAGGAACCGGCCACATAACGCAGGTATTGAATGATGTCGGCTTGCACGAGGTGCAGCGAGAGTTTGCCCGATTCGAGTTTGGCTAAGTCAAGCAGTTGGTTGACGAGGTGGAGCAGGTTTTCGCCGTTTCGCTGAATGATGTCTAATTTGCCACGGGCCGTATCGGCTTTTTGTTCTCCGGCTAATTGCTCGGTCATGCCGAGAATCACGGTAAGCGGGGTGCGAAACTCGTGGGTGATGTTGGTGTAAAGCTTGGTTTTCACCTCGTCGAGCTCTTGCAGCCGCAGGGCCTCCCGGTGTTCGAGGTGTTGCCGGAGCCGGATGCGGTACAGCAGGATACCCGCACCCAAAGCCATCAGTATGTAACCGAGCCAAGCCCACCAGCGCAGATACCAAACACGCGGCATGACGATGGGCAGGGCGATTTCGTTGGCCGCCGGGTTGCCGAACGGCCCGGCTGCTTTCACGCGCAGCACATAACTGCCCGGCGGTATGTAGGAATAAGCGACCCGCCCGGCATTGGTTTCATTGCTCCACGGAGGCTCCAATCCGTCGAGGTAATAAAGATATTTGTTCTGCGCAGGGTTGAAAAAGCTGTTGATCGAAAACTCGAACACGAATGAGCGGTCGGAGGCATTCAACCGGATGGCATCGATGGGATCGGCTACAAAATATATGGAAGTAAGCAGCGTATCGTGCCGTCCATCCAATTTAGTGAAGCGGGTCAGGTACAGGTTGGGCTGGAAACGGGGCATCGCCCGCTCGATATCAGCCGGGTAAAACGCATTGAAACCGTTGAGGCCGCCAAAGTAGAATTTGCCGTCACGGGTTTTGAGGGCGGAGCGACGGTTGAATTCGTTGTGCGTGAGGCCGTCTTCCACATAGTAGGTCTGCACTTTACCGTCGCGCGTGTCGAAGCGGCAAAGACCGTGATGCGTTCCTAACCAAAGCCTGTCTCCATCGGGCAGCATCGTGTAGATGATGTTGTGCGCCAGTCCTTCTTTGGTAGTGAAGCGTTGGCATTGTCCGTCAGCAGGGTTAAGACGGTAGAGTCCGTTGTCGGTGCCAATCCACAGGTGGTCATTCAGGGGCAAAAGGCACCAGACGGAAACAGGGGATTTAGAAATTTCGAAGGATTGCCAGCTCCGATTCCGGGTGTCCATTCGGTAAACACGCTGCGACTGCTGCGGACAAACCCAGAAAACTCCTCTTCCGTTGTCGTGAAACCAAGTGGTTTTGCGAATCAGCTTGCTGCGATCCAACCCTGCTTTTTCAACGGATTGTAAAAGCAGGGCTTCGTCGGCAGGCGTTACGGTAACCGGGACATCCGGCGCGTGTTCCGGCATGGTCGAGCCAGGTCGCAAGCGTACAAAGCCTTCCCTGTCCGCTTCGATATAAACTGTGCCGTCGTCCTTTTCACCTATAAAATAGACGCTTTTACCACCCGATGAAGCGCCGAGTTCGTTGACCGGCCGGTTGAGGTAGTTTTCAAAAAGGCGGCGTTCCCGCACTAATTTGGTCACGCCGTAGAAATGTGGAATCCAGATATTGCCTTCCCGGTCTTCAAACGGGCTGTCGAGCGTGTATTCCCAGAAATCAGCTATCCCGATAAATTCCAGCGTATCTGCGGCGACTACATAGCGGTACATCCGTTTGTCCTGTGTCCAGAACCAGAAATTGCCTTTGTTGTCAAGGTGAAATTTTTGCCATTGCCCAACGGGGATAGAACGGGGCAGGTTCAGGGAGCGAAAAACACCGTCGGTACCCGGAAACCAAAAACGGCCCTGTCTGTCGACAGGCAAATGTGGATGGGCAATCGAGGCCCCTGGAATAGCGGCAAACGGATGCCATTCTTGCGAATGCGCATCGGGGTCAAACAGGAAATAAGCATCTTCACTCCTGCCCCAAAAGCGGCTGCCACCGTTCAAAGGAATCAGGTGTTTACCGATGACGGTGTGATCGTACAACAAAAAGAGCGTATCAAATTGCCCCGTCGAAACCGTCCGTCCCAGCCATTCTCTCCCGGTTTCTGTTTGCAACAGAGCCCAATTGTGCGTACCGTTTACCATGAAGAGCAGCCGGGCATTGAGCGGAACGTCTTTATCCGGCTCGACTTTTACCGGCTTGAGTTGGCCGGTTTCGAGGTCAAACTGCATCAGGGCGCCACTTTCAGAGGCAATCAGGATTTTATTGCCGGGCAAACAATCCACTTGTTTCAAGCGGTTAAGAATAAAACCCGGTCTGCTTTTCCCTTCGGGGAGGTATGTAGTGAAACGATGTCCGTCGTAGCGGTTCAGTCCGTCGAAAGTGGCTATCCAGATATAACCCAGGCTATCTTGCGCGATATCCAGTGCCCAGCGATACGACAAGCCGTCCTTCGGAGTGAGATGCTCCATTTTGAAAACCGCTTGGGCGGATGCCCCAACAGGATAGACCGCCACCCCAAACAAGATGGCGGTCATCTGAAACAAAAAAGCGGTTCTGCGTTTGGTCATGCGCTTCGGGCAACACGAACAGATTTGTGATTGTCCCCGGCACAAAAATAACCTGAATTAAACAAGAAGCCAAAAAGTGAAAAGCCTCACTGCCACAGCGGAGTGCGTCACTTTTGAGCCGCCAACATTTTTTTCGTCAAAATACTGAACGCTTTAACCAATGCGTATCGCAAAACCCCGCTCGCCCCTTCTAATTCAAACACTTCTTCATCTCTACCCGCCGGGTATTGTCGAGACGGTGCAATATCTTGCCCGTTTGGCTTAGTTCTATGATACAAACAATCGAATTTGGTGGTCAATAAAACGCAGCGCCCCGTCCGATTGCTCGAACGGGGCGCTGTCATTATTCGCATTAAGCGTAATTACTGTAATTACTGTAATTACTGTAATTACCTCTAATGACTTTTACTTCGTCTGTATCATCTTCTTCGTTGCCGAATCCGTGTCCGTTTTGAGCGTGTAGTACAACAGCCCGTTGGTGTTCAGCAGTGCGCGGTCGACCGGGATGGCGTTGTAGCCCGCGGCGAATTTGCCTTTCTGCGTGAACAACATCCGCCCCGTTTCGTCGTGCACCGTCAGCGTCGCTTCCGCTGCCGCCGGCAGGTGGAAGCCGATCACCGTCTTGTTCACAAACGGGTTGGGCTGGTTCTGGTACAACTCGAAGCCCACGCCGCTGATTGTCATCCCCGCAGGGGACCCGAAGCGCAAGGCTACCTCCAGGCGGTCAACGGAGTCATTACCTGAATTACCCATAATTACCCTGTAAGCCTCCGCCTTCGTGATCCGGCCCGATACGCCCAGCATCTGGCTCAGCATGCCCGACTTCGTCGCCCGGAACTGCACCGTGAACTCGCCCGCCGCAGCCCCTGCTGCCGCCGGCACATCCACCGACGTCGTCAGGGCGTCGGCAAACACGCCGAAGTTCCCTTTCGTCACAAGGCCGTTCTCTGCGATGTCAACCACTTCCAGACCCGACAGGTTCAAGGTGAACTGCCAGCCCTGGACCCGCTGATCCGCTTTGAACGTCACGGCGAACACCTCGCCCGCTTTCACTTCCCGATCTTCAACGTCGAAGAGCAACGATCCGCCCGAACGGTCATCCGATGCCATCAATGAGTTGGCTATCACCGTGTTGTTCACGTCCCCGATCTTCACCGCCACAAAGTCGTCGTCCAACTGGGAGGTCTGCACATTCGCCAGCGTGATGATCTCCGGGAACTGCGTCTGGAAGGGGTTCGCAGGGTTGGGGAACGAGAAGTCCTCGTCCACAAAACGCCACGACGTGTTGTTCGGCAACTCCGTGTAAATACCCAATATCAACTTCCTTATCTCAACGATGTCGAACGTCGTGATCGAGTTGGACTTGTTGGCGTCCGCAGCGATCATTTTGTACGGGCTCGACAGCGGCTCCAGCCCAAGAATGTGCTTCGATATCAACACCAGGTCGTACGTCGACACCCCGTTCAGCGGGTTGTCGTCTTTCGTCGGTGTCACCGTGTAGTCCGAACCCAGCGGTACGGCGCTGGGGAACATGTACGCCCCCTGGTCGTCCGTCAGGTCGTTCAGGTCGAGCGGCGACCCCGCCGGCGGTGTGGCCAGCAGGTTCACGTTCCCTTCTTCCAGTCCGTCGCCCATTTCCGTCTTCAACGCACCCGCTACCGTCACGTTGTTCGGGTCGCAGTTGTTGAACGGATCCTGGATGTCGATCGTCGCCTGGCAGAACGATGCGTTGCCCGCAAGGTCC
>CXWJ01000845.1_pt1 | contig 36215 bp, 46 predicted proteins | sample 590841 | NCBI WGS metagenome assembly CXWJ01 (sample SAMEA3498367, study PRJEB10139) | wastewater metagenome | biome: wastewater treatment plant; material: activated sludge | place: Austria | collected 2015-01-21 | reverse complement strand
GCCTACATCTCGCCGATCATCTACGGCGACAAGCCGTTCGTCGACAAGAAGGGGCGCGCCATCCCGCGCGGTCGAGACGGTCGCCCGCTGTTCTCGCGGAGCAAGAACAACGCGCTGTTCTCGCAGACCGTCTACATGGACTCGGACACATGCCCACCCGAGAAGTTCCGCATCGCCCCTTCCCGCCACGTCGTCACGTCCGAGGGTCATGGTCACGACTACTGGTTCCTGCCCGAGCCGGTGCCGGCGTCGCTCGCCGCCGAGGCCGCGCACAAGATCACCACAGCGCACCAGGCGGACGGCTGTGACCCCTCAGGCTGGTCGGCGAACAAGGTGCTGCGACTGCCCACCTGGAACACGACCTACGATGAGCTGACCCCCTTCCCGGTGACCTGGGAGGACGACGACGTCGACCAGATGACCGGCGAGGTCGGCGTCCCCAAGGTCTATGACCTGGATGCGATCTTCGAGGTCTACGCCGACATCGAGGTCGACACCCGACCCGACTACGACGGCCCGATCGCACCCGTTCCGCCGCTGGAAGGGCTGCCTGACTTCGAGACCCTGGCACATCGCATCCCGGCTACCGAGAAGCGATTGAACGAACTGCTCTACAAGACTCCGAAGACAGGCCCGGATGGCTGGCGCAACGAGCAGCGGCTCGCCCTGCTCCTCGACCTCAAGCGGTTCGGCTTCACGGACGAGGAGACCATCGCCCTCGCCTGGCACAGCCCCGCAGCATCGAAGTGGCGGGAGGACGCTCGCGGCGTCGCCGGCCTATGGTGGGAACTCCAGGTAAAGGCGAATGTGATCCTTGCCGAGGAGCGCGGCGAGAACACCGAGGCCGCCCCGGCCGAGGAGACATCCCTCCTCGAGCGCCGTCGCGACGCCCCGAAGCTCCTGACGCCTTCGGCGCGCAAGCGGGTCGAGACCCGACAGGATCTCGTCACCCTCTACCTCGCCTATGCCCGGTCCCGGCTGAACACATTCAATGCCCCGTACAACGTGGTCAACGCCTGGACTCTGCTCGCCCTCGGACTGAGCGAGGCGGCTGAGATTCCGAAGGCGCCCCGCCCGATCGGTCTCGGCTTCTTCTCGATCACGGCGGGCAACTCCTCCACCGGCAAGGACGAGTCCAAGTCGATCCTGTCGGCGTGCATCCGCCAGCTCTACCCGAACGACGACCCCGACGTCCCCGCATCGTCTTCGCGTGAGGCGCTCATCGAGAACCTCATCGCCCGCGACAACAAGGTCACTTACATCCAGTCGAATGAGGCGGACGGACTGCTCGCGCAGATCAAGCAGGGCGGCTACTCGACGGGCATCGTGCAGTATTGGACGCTCGCCTACGACGGCGAGGTTCCCTCGCTCGGCCGCGTGAAGGGCAAGGAGTTGAACAAGCCCGGCATGCATGCGATCGCCACGATGCACATGATGGGCACGCCCGAGGGACTGCTCAAGGTGCTCGACAGCGGCATGTTCTACACCGGCTATCTGGCCCGACAGGTCTGGGTGATCGGCGAGGACAACCCCACCACGAAGGACTCGCTGCGGTCCAAGTTCACCCGCGGCGAGCCCGCCCACACCTACGACGGTATGCCCCGCTACCTGGGGCTCACGTTCATGCGGCTGCGCCAGCGCCTCCAGTCGCGCATCCCGCTGGATCGCAAGCGCGCATGGCTGGAACCGACCGATGAGGCGATCGACTTGCACAACGAGGGGATGTGGGCCATCCATGAGCACTTCGCCAAGGAGCATGATGTCGAACTGTGGAAGCCGGTCCTGCGGCGCATGGCCGACATCATCTGGAAGATCGCCGGCCTGTCGGCGGCCTCGGCGGGCCGTTCGGTGATCGGAACCTTCGACGTGGAGATCGCCCTGTACTACGCGGAGAGTTGGATCGCCAACGTGCTGACCGTCGCGGAGGGGATCAGCGAGACCTCGTTCTCGAAGTCTTGCGACGACATCGAGAAGTTCATCGCGGGCCGCGAGTCTCGCCGCGCCGAGCTCGGAGCGATCTACCGCTTCCGCAAGGGCGAGCCCAAGCGGGTCGTCGAGGAGTACCTGAACACACTGGTCGCCCAGGGCCGCATCGAGCAGCAGAGCAGTCCGACAGCGGGCGGCCCGCTGTACTTCAAGATCAAGAGCAGGGAGACGGCATGATCGCCATGACGCCGCTCGAGCAGGCGTGCGAAGCATTCCTAGCCAGCCAGACGCGGATGGATGAACTCCAGCTTCGGCAGATCCAGGTCGACAGCGCCGTGGCCCTCGGCGAGTGGGGCATCTTCTCGAACTGGAACATCGCCCACATCACCGGCCTGGAGTACGCGGCCGTGCAGGCGATCACCGGCAAGAGCGACAAGACGGGCGGGCGCCTGGCGCCGGCATCCCTGCCGCTCATGCTCGACCTGCGCGCCGAGTTCATCCAGACCTCCACCTGTTCGGCCCGGACGATCCGATCCGTCATCGCCCTCGGGACGAGCGTGCCCATGATCGCCAAGCTCATCGGCATCCCCCGGTCCACCCTCTACCTCTGGAGCAAGCGATGAGAGTCCTCGTTACCGGGAGCCGTCAGGCGCTCGACCACACCGAGATCTATCGGCAGCTCGACATGCACTACTTCGAGTGGCTCAAGGCAGCCATGCCGGGAGCGACCTTCACGGTGATCCACGGCGTTGCCCCCGGCGCTGACACGTTGGCATCCCAGTGGGTCTACGATCGCCGCTCCCTGGCGTTCCCGCCCGCACAGGAGCCTCATGCGGCCCAGTGGAACAAGTACGGCTCGCTTGCGGGCGGCATCCGCAATGGCGAGATGGTGCGCTCGGGCGTGGATCTCGTCCTCGCCTTTCCCGTGGCCGGCGCGAAGAACGCCGGGACCAAGAACTGCATGAACCAGGCTCGCCTCGCGGGCCTCAAGGTCGAGGAGACGTGGCTCGATGCGTGACCTGCTGATCTGGAGCGCCGAGCTCGCCGACCTGGCCCCCGTCAAGGCGGCCAAGGCGGCACTCGACGTGGACTTCCAGGTCAAGCCCCGAGCGGTGCGTGAGCCCACCGACCTGATGTGGGCAGACCGCGTCCTGGCGATCGGCACGCGCCCACCCTTCCTCTGCGACTACGCCCTGGTGACCGAGACCACGTCACCGGAAGGCTTCGAGCGGGCCTTGCGCTGGGTGTTGCATCTCGTCGAGGATGACCCCAAGGCGACGACCATCCTGGACACCCTGACAGCGCACTTCGGGCCGGGCGTCCATGAGGTCACCCCGGAGGAGCAGGAAGCTCGCCAGCGGTTCACCGACTACCAGCAGAATCGAGCCTGATGCCTTTCACATTCGTCCCAGACAGGCCGCTGTGGGAGATCGGGGCGGCCGGGTACTTCGCCGACTACGCACGCCACCGCAACGCCTTCCTGGCGAGCCGGGGCTCGTTCACGATCGTCGAGGATGACGACGGGACGGCGCAGGTCGTCGAGGACGAAGCTCCCGAGCGCGAGCGGTCCACCAGGGTCACCGCAGCCAATCGCAAGATCGAGCCGACCGAACTGGGCATCTCGCCGAAGAAGGCATGGAAGGCGGCCGTCGATCTGGGCTGGCGGGTGAACTGCTGGCTGGTCGAGATCGAGGTCGGCCCGGTGCTGTACGTCAGCGACTCAGGCGAGAGCGCCGAGAAATCATACTCTGCGGGTGATGTGCGATTCGAGGGGTACGCCGGTCGCCTCTACACGATCGAGGCCCGGCACCCCATCCTGGGGCTCGGCTTCCGGGCGCGCTACCTGGGCAAGGGCGACGGCAAGACGGCGAGCTTCGAGAACGCACTCGTCCGCGACCCCGAGGGTGTCTCGGTTCCGAACGTCGTGGACTACACGAAGGACAAGCGCACGGCCAAGGAGTTGAACTGGACCGAGGAGATGCGCGTCCAGATGGGGATGGCGACCAATGCTCGGATCAACGATGGAACACATCGGCTGGCCGAGGCGCACCTGTTCAGCGCAGCGGGCGAGTTCATCGCCTGGCTCGATAAGTGGAAGACAAGGAAGGGTGGTCAGTGATGGATCTTCCGATCTGGCTGTCGATTCTGCTAACCGTTCTGACAATCCCGATCCTGGTAGCGGGGCTTCCGGTCGCGATACGGCTGGTTGAGGATGAGCTGTCGCTGGTCCGAGCGTGGTTCGTGCTCAGCGGCTTCATGATCTACCTGTTCGGTGTCTCGATGCTGTTCCCGCTGTGGTGGGGAGGGCTCTGGTGACTGACATCATCCTCGGCATCGACCCTGGACAGGCTACCGGCTGGAGCATCTGGGCGCTCGATGACGACGCGCCGATCCAGAGGCTCGACTGCGGGCTGATCCCCGGTGGCTCGGATGGCTTCATGGCCTGGGCCGTGGATCACATCGGCGCGCACATCACGCTCATCCCGTGCGAGCAGTTCGACCCGAAGGCCGGCGACGCGATCGCCGCAGCCAAGGACTACGAGGCGATGTGGGTGCAGGGCTGCGTCAAGGCGATCGCCTGGGAGCGCCACATCGAGGTCGCCTGGCAGCCCCGCAACATGAAGGCGATGTGCCGGGACGAGACCCTCAAGGAGCATGGTCTCTGGATCGACGGCCCCGAGGTCGACTGGGAGGACGGCCGCGATGTGAACGACAGCCAGATCCACGTCCTGGCGTGGGCCAAGGCGAACGGCCACGAGCCCACGCTTGAGCACTACTGGCCGCCCCAGTAGAGTGTTTTTGTCGCAAGAAACTCTTGTGATAGAAACGGAGTAAACGATGAGCCGTAGTCGTGGACGCGCAGACTTGCTTTCATTCGCCAGCATGGCACTCAGGCTTGTTCGCGCGTATAGCCGTCGAATGGAGGCTGAGGGGACTCTCGACGACCTCCGCATGATGCTGGAGACTTCCGAGATGCTGGAGGCGGCGGTCTCTCTCGCCGTTTCCAATCTCAGAGAAACCCATAGCTGGCGCGAAATCGGCGAAGCCATTGGGACAAGCGGCGAAGCGGCTCGCCAGCGGTGGCGCCCCAACGCCGACGCCGACCTCCCCGAGGGCATGGGGGTCTACGCGCTCTGTGACGAACTTGGGGTGAGATATGTCGGCCAGAGCACTTCGGTTGTTCTTCGCATTCTCACTTATCGTCGCGCTCGAGCCCACACAGCGACGTTGCGCGAGTGGCTTTCAACGCGGTATGACACCTTCACCGTCCGAGTGCTTGAGGAGTGCGAAACGCCGCAAGCTCTCGCCGAGGCCGAGGAGCGATGGATTCGTCACTATGCCGAAGAACGATATGACCTTCTATTGAACTTCGCTCTAGTCGACGGCAGGGGTGGCCGTAGACGCCGACCCACATGCCCCAACACTGAGATGCGCTGGCGCCCCGACCGAGACCTTCCTAGAAGGGTCCAGTGCACGCTCTCCGAAGGGCACCCCGGCCCTTGCCTGCGGTCCAAGACGCCGTTCGGTCAACAGCCCGCAAAATCGACCTACAGCCGATATCGCCTCAAGCGAGATGGCCTAGTAGTGACACTTGAGAACGCTGAGGCGCTGGGGCTCTCTCGGGATTAGGCTGGCAGGTCGGCTTCGAGCTCGTCCTCGAGCGCAGCCACGACGGCCGCCGCCTGCTGACCGTAGGTGCGGGCCCGGTTCTCCTTCACCCAGTTCAGCAGGGTGCGGAACTCCTTGACGCTCATCTCCTGGAAGCCGCTCTTGCCCTCAGGGATGCCGCGCGCCGCCGACAGCGCCTCGGCCTGCTCCTGAGTGAGTCCGAACGCCTTGTCTGCCTCGCCCGTGTAGTGGCGGACGTCGCCGCTGAGGGTCGCGTCCTTGGGCAGTTTCACGTACCACGTCATGTCGTCATCCTCCTGATTGATCGGTAGCGGTTCCGACCCGCCTCCTGCGGGCTCGCCGATGTGATTGTCTCGTGACCGGATGTAGTCCAGGTGCCACGGTTCCTTGATCGCCACGGCCGTCTGAATCCAGCCGTAGTCGGCCATGTGCGTGATGAAGCCGGGTTTACTGTGATCGTCGCTGTCGATGGCCTCGCCCTGGACATGCTTGGATGCATCCGGGTGCAGGGCGAACGGCGGGTCAGACTTGCCGGGGTTGCGCTTGCGCCAGAGCGGCCGGTTCCGGTCGAACTCCACCCACGTCTGGTGAAGCTGGAGCTGGAGGGTGTACGAGCGCGCCGACGAGTTCACGTCGATGACGTTGTGACCCTTCTCCCGCCAAGCCGCGTCGGCGCGGCGGAAAGCGGCGGCCGGCTTCGGCGCGAGCAGAACCTCGGGCTGCGTCCGCAGCTTCTCGCGAGCGACGACGAGCACCGGGGCGGGCATCAGCCGATCCTCTTCACGATGAGCTGCGTCGGGTAGTTGGCCGTGGGGTAGGTGCCGCGGTTGGCGCCTGATCCCTGGTAGGCGCGCATCTGGATCGTGTCGCCTGCCGTGGCGTCGATGATGACCCCCACCGGGACCGTGACAAGATCGTCGGTCTTGATGCCGTACCCCTGCACGTTGGTCCCGTTCAGGGCGATGTAGGAACCGCGCGTCGCTGCGCTGCCGCCGTCGTGAATGGTGATCTGAGCCTGAACCTCGAACTGCCCGTCGTCGTCCACGGTGAAGATGCCGGTGTCGCTGTCGAAGGTTCCGCCCAGATAGCCCTTCGTCAGGATGGTCGCCCCCGTGAAGATGACGTCCTCCATGTCGCCGGAAGTGAGGGTCTGCGAGGCCGCCCGCTGGGCCTGGAGGTAGCCGCCCGCGCCGGCCAACCAGAGCGAGCCATCGTAGATCTCAGTGACCTCGCCCTTGTCGGCGCGGAAGACCCGGTCGCCGGCCTCTGGTGTCGGGAAGACGGTATCCCGCATGGCCTCGTCGTCGACTCGCACCGGAACGTGGTACAGCCGGAACAGGGCGGCGATGGATTCGGCCTGGTCGAGGAAGTGATCCTGCCAGGGGACGAGCGGCACGCTCCCGGCCGGGTAGTGGATCGCCCAGAGCGGATCAGAGATGTTGGGCATGTTCGCATCCTACCTTTCTCAGACCGTGGCGCCCGTGGCGTCGACCCAGTTCGTGCTGTCGAACCAGATCGGGATGCCCAGGTCTTCGTCGAAGTATGACTCGCCATCCAGCGGCGAGGACGGTCGGCTCGCGGTGGGGCCGCCCTGGCTCGCCCACTGTCGGGTTGCGAGCGTGCCGGTCTCAGCAGGGACGACCAGCGATCGGGGACCGTCGAGCTCGAAGGTCATGGTGGTCGCGTCGCCGGCCAGGTTCCCCACAACAAGCCTCGGCTCGGTGTCGACGACAAGCGCGATCGTGGCAACCCCCAGTCGGGTGACTCCGACCGATCCGGTCTCGCCGGTCGGATCGGCGGATACCGCGACAATGGTGCCCTCGAACATGGCCGCAAACGTGGCGACGCCTGTGTAAACGCCCCCGTAGACGGACGGCCCAGCAGGCGGGTAGGGGTTGCCATCCACGATGCCGATAGGCGGATCGGACAGGAACAGGTGACGACGGAATGCAGGGCCGTTCCCATCGTCGCCGTAGACGGTGCCGGGCTGACTACCGGAGGGGGTTGGCGAGCCGCCGCCGACACGGCCCAACGAGCGACCCTGGCTCGAGAGCATCTCGATGGTGCGCTCGGCTTCCGCCAGGCGCTCGCGCAGTTCGCGGATAATCGGCGTCTGGGTGCGGTCGAACCCGAGCAGACGCATGAAGGGCTTCGCCTTGAACGGCATCAGATACCTCCGGTCAGCGGCGCCATATTGAAATCGTCGAACGTCGCGCCATCCCACAAGTCGTTGAAATCGTCGATCGTCATTGCCGGGTCGATGGCGTCCAGGAAGGCATTGAGGTCGTCGCCCGTGGTGTCGTGCTCGGCCGTGTAGCCGATAGTCCCAGGATCTATGGTGGCCGCGCGGACGCGGAACCAGTGGCCGTCCCGTCGCACGCGCGCCCCCGCGACGTTGCCGAACACCTGATCGAAGTCGATGGTGTGCGGGGTGTCCGTCCGCGCGGTCAGGATGTGGCGCGGCCCGCTGTACCGGGAGCGCACCTTGGCGATCTGGTCAGCGAACTGCTCGAGGCTGGTGATGAACGGGATGTCCAGGGTCACGCCGACCTCTTGGCTGGCGACCTCGGGCGGAACAGAGGTCGACCAGGACTGGAAGTGCTTCTTGGCGAAGACGCCCTCGCCGACGATGCGCAGGCTGGAGTACGTGTTGCTCGGCCCCGACGCCATTGCGATCTGAAACGGCGAATACTGCTCGATGCCGGCGCCCGTGATGGTGACCACGATGGACCGCTGATCCTCGCCAATGTCGACTCGGAGGCCGCCGCCCCCCGCGAGCCATTGGGCGGGCATGATCGGCAGGCCGTCGTTGCCGGTCACCGAGTAGACCGATTCCGAGACGTCATATCGCCCGACGAACTCGACGGGGATCGGCTGCTCCAGCGACACAGGGCTGATCGCCTCGAGCGGGATCTCGATGACGAGAACCTCCAGAGCCTCGACCTGATAGACCGGAACCTCGGGAGTCCACCCGCCCTCGGGGTAGACGAGGCGGCCGGTGTCGTAGCCGCTCGGATACCAGTAGCCCTCCACCGACTGCGCCAGGTTGCCGTCGTCGATCGACCAGGACACATCGCTGTCGTTGCGCGTAGTGGCGATGCGCAGCCGGGCGGGGCGGATGACAACGGTGTCGCCGATGATCGCGAGCTCGGCATCATGAACGGCGAGGAGTGCCTTCATCATGATCCAGACGTCGCCACGCCAGCCGAGGTAGGCCACGTCGATCGCATCGAAGGAGGAGTCGATGTCAGCGGGCACGCCCGAGGGGATGCCGGCGAACGCCAGCAGGAAGGAGAAGTACCCCGAGAGCGTCCCCCAGTACGGCGGGATCGTCTTGGTCGCAGAGAACAGGATCGCCCACTGGTCGACGGAGATCGAGGTCTCGCCAGGCGCCCCCGAGGGTGCGCGGACGAAGCCGTCGAGCGAGCCGTAGTCAGAGTCGGTGAGCCGCGCGTTCCTGCGGTACATCCGCTTGGCCGCAACGGTGTCGATCACGCCCGCCCGGATGGACAGCTTGCCCGCGGCGCCCGTGGTGTCAGACGGGTCGAGCGGGGTCGCCTCTTCGGTCACCGTGTAGCCCGTGATGTTCTCGATGCGCCGGAAGTCGACCGCATCGGCAGCGGCCGTGTCTGCCACACCGAAGTCGATGCTCACAGCCACATGCCCGTCTCTTCGAGCGTCGCCGTCATGGAGACGCGGTCCAGGCGAGCCGACAGCGGGGTCTTGATCGGCTTGCCGCGGAACTGGCACCCGGAGTGGCCCTGACCGGAGATGAAGCCGCCCGTGGCCGGCGTGACGCCTGTGGGGAGGATCTGCACGATGATCCCGTACACGGTGAACTCGCCGGGGGTGGACGGGTCGATGTAGATGTCGATGCCCGAGGAGCTGCTCGAGGGGAAGGACGCATTGACGCGCGTGCTCGTCGTCACGCCCAGCGCCGTCAGCGTGACCGGAGATCCGACAGCGTCGTAGCCGTCCACCGGCTGGACGAAGATGTAGTCCTCGGCGTCATCCTCGGCGTGCAGGCCGACCCAGGCGGTGAAGCCCGGCGGGATCGGGATGTACTGGTCAAGGGGCGCGTCGCCGTCCTCCACGGTGTAGACCGCCCCGCGAGCCGGGTAGCCATAGCTGTTCGTCGGCGTGTTGACAGATCCGGGGCGACGGTAGCCATAGGCGTCCGCCACGAGCGGCCGCGCATCCTCAACGGCGAGCGACGGTGTCGCCCACGCCTGGTTGAGGACGTTCTTGTCGGCAGCCATCGGGTCGATCCAGTAGATCAGGTTGACGCCATCGAGGTCGTCATAGACGCCGTCCGCGAAGTCGGTGATCGGACGGATGGCATCACGGGTCTTGGCCGCGCCCCAGGCGAGCACGTAGGCGTTGTGGGCGTTCTTCGATGAGCGGCCACCGGCCCCGCCGCCGAGATGCTGCGACCAGACCTCGAAGCCGAGCCGGGAGTAGTCCGGGTTGACGGCCGGGCAGGGCACCCACATCTCTCGGCCGCGCGTGCCGAACCACATCAGCTTGCCGTTCATGCGCCGCCCCTCCTGGAGTCGTCGGTCGTGGACGCGGACGAGGTCTTGGTCAGGTCGTCAGCCTGGAAGGCCACCTGGACGGGGCGACCGGAGGCGAGCATAGCGAACTGGGCCGGCTCGATCGTCACCGTCATGGACGACGGCATCTTGATCTTGCCCGGAGACTGCGGCGCGTACTGCCACGGGTTCCGGCCCTGGTTGGCCGCGTTGATGAACTGCGAGGGGACCATCCGGTTCGCGCGCTCATTCAGCACGGCCTCCCGGTTGTGGACGTAGCCCGCAATCTGGTTCGGGTTGCCCGAGCCGGTCCAGTCCGTGCCGCTCCGGTAGAACCGCAGGGTGCCGACGCGCCCCTCGATGAGCTGGCCGTCCTTGCCGAACTTGAGGCTGCCACCGGGGATCACCTTGATCCGGGCCTTCGAGACGGCCGCGTCGAAGCCCTTGACCCAGTCCTTGCCGAAGCTCGTCCCAGCCCGAGTACCGCCACCGCCACCGCCAATGCTGATGTTCGCCTTGGTCGACTTGACCTTGGCGACGAACTCGGCGAGCGCCTGGAGGGCGGGGTTCGTGTTGGCCTTCACGGTGATGTTCCGTGGCACGCTCCGCACGATCCGGGCCATGTCGTCGAAGGCCGCCGAATACTTCTGCACTTCGGTCTTCGAGTAGCCGAGGGCGACCGCCTGAGCCTCGAAGTCCCTCTTGGCCTGAGCGACAGCTCGAGCGATCTCTGCCTGGCTGGCACCGCTGGCCGCGAGCTGCTCGACATAGTCCTGGTAGTCGCCGATCAGGTCGATCAGGGTCTTCCGATTCTCGATCGCGGCCTTCGAGTTGCCCTTCGTGGACTTGGTCTGCTTGTCCTGCTCCTTGGTGGTCTCTTTCTTGTTCTTCCTGATATTCGCGTCGATCTCGGCGATGTCCGCTCCGAGTTCACCAGCGCGAAGATTGTCACCGTAGTTCTGGGCGACCCCGAGCCAGTATTCCTTGATCGCCTTGTCGGCGGCGAGGGCTCGCATCTCGGCCTTGAGCTCGCGGATCTTCTGCGCCGTCTCGTCGGCGGCATCCCGCAGGTCGAGCCACTTGTCGCGGATCTCGTCGAGAGCGGACTGCTTGCCGAACCGCAGGTCGAGGGCGCGGTCGAAGACGCCGCCCAGATCGTTTGCGTAGTCGACGAGGGTGCGGACTTCCTTGGCGGCCTTGCCCGCCTGGCTTCCCAGGTTCGACGCGCTGGTGGCGGCCTTGTCGGCACCGCTGGAGAACCCGGCGAACAGGGAGGAGATGTCGACGGGCGTGGCGGGTGCGGCCGAGCCCGTGGCGGCGATCGCCTGGGAGAGGATCGCGAGTGCGCCGGCCGAGGCGTAGCCCCCGGCGACGACGGCCTCGAACAGGCCGCGCAGGTTGCCCGCCAGGATGTCGGCGTTGCCGCCCGCGTCGGCGGTGTACGCCTGGATGACCGCAGACAGCGCCGCGAGGTTGGCACGCCCGGCCTCCGAGAAGTACGAGAAGTCGTCGCCGCTCTCGCCCAGCGCCGCACCCAGCGAGTACAGCGAGGACTGGATCTGGTTGTTCGCCGAGACGACCTCCAGAACGGCGTCGATCGACTGCTTGAGGGTGTCGACCTGATCTTCCATCGCCTCCGAGGCCGAGGTCAGCCGAAGCTCGGTCGCCCCCGCTGCGCCGCCCAGGGTCTCGTAGGCGGCGGTCGCCAGCGGCAACTGCGCGGCGATGGACTCGGCAGAGATGCCCAGTTCTCTGCCCTGGGTGATCAGGCGCTCGTATGCGTTGGCAAGCTCGAGCGGGGTTGCCGTCGACAGTGCCTCGTCGAGCCGCTGCATGTTCTGGAAGGCCGGGCTGGAGATGCCCATGAACGACGAGATCGCGTTCGAGAACTGGCCCCAGCCGTTGGTCGTGATCTGGAGCGTCGTGTTGAGCTGCGCGAGGTCGACGTTGCCGCGCTCGATCGCATCTCCCCAGGCGTCGACGGCGGGCGTCTGGCCGGTGAAGTCGAGGAAGCCGCTGGAGACACCGCGACCCACCTGGGCGGCGAAGCCGTTCAGGGCGAGCTGGGCGGCGACCACCAGGCCGGGGATGCCGAAGATCGCAGCGCCCAGCCCCTTCATCCCGCTCGTGAACCGGGCGATACCGCCCACCGCTCCAGCCGCCGCCGCACCCTGGGCTGTCGTGGCGCCTGCGGCCGTCCCTGCCGTCGTGGCGACCGCCACGTTCGACGCGGCGACCTCGCGGTTCAGAAGGGCGGTGCGGATCGCCGAGGGGCTGATCAGGTCGTAGGCGGCCTTGAGCAGGTTGGTCCCCGCCGCCGCCTCGCCTGCGGCCGTGCGGATGGCCGCCGCGGATGCCGCGAGCCGCAGGAACGCGGACAGGGCCAGCGCCGAGATGCCGGCAAGACCCGTGAGAGCAACACCCAGGCCGACCGCCCAGGCCGCGAACGGGTTGCTGACGATGCTGGTGAGCGTGCGCAGGAGGCTGTTGAGCTGGTCGACGAGCCCGCCGATGCCCGTGGCGCCCTGGCCGACCGCGGCGAGGAACTGCTGGAAGTTGTTGCCGAGCACCTGGAGTCGACCCGACACCGTCTCGGAGATGATCTTGTACTGGCTGTCGAGCGTTCCAGCCGAGTTTGCGGCATTGCTCAGCGACTCGGCATAGATGTCCGTGTTCTGCGCGAGCTTGAGGAGGGTGGGGATGTCGCGCGAGCCGGTGAGCCCGAGGTTCTGAATGACCCGGATCGCCTCGGGGCCGCCCTCGTTGATCCCATCGAGCAGGGTGATGAGCTGCTGGGCAGCATCCGCCTTCCACGCGCTGGAGAACTCCTTGGCACTCTGCCCGGAGATCTTGGCGAAGTATTCGAGGGACTCGCCGCCGTTGATCGCGGCGTCCTGGATCTTCGAGAACAGCCGGGTGACCGTACCCTGCGAGAGCTCAGGCTGCACGCCGACCGACGCCAGGGCGCCGGCAAGGCCGATGACCTGATCGCTCGTGAACCCGACCGTGGAGGCGATGCCCGAGATGCGGTTCGTGATGGCGATGATCTGAGACTCTGTCGCGACCGAGTTGACGCCGACGTTCAGGATGGCATCGGCGAGCCGCTCGTAGTTGCCCTGGACATCGGGGAGCAGAGCATCGAGTCGACCGAAGGCGGTTGCCGCGTCCGTGACCGCGACGTTCGACGTCGCACCGAACTGGGCCGTGACCCGCGTGAAGCTCGCGATGCTCTGCTGGGCGATGTTGAGCTGACCGGCCAGGGTGGCGATCGCGGTGACGTCGGCGAACGAGATCGGGCTGGTCGACGAGATGGCGAGGAGCTGGTTGCGCAGGGTGTCGATGGCCGCCCCAGTGACGCCCGTGGTGCGGATGACGTTCGCGAAGTTGCGCTGGTAGTCGATCGCCGTCTTGTACGCGATGAACGCGAACCCGGTGAGGGCGACGCCCGTGACGGCGAGCGCACGCGACACGTCATACAGGGCATAGCGCATCCGGGCCAGGTTGCCGACGTGGTCGTCGATCGGCCGGCTGGCCTCCGAGAGCGCCTTGAACTCGGCATTCCAGGCGGACTCGGCCGCCCGGTTGTTGCGCTGCTTGGTCTCGCGGTTGAGAGCCCGCTCCTGCGAGATGCGATTGCCCAGCGCCGTCGAATACTGCTTGGTCGCCGCGAGGATCTCGGCCTCACGGCCTGCTGCCGCCCTCTGCCCGGCCGCGACTTCCTTCTGGTTGGCGATCTGCGTCTTCTGCGCGGCGCCGAGCCGGTTGTAGGCGTCGGCGGAATGCCAGAGCTGGACACCGAGCTCCTGCTCCCAGGAGGCCGCCTGCTTCGCGCCCTCGGCACTCTTCTTGACGCCCTGCCCAGTCTTGGAGAGCGCGCGCTCGGCCTTCTGCGCCGCGCCCGAAAGCTGGTCGAACTGGTTGCCCAGGTGACCGAGGATCGTGATGGCCCGCTGGACCGCCTTGTCCATATCGGACGTGTCGAAGCCTAGATTGGCGAGGAACTCCTCAGACCCACCGGCCATCTCGCCTCCCGACTAGTCCTCTGGGGGTATCGCGTATTTCCCGTCGAGTTCAACAGACTCTCGACCTTCGCGCTGCTCCCCAGAGAGGGAGGCCGCCGCTTCGCGGAAGCTCTGGCGGACAAGGCCACCATACTCGATCGACTCGCCGTTCGCATCGACCACCACGGCGAACCGCGATGTGCCGAGCTTCTTCTCGTCCCCGCCGAACTTCTTGTCCCACTCGGCCAGGGCCTTGTCGGCACGGTCCTCGCGCTCCTCGACGATGACGTGGATGTTCGGGTCGAGCGAGCGCGTCACCCAGTACGGCAGGCCCGAGTTCGACGACATCTCATCCTCGAAGGTCTGGTACGCCAGGAGCATCAGGCGGTCGAGCTTCGACCACTTTGAGTGCGGCTGCTTGTCCAGCAGCAGGGTCGTCGGGCGGATACCTCGGAGAATCGCGGTGCGAAGCATCTGGAGGATGCCGGCGTTCTCCCCCTTGTGAAGCTCGCCGCTCAGAAACCCGGATCGTCCAGCACGCCCCGGACGATGCCGGAAAGCAGGCAGACCTCGTTGTACTTGTTCAGGAGGTTCTGCCACTGGGCGGCGTGCAGGGTGGCCCCAAACAGGGCGCCGAGCTCGGTCTTGGGCACGCCGAAGTCGACCTCGTTGCCGTGATGGTCGAGCACCTTGACGATGGACTCGCTGAGCAGGCGCTTCTCCATCCAGTCGGCCGAGTCGTCGCCGTCGAACTCGTCGCGGAGCATCCGGGTGTCCGGGTCCATGAAGATCTTGCGAGCCTCGCGCTGGGCCACCTTGACGGCGATGTCCGGGTAGGCGCGCAGATGCACCGAGATGGTGTTCTCGAGCATCTTGATCTTGGCCGCCTCCAGGTCGACGAGCAGCCCGTCCAGTTCGGTCGCGTTGCGCTGGTAGGTCTGGGCGTCGTACTCCTCCAGATCCTTGACCTCATCGAGGGAGTCGACGAGAGCCTGGAGCAGATCGGTGCGCTCCTTGAGTTCGTGGTAGGCGGTCATGGCTTCGACGTCCAGGAAGATCGGCACCTTGCCGGTGGGCAGGGTCTTCTTCGCGCCACGCAGGCGGTCGGCCAGGGAGAAGTTCTCCTGGGCCTCCTCGATGACGGCCTTGATGTCGAGCGCCGGGCTCTCTTCGTCGACAGCGGGGGTCTCGATGGCGTCGTCAGACATGGGCTACTCCGTTTCGTTGGCGGTGCGGGACAGCACCACTATAGCCGAAACCCCCAGCCATTGGGACTGGGGGCTCGGTGCCGCGGGTTGCGGCTCTGGGAATCCCGTGGGGACGGGTCTTAGGAAACGGTGACCGCGATCGTGGCCGAGTCGGTGGCGCCGGGGTAGGTGGCCTTGATGGTGGCGGACCCAGTCCCGATCAGTTCGACGATGCCGTCATCGACGATGGCGATGTCCTGGTCGGACGACTCCCAGATCGCGCGACGGGTGATGTCATTCCCCGAAAGGGTAGCCCGACGCAGGTACATCGTGCCTGCCGCGCCCGAGATCGCGCCGCCCGAGGTCGTGATGGTGATGGGGGTCGTGTCGGCGACGACCGACCACGTCGAGAAGAGTCCCTGCGGGAGCATCGAGAGCTGGTAGGCGTAGCCGCCGTCGCCCTCGGTGTCGGGCAGGAAGCCATCCGTCTGCACCTTGTAGATGTTGACGATGTCGCCGACTGCGCCGGCCTCGCGGCGGTCCTTCCAGCCGATGCGCTCCACGAGGGCGAGGTCGGTGCCGGGCACCTTGACCAACTCGTAGACCTCGCGCAGGTTCGAGGACAGGTCCGTGGGCTTCGGGAAGAACAGCGGCAGGCCGCCGCCCGCCTGGAGGAAGCCGCGCAGCGTGAAGGCGGCGTCGTCGTCGAGCGAGCGGTCGTCGATCTGATCCGACGCCTGCATGCCGAAGTCCAGGCCGTCCCAACGCACGGCCGGCGCGGCCATGAGCATCGCCGCCAGTTCATCGTCGGTGACGAAGCGGTACTGGGAGTCGGCGATCGAGTTCGCCAAACCCAGCCAGATCTGGATTCGGCGGTTCGAGAGGTCGCGAGTGGGCATGTCCGTGTCTCCGATCAGGCCAGCGTGTAGTTCAGCAGGTAGTTGCCGGTGAACACCGGGTTCTGCTGGAGCTTGAGGTTGCCGCGGTCTTCCTTCTGGTCGAGCGGGACGTCGTTGAGGGCTTCATAGATCGAGACGTCCTGGCCGTTGGCGAAGGCGGTCTGCGACCCGTAGCCGATGCGGTCGACCCAGGCGTACCGGGCGTCGATCGCGTTGTTGAGCTGGGTCCAGAGGTTGAACACGCCGGTATCGGCCTTGTTCTTGTCGCGGAGCCCCGTGAGCTGCGCCTCCAGGTTCGGGAAGGTGCGCGAGGACTCGTTGCCGATCGAGCAGATCGTCAGCTCGTCGTCCGTGTCGCTCTCGCCGAGACCGAGGGTGGAGTCGTCGAGGATGGCGCAAGAAACGTTGCCGCCGTGCGCCGCGCCCGTGTCGTCGGTCTCCACGACCTGGCGCCAGGCGTCGAGCACGGTGGCCGAGGGGGTCGCGAGAGGGGTCGTGGTGCCGGTCGGGCTGATGATGACGAGCGAGCCGTCTGCCTTCTCCCAGACCGGAACCTGCATGATGGTCCGGTTTGCCCGGAGCAGACGGTCGATCGTTGCCATGTCAGGCGTCCTTCTTCTCGGACTCGGCGGGCTTCTCGTCCGCCTTCTTGTCTTCCTTCGGGGGCTTGAACTCGCCGACCTTGCCGGGCTTGAACATCCCCGGCTCCAGCGGCTTCGCGTCGTCCGGGACGATCTCCAGGTAGTCCGCGAAGACCTCCTGCTGTCGGACGGTGACCCGCTGGATCTTGCCAGTCAGGGAGTGTCGCGTGTTGACGGTCGCGGGCGTGCTCATGGCGCTCATCATACACATTCCCGAGCCGGAATACGTTACGGCACGACCACCGAGTTGTTGAGTGAAGACTCCAGAGTGATCGTCTCCACTGACCGAACGGGCTTGCCGTCGTAGTCACGCCGGATGAAGAACGACCCGCCACGCAGGTCGATCATGTCGCAGTTGTCCTCGTCAGGCGTCCATCCGACCAGGGCCACCCGAACCTGTCCCGCTCCTGTTCGGGCGTCGATCGAGCGCGGCCCCCAGGATTCCACGATGATCGGCCACACGAACGGCTGCTCAGCCGGCCCCTCGATCGAGCGGTCGTTGGCGCGCGGGATGAGCGGCCCGAAGGTGACCACGGCGTAGGGCTTGACCAGGATGCCGAGGGTGTCCTTCTCAAGCTGCTGTTCCTCGGGCAAGGAGTCGAAGACGCGATCCTCGAAGATCGGACACTGATCCTTGAGGCGCGCGATGACCGCTTCCTGCTCGGTGACGCCGTCGAAGCTCATGGGCTGATCGTACCGTCAGTTCGCCGACTTGCCGCGGACGACGGCATACATGCGCTGGCGGAACCGTTCGCGAGCTCGGAAGTAGGACCGAGGGAGCGCACGCGCGGCGGGGATGCTCCCCTCGCCGAGATCCTGGTCTTTGAAATACTGCTCGAAGTTCGCGCCCCACCAGCCAAAGACCCCGCTGACGCGCTTCGCCCTACGGCCGCGGACCTCGAACGAGATCGAACCGACCATGTTGCCGGTGTCATGGCGACCGGGGAGTCCGCCGCGCTCCTCGGCGCGTCGCTGACCCGTCTTGGTAACTGCGGCTTCGAGGAGATCCTGGAGTTCCCAGGCGCCCTCTTCGATCGTCTTCTCCAGCGCCTCGACAGATCGGGCTCGCAGGTCGTCGGCTCGGTCATGCACGCGCAGCCGCAGGTAGCGCAGGTCTTTGCCCCCGCGCCACGAGACGCCGCTCCCCTTTGCCATCACTGGCCCCCGGAAACGACCGACGCCTCCCAGATGCGCCCCCAAGCCAGGGAGGAGTCGATCGTCTCGGGAATCGCGAACACGTAGCGATCCAGCCCCTCGGCGTTCCCGCCTTCGGTCACCTTGACCAGGAGCCCGCCGCGGAGCGTTTGGCCGCTCTCGACCTCACCCACCTTGACCTGGAAGCGCACGCCGAGCAGGCCCGTCTGCTGCCCACCCATCTCGATCGGGCGCGGCGCCCGGAGCGGCTGGACGAGCGCGCCGGCAGAACCGGAGTCGAACACCAGTTCGGCCTCGCCGCCCGCCGTGTAGCGGTTGGGATCGTAGACCTCGATGCGCGCCGTGAAGAAGCCGTAGAGGATCGGCCGCATGACCTCGGCGATGGCCGCGACGTCCACGACGCCCCCGGCCGGGTTCGGGCCGCCCGCCCAGACGCCCATTACGGAATCCAGAGAGGCAGGGTGGGATCGTAGTCGACGCCTTCCGCGCCAGGGTAGTTCGCGGGCTGGGCGATCGACGCCCCGGTAGGCACGATCGCGGCGAACTCGCTCGCGGCGAGATCGTCTTCGGCGTTCAGGCTGGACTCGAGATCCTTGATCAGCGCGCGAAGGGCGTTCGTGATCGCCGCGCCGTCGACCGAGAGGTCGGCGCTCGACCACTTCTTGAGCTGCATGGACGGCGTCATCGCCACTTGGCGCAGGATGTAGATGGCCGCCCGCGTCACACCGCCGCGCGCCGCGACCATCGCGGTGATCTCGTCATCGCTCTGCCAGAGGTACTCGCCGACGCCGTCGACTACGTCTGTCGCGTCGGTGTCGCCGATCAGCAGGCGCACATCGCCGACGTCGGTGCCGTAGACCGGAGGGGATGCGCCTTCATTCGCCATGATCGCAGGATACTCCAGACAGGGTCAGCCCCACGGGGTTGACTGCGCAGCCTCGTCGAACTTGTTGATGTGCTTGGTCGGGTCGAACCCGGCCGGGTCTTCCCACCACTTCGCCCGGTACATGTTCAGCAGGATCGGGCCACCCTTGATCCGGGCGTTCACGATCGCGTCTGTGTGATCCGCCATCCAGCCGAGGCCGCCAGGGGTGAACCCGACCGTGTCATACGTGCCGGTGAAGTCGACGTTGATGGTCGGTTTCTTCGTGGCGCGAGACTTGGTGTTGATGACGATGAAGTGGGGGAACTTGCCTTCATGGCGGGGGGCGGGCTTCGTTGGGTACTTCCGCGTGGGGGGATCGCCGATGAGTGGGTTCGGCCAGGCACCGTCGAGGTTGATGTCACCGATCTCGATGTTGTAGATGCCGGATGCTTCCTCGACGTTGAACAGGTTGCCGTTCTTCCCGCCCGGGCCGGTGCCGGGGCGGGATACCTTGCGGAGAAGCAGGCGGTGGGTGCCCGTTGTTGCCCAGAAGACCACGGGGAACCCGGCCCACATGTCGCTGGCTTCGTCTATCTCGATGTCGGACATGTTGCCGAACACCCCGATCAGGGTGGACGACTGCAACGCCCCGTCGAGCTTTCCTGACATGCGTACCTTGCGCATGGTCGGGTTCTGCACGCCGAACGGGTACGTCTCACCGGGGGGCATGTTGGCGTTGCCCTGTGACCAAGCGTTGGCGATCACATTCTCGATGATCGTCTCGCTCACACCATCCTCAGTGCGCAGCCCGTGGTAGAAGTGCGGCTGCTTCGACCCCTGGCCGATGATGTCCTGGAGGATGAACTTGCCCGCCAGCGCGGATCTAATGACCGCCAACTGTGAGTGCGTCGTGTTGCCGGTTCCCGACAGCGAAGATGATGCGGTGAATCGTGACGACATCGGTACCAGGCCGATCTTCGTGACCGGGTCGCCGGTTGCCGTGTCCACCGTTCCGGCGAGACCCGTGATCCGGGAACCCGTCGACTCGTCGAAGAACAGCCCGGCGAAGTAGTTGCCCACGGAACCGTACTTGAAGTCGGTGATCAGCGGGAAGTTAGCCGGCAGGGTGATCTGCTTGCCCTGCGCCGCTGTCTTCTTCGCGCCTTCCATGAGCCCCGCGGCGTCGATGGTGACGCCGAGGTCTTCGATCGCGACATACCCCGGCCCGGAGCGACGCGCCGGGTACGTGGTGCCGGGGGGCGTGGTCGGGTTCTCCAGTTCGGCAATGCGCGCCTGCAACGTCACGATCTCGGCGCGGAGGGCCACGATGGTCGCGTTCGCTGCGGCGAGGTCAGCCTCGGCCATTGCTTCCGAGGCCACGCTGTTCGCAAGGAGCCCTTGGAGCTCAAGGATCTTGGCGTCGCGTTCCGCGAGCGCGTCGTCGTACACCGCGCGTCGGGCGCCCTCTGCGTCGTCATGAATGCTCATCGGTACTCCGTTCGTTCCTTGCAGGATACCTCAGAGGCTCAACGTCAACCGCGGGACGATATGCGGCTGGAGGTCTCGAGGGGGCTGGTTGTCGATGACGAGGTCCGGGTAGGGCATGTGCGGGTAGCCCTCGGTCTCGGTCGAGGCGATGTCAGACGCGAGGTAGCCGACGCCCGATGCGGTCAGCGTCCCGGTGGCGGTGCGCTCCTCGGGGATGGCCGAGATACCCACGCCGCTCGCCGTGACCGTTCCAACGGCCGTGCGGATCTCGCCGGCCCCGGAGACGCCCAGGCCCGACAGCACGACGCCATCCGTGGCCGTCCGATACTCAACCGAGACAGACATAGCGACGCCGGATGCAGTAACCGTCCCGGTGGCGGTGCGCTCAGGCGAGCCGCCTGCGGACTCTCCCTCGGCAGTCCCGCTCGCCGTGACGACCCCTGTGGCCGTGACGATCTCGACCTCAACGGCAGCGGCCGTCCCAGAAGCCGTGACCTCGCCCGTCGCCGTGGCGATCTCTGCCGCGAAGGCTGTAGCCGACCCAGAGGCGGTGACCGTTCCCGTGGCGATTCCGAGCTCGACCTCAACCGAGTCTCCCGACCCGGAAGCCGTGACGACGCCTGTAGCGGTTCGGCTGGGTGCGCCACCTGAGGCGTAGCCGTCCGCATTGCCGGAAACCGTGACGACGCCCTCGGCCGTGACGATCTCGACCTCGACGATGACAGTGGACCCGGAGGCGGTGACCGTCCCGATCCCGGTCGTGATCTCGATTTCGACCACATCACCCGACCCGGATGCAGTAACCGTCCCGGTGGCCGTGAGGATCTCGACCTCGACTGCGGCGCCCGTTCCCGAGGCCGTCACGGTCCCTGTCGCCGTCACCGGATGGATCGAACTGGACGCCGCCGTGCCACTGGCCGTCAGCGCGCCGTCCGCCGTCCGCACCTGGCCGACCTCGTTGGTCCCAGAGGCGGTAACGGTGCCGGTGGCCGTGCGCGCGAACGCCGGCACGCCAACTGCGGAGCCTGAGGCCGTAACTATTCCCGTAGCCGTCGTGATCTCGCGCTCGACGACAGCCGCCGTCCCAGACGCGACCACGGTGCCAACGCCGAGTGGCCCGGCCGATACGGGCGTGACCGACGTGACGCCCGAGACGTTCATGAAGTCCGCGCCGTTGCCGAACGCCGCGTCGTAGCCCGACTGATCCGGCACGACCGCCGCCCAGACCGGCTTGCCGTAGGAGTGGAACGTCGTGAAGACTCCGCTCGAGGCGCTGTAGAGCACGCCCAGGCAGTCCCACTTGTACTCCTGCGCCGCGAGCTGCGTGGTGTCGGTGCCCCAGTAGTTGATCGTCGTGTAGCCGCGAGCGTGTGCGAGGTCGGTGAGCTGGTAGTCGGTGCCGGGGCTGTCGAACTTGATCAGGATTTTGGTCGGCCCACCGTTGGCATCGCAGATGTCGAGCATCACGCCGATCTTCGTCGAGTTGTTGAACCCGTACTTGGGGTCGACGATCATCACATGCGTCGGCGTGTACTTCGCGAGCGCATCCTCCAGGAGCATCCACGGCTGGTAGACGCCCGGCGAGACCGGGTTGTTCTGGTTCTGGTAGTTCGCCTGCATGTGCGCGAACGTCATCGAGTTCGGGTCGACGCTCCCGGAGACTCCCGCGATCGAGTCGAGGAACTGCGGGCCGAGACCGAACGGGCCGACCGTGGCGTAGTCGCTGTTCCAGCCGCAGGAGAACTCGAGCGCGCCGTAGCCGAGCAGGACCGACTGGTCGCCGGCATACTCGGAGTGCTGCGGGAAGGGGCCGCCACCGAGGCGCCACGCGGCCGTCGCGCCGGGGGTGCTGAGGAATTGCGTCACCGAGGAGAAGCCGAGCCGCTGACTGGTAGCATCCGCCGAACCGGAGGCGGTGACCGTTCCGGTGGCCGTGCGCGAGTAGCTCCCGAACGCCGTCGCGGAGCCCGACGCCGAGACGGTCCCTGTCGCGGTGGCGATCTCACGCTCGACGACCGCGGTAGAGCCGGAAGCGGTGACAGTTCCCGTTGCGGTGATGATCTCGATTTCGACGATTGCCGCAGTACCCGAGGCGGTGACCACGCCTTCGGCGTTGCGGAGTTGCGCGCCGTTTGCCGCGCCGGTTCCCGAAACCGTGACAGTTCCCTCAGCGGTGACGGTCATGGCCGGGAGGGCGGCGGCCGAGCCGGATGCCGTCACCGTTCCCGTGGCGGTTGTGATCTCGGTCTCGACGACGACGCCGGTTCCCGATGCGGTGACTGTTCCGGTCGATGTGGCGATCTCGACTTCGACGACATCTCCGGTGCCGGATGCCGTGACTGTTCCCGTGGCGGTGCGCTCCTCGGCAACGTCCGCACCGTAGAACGCTGCCGCGGCACCCCACTGGCCCGCCGTGTTGCTGAACGCGAGATCCAGGTTGCCCGTCGACCCGGTCGAACCCTGCGCGAGATACCCGCACCAGGCGGTCGTGCGTGTCCCGGTGGTGCTGCCCGTGTCGAGCAGGTTGTTCTGAGCGAGGATCGTCGTGAAGCTGGTCGGGATCGACACCGGGACCGACGAGTTTGGGGACGTGCACTCCTGCCCATACGCAGCGATGATGAGCGCCGGCACCGGGGTCACGCTGGAGATGCTGGTGCGGATGACGTTCCCGGACGGGTTGCTCCAGGTGGTCGAGTCCCCAGCGCCGGGTGCGCTGGCATCGACGTCACGAACGGTGAACGCGATCCACACGCCACGGGTCTGAGTGCCCGAACCGGATGTGAACGCATAGGTCGACGGCACGCCACCCGAGATCTCCCCGGACGTGATCTGGTGCGCGCAGATGCCGCGGGTGCGGGCGTCGGCACTGTTCGTGTGCGCCTCACCCTCGCGAGTGAACCCAGCGTTGGTCGGAGCGTTCGTGCCTTGCACGTTGCCACGGAACACCACGACGATGCGGTCGGTGAGCTTCCAGCCGCCCGAGGGCGTGCCGGGCGTGGTGATGGTGAATCCGGTGCCGGTCCACGACCCGGATGTGATGTTGGCCGTGTCGACGGTCGGCGTCACACGAGTCACGGCGCCCCCTTAGGGCTGGGGGTCAGGAGACCGTGATGGTGGGGGTGACGAGCACCTGCCCCTGTGCGCCGAGGGTCACCGAGGACGAGAGCGCGAAGCCGGCGATGAACGTGCCGCTCGTGCTTGCCGTCCAGATGCCCATGTGGGTGTACGTGCCCGCCGCGGCGTCGAAGGTGACCTGCGAGCCCGGAACGCTGCCGTCCGACGAGCCACCAGTCCAGGTGGTCGTCTTCCGGGCGTAGGCCGGGCTGCCGCCCGTGGCCTCGTTCGCGCCGGTCGTCGAGGGGTCGCCCGTGTGCAGGCTGATGTAGTTCCCGATGGCCGTGATCGCGAGGGCGGCGGTCTCCTTGGTCGCATTCGTGAATGCCATGATGCCTTCTCTCCGAGAGTCTGGGCATATATGCCCTCACGGGAATGATAGGGCATGAGGCCGGAAACGCCGAGACCCCCAGCCGAAGCCAGGGGTCTCGTGTCGAAACGGAGTAGGTTGCGACACCGCGATCGTAGCAGGATCAGCGGTAGTCGACAGCCTTCGGATCGGGCTTCACGCCGGTTCCCGCGACGGTCTCGACGAGCGCCGACTTCGGCACGCTCCCGAGGCCCACCTTGGTCAGCCACTCATTGACCTTGGGGATGGCGATGATCCGCGTGAGGGCGGTGTTGATCGCGACGGCCTGGACGGCCACGGCGGTCAGCCATTCCGCCTGCCACTGACCCTGGACGATCGCGATGATCTGGGGGACCAGGGGCAGGACCGTGATGGTCGTGGTGAATGCGGTGCGCAGGACGCGCTGCCCCTTGTACCAGATGGTCGGCGGGGTGGGGGTGGTGCTGTCGTCAGTCATGTTGACCTCCATCAGTGAAATCGGTCCCGTAGTGTGCCGTCGATGCTCCTCCTTCTCCTGGAGCTCGATGGGCGGCTTCTGGTGGAACCAGTTCGACCAGAGTACCCACAGCAGATGCCCCAGCGCGATTGGCACGGCACACCAGACCAGAACGCGGAGCAAGCCCCTGCCGAAGTAGTCCTGGCCGACGAAGCGGGAGAGCGCGCCCAGCGCGGACACCGCGATGAGCGACATGAAGACGTACACGAGCGATCTGCCGGCACTGGTCTTGCGCCAGTGGAAGAACGACGTGTACGAGACGAGGAATGCGACGGCCAGCACGAAGGCGGCGAGGATTCCAATATCGGCCACGATGTAGAGGAAGTCTTCTACGGGCGTGGGGAACATGAACTATCTCCTAGGAGTGAAACTGATCTGGACAGAGTCGCCGAATCCGTTGTATGCGCGGCGCGCGGCGAGTGCGCTGGTCAGCCGGGTTACTGCGAACCCCTGGGTGATGGCTTCCCGATACTGCTTGGATGCCTCGAGCCGCTGGGCTCGGGCAACCTCGATGTCGGCGCGAAGATCTTCCTGGGCCGCAGGCGTTCGGGTTGCCTTGCGACGGAAGATGCTCATATTACTCCCCCTCTCTGACGGGAGTGGTCTTCCCGAAGTCTACGTCCGGGGGTGCTGTGGCCCGGAAGAATGCTTCGGTGATGCGACCGACCTCCATGAGCTGCGAGTTCTGACTGTTCAGCTCGCGGATGGTCTTGACCTGTTCGGCGTTGATGGCGAGAAGCTCCCCGTTGTGCGCCTTCACGAGAGCCATCTCGCGCTCGTGCGAGTTCTTCGGAATAACCCATCCTCGGATCAGGCCGAGAACCATGATCACGACCAGGCCGAGCAGCGCACCGGGGACGGTGAGCGACCACAGCCCCGTCGTGGGGATGCCGAGGATGTCGGTGGTTGCGGCCGTTGCGGCCATGAGTGCCAGGATCATCTGCCCCTCCGATCGGCCCTGACGGACGAGACCCTCCTCCCGATCCGGTGAGAGGAGGGTCTCGGCTATCGCCCTGGAGGACGCCTAGCTGTTCGCGCCAGTGGTCGTGCCGACCGCCTGGGTCCAGAGGCCGGTGGCCCCGTGGACGTGACGAACCTTGGTCTCGACGGCATCGCTGTCGAAGTCGCCGTCCGTGAGCGGGTTGACCTCGCCGCCGCCGATCTGGCGGGCGTTCGAGTCCTTGATCCAGACGGACGGGGTCTCGAAGCCTTCCAGGTAGGTCGACGCGAGCACGGGGAGCTCGGAGCCGCTGGCGACGGGGACGATGATCGCACCCTTGCCCATCGCCGACCAGATCGCCGTGAGGGGCTTCCAGCCGATGACCTCGACCTCGGCACCGAAGTCAAGCTGCTCCGTCCAGGAGTAGCCCGACGTGGCACCGGGGTTGCGGACGAAGTTCCGCGCACCCACCGCGCGCCGGATGAGCGGCGCGTTGGCGACGGGGGTGAGGATGACGAACTTCTCGTAGTTCGGCAGCACCCCCTCGACCTCGGTGCTGAGGAGCGTCCCGAGCGCGGTCGCGAGGTCGTCCGGGTCGTACAGATCCGGGTTACCCGAGAGCGCCTGGGAGTCGTCGATGCCGCCGCCCGTGCCGTTCGCGAACCCCGAGGAGTTCACGAGCAGTCGCGCAACGTCGATCTCCTCCTGGTATGCGGCGTGCTGGCCGAACGCCGTGAAGGCGTCGCGGATGATGTTGACGCTGGCACCGCGCGAGCGGACCACGGCCTCCCAATCGAGACCGAACGCCTCACCCATCTTGCGAGCCTTGATGTACTTGCCGGAACCGGTCAGACCGATCTCGGGGTACGGCTGGCGCGGCAGGATCGTGGGCAGGCCGCCCTGGACGAAGCCGTCACCGTTCAGGTTCGTGTCGACCAGATTGTCCTGGTCGCCGAACTTGTAGATGTTGACCTCTTCCTGGACGTTGATCGCCTGGACGGTCTTGCGCGTGGTGAAACGCTGGTGCTGCTGGGGCTGGCGGTCGAAAACCGCCGTCAGCGTGCGACGCACCGCGGGGAGGATCTGCGTCGGGAACTCACCCGACGAGATGGACTCCGCGAGCCGGAGCTGCGCGCGAACGCGCTCCTGCCGCGTGGGGACTCGGCCACCGGGGATCGGCGCCTCACCTTCGGCCGCTCGCCACAGGCGAAGGGCTTCGATGTTCTTCTGAGTGAGGTTCATCTCAGTTCCTTCCTATGCCTGGTCGACGATCGCCGTACCGGGTACGAGCTGCACGTACAGGTCGTCGCCCGTTGCGAGCTTCGGCTGGTGCAGGTATCCGATGGGGACGTTGGTGGACGCCGTCAGCGTCAGGGCGCCGGCCAGGCCGGATGCCATGAACACTGTCGCGCCTTCTGCGCCGGTTCCCGACACACCCGTCACCCGCACGACCGCAGCCGTGTCGATGGAAACGTGGTAGTACGTGTCGAGACCGAGATACGGCGTGTCGATGACGACGCCGATCTTGCCTCCGATGTGGACGATCGTGTTGATCGCGGGGAGCGATCCCTCGGCGCCCGCCTGGAGTGCCGTCTTGAGATCCTTGACCCAGATCGACTTCCAGTCGGAGTGGTGGATGACCTTGTTCGCCATGTCAGTTCACCGCCTCGTCTGCGAATGCCTTCTCGAACTCGGCCACTCGCTCGTCGACCGTGGACTTCTCCGCGTCCTCCGTGCCCAGCGCCTTGCCCTTCTGGTCATCCGTGCTGTAGCCGAAACCGAACGGCTGCGAGGCGGTCTGCTCTGCGAGCCTGGCCTCCACGCGGCGATTCACTTCGGCTTCGAGATCGGCCTCGCGCTGCGCCTCGGCGGCGATGGCGCCCTCGAGCGCCTCACCCCGGTCGACTCGCGCGTAGACCGCGTTGCGTCCCGCCTCGGTCAGCCCCGCCGCGACGACGGCCTCTGCCATCTGGCTGAGGGTGGGCTGGTCCGAAGGCTCGGGCGCCTGGGACTCGGCGAGTCGCTCGGCGACGGCCGGGGCCAACGCTTCCGCGAGAGCCGTGATGTCCTTGGGGTCCATCGAGTTCTCCTTCTTGGGTTCCTGCGACGGGGTTGTCTCAGGGGTCTTCTCTCGCTCTCCAGCGATGTCGATTGCGAACTTCGCGTCCTCGCGGAGGATGGCGTGCTCGAAGATCTGCTTGGCGTTCTCGGTCGCCAGGGTGACGATCGCACCGTCCGCGCCGGGCGCCTCGACGAAGTCGACGGCGTTGTACGGGGACTCGCTCATCGACAGGAACCGCTTGATGATCGGCGCACCGCGCTCACTCTTCTTCGGGATCATCACCGGCGAGCCGTCGTCCTTGAGGATCGGCTCGCCATCCTCGTCGGTCGCGGCGACCATCTCGATCTCCGCACCCACCGAGATCGAGGTTCCGATCACATCGGCGAACTGGCGGACGAAGTCGCTGACCTCGCCCTCCTTGGCGACAGCCCAGGCATACATGCCGTCTTCGCGCTTCTCGGGAGCCGTGACCGTCTTCGCCATGATGCGGCGGATGTCGCCACCCGCCTCGCAGAAGCCGTCGTGATTGGCGCGCATCCGCGTGCCGACCGGGAAGGACTCGCCGAAATCGCGAACGATCCGCTCCACCGGGTAGTCGGCCGAGGAGCCCTCGACGACCTCAGATCCCGGTTCCCAGCCCATGAGCCGGATGAGCATGCGCTGGCCCTTGCTTTCGGGGACGACGGCGCGAGTTCCCTGCCGATAGCCCTGCTCGCGCAACATGGTGACCATGACGCAGATGCTAGCACGCAGGCCAGCCCGACTCATGCCTCAATCGGAATGAAGTCTACGTGTCGTCGTCGTCGTGATCGTCCGGGCTGTCACCCGAGCCGTCGTCACGCCCCCGCCCATCTGCCGGCGACGTACCCGTCTGCCCGAAGGTGGACTGCGCCGCGCCGCGCTCGCTCTTGCGCTTCCAGCCCGCCAGGAGTTGGCCGGGATCGCCGATCTGCATGGCCTTCGCGACCTCGCGGTGAATGACTTCGCCGCCGAAGACCTCGAGCTGGTCAACGAGGGTCCATGCCTGGAGCTGGCGGGCAATGGTGTCCTCGGCGAGATCCTGCCAAGTCATCACCAGGGTCCGCTCCATGCCGAAGAATCGGAACATGCGAGCGAACTCGTCTTCCCAGTCCTTCCGGCGCACGGCGGCTGTCGCCTTCGCGATCGGGTCGAGGGACTGCGCTGCGGCATTCGAGCCCGCCGCTGCGGCCGGGTTCGCGGTCAGCGCGAGCCACGACACGCCCAGGCCAGCGGCCATCGCAGCGCCCAGGCTGGCGGCCGAGCCGAAGTCGTAGCCCTTGCCCGCTGTCGCCAGTGGGGTGAGCGAGTTGCCTGCGCCCTCCAGGTAGGTCGAGCCGGCCTGGCCGGGGGTCGCCACCGTCGTCGCCGACTTGTTGCCCGCCGCCGCAGAGGCCACGGTGATCTTGTACGCGAGCCGCGCGAGCGAGCGCGACATGACGTAGCCGTTGACCAGGAACTCCTTGTAGAGCCGTGCCCACGCGACGATGCAGAGGGCATCCGGCACGCCCAGCGACCACCCGATCTGCCGGTTGAAATGCGAGTCGATCATCGTGTACTCGGGCTCGGCGACCTCGGTGTCGCCACCCCGGACGCGGATGGTGCGGCGGCGCTCCGAGCGCGGGACCGCGTCGGTGTAGTACCAACGGGTGCGCAGCCCCTCGGCGGCATTCGGGTTCTCCGGGTCGGCGTTCCACTGACGTCGGTAGGCCCAGACCTCTTCGGAGTTGTTCGGGTTGTGGAGCAGTCCGGTGATCTCCTGGATCTGGATGCGCTGGATCTGCTTGTCGCTGTCGCGGCCGAGGAACAGCACGACGCCGTCCGTGAAGGCCGCCGACTCCAGTTCGCCGCGAGCCTTGTTGCCGAAGACGTATCGCTGGCCCCAGTAGGAATCCACGAGGCGCTGATAATCGGGGGAGAGCGGCTTGAAGTCGCGCTTGCCGGTGCGCAGCCGGCATCCGAGCTCGACGCCGCCGCCCCAGGTCTGCGCGTTGCGGATGCGGTAGCCGTTGGCGACAAAGGGGTTGCCCACGCGCAGCTCGCGAAGCTGCCGGGACGCCTCCTTGATCTGACGCAGGGTGAGGCCGCGATCATCGTCGTACTCCCACACGCTCGTCCAGCCCTGCGCGTCGAGCATCATGTCGATCTGGCCGAGTGCCTCGTGCATCGACGAGACGCCGTTCTCGCCCATGTCGATCATCCAGTTCTCGTGCTTATCGCGGAACTGGGTGAACATCTCCTCGACGGCCGCAAGCTGCGCGTCCTTCGCCAACTCGGTCGGGCTGGGGCCGATGATGCGGTCGATGATGCGCGGCTTGACCGCCTCTGCCGGGGTGCTCATGCGGGGCAGTCTACGGGCAGTTGGGCCTCAATCCACGAGAATCGACGCGAATCCGGCTCAAATGGGCATTCCGGCAAGGCCGATCTCCTCCAACTCAAAGGGGTCGTATAGGACGGTGTCACCAGGGGTCATGGACCCGAGCGGGTCTTCCGCGATCCTCTGAGTGCGCTCGTGGTAGGCGTTGATCACGGCATCCAAGTCGTCGGGCGAGGAGATGCCGCGCAGGCGCGCCTTGCGCTTGGGCTCGATCTGAATGGCGCCCTTATCGGTGAGCTCGTAGCGGATCGAGAGGAGCTGATCGCGCAGCGCCTTGCCGATGCGCTGGCCGGTGCCGGCGATCTCCTCCTTGTACTCCAGGTCGATCTCGCCGTTGAGCAGTCCCTCCCGGAACTGGTCGTACATGAAGGCGCGGTAGTTGGCCCACCGCGACGGGTCAGGCGAAGCCCAGGAGCCCTTGATCCCGACCACCGTGTAGTACCGGTCGGGGCGGTTCATCACCCGGTGGAACGGGCCTGCGCCGACACCGAGCGCGTCGATCACGACCACCTGGGCGTCGGTCTTGAGGGCCGCCTCGTGGATGCGCGCCTCACTCTGTACGCCCTCGTTCCAGGTGTCGATGTGGCGGATGCGGCATCCTCGCTTGTCGAGCAGGCTGGACTCCTTCGCCGCATCGTCAGGGTCGGGTTCGACAGCCCCCTCCAGGTTGATGTACGCCTTCGAGTCGTCGCCTGCGCCCTCGCTGTCCGCGAGGTCGACGCCGAGGATGTTGCGGCCCTCGCCATCCGGGACGACCTTCGTGTCCTCGCCGCGGTTGATCGCGGTCTGCGAGAAGAACGAGAAGTCGTCGGAGTCGGGGAACTCGCCAAGCACCTTCGAGCGGTAGCGCGCTGACTCCTCGCCCCACGCGCGCTTCTTCTGCTCCACCCACTCGAAGTCGATCATGCCCGAGTTGAGCATCTGGTTCTGCATCTTCTCGTCGGAGTAGACGATCTCGCCCGTGAACGTCGGCAGGTCGTAGGCCGAGATCGTGGTGGTCGCCCAGTCCTGGGCGATCTCCTCGTCCTCGAAGATCTTCTGGAAGTACGTCCCGATCTTGTCGGGGTTCCCGATCACGCCGATCTTGCTCTCGCCGGCACCCGTGGTCACGGCCTCGGCCGCGACGAACAGGTCGTCATGCACGGCCCCGCCCTCGTCGATCAGCACCCAGGTCGCGACGTCCTCGTCCGCGATCGCTCGGATGCCCTGGAAGGTTCCGACGATGTCCTGGCGGGGCGGCGTGCGCCCGCGCATGAGCGTCTTCGCCTTCGACGTCGTCGTGGCCCGGTACGCCCAGGTCGGCGTGTCGGTGAGGTAGCCGATCATGTCGTGGCCGCGAGAGCGTGCTCGAGCGAGGTTCTTGTCGATGTAGCCGAACAGGCCGTCTTTGAGCTGTGTCGCCGAGGGCGACGACGCGATGATGAACAATTCGCCCGGCTCGTGGGTGTCGATGCCCCACGTCGCCAGCTCGCCGTAGATGCGTGTCTTGCCGGTTCCGTTCGCCGACTTGGTCGCGACGCGACGGTTGTTCAGGAAGTTCTCGACGATCTCGCGCTGCTTGTTGTGCCAGCGATAGCCGAGCACGTCGGCCAGCCACGCCTCGGGGTCTTCGCGGTACAGGCGCCGCAGGGACCGCTTACGCCACGACGCCATCACCGACATCTCGAGGCCGGCGAGGTACGCGCTGCCCTCGGTCATGCCGCGATCTTCCCCTCCATGCTGGTGAAGCCGAGAGGCATGACCTCCTCGAACATCGTCCGCAGTTGACCGGCCTCGGGCATGGCGTCATAGAGGCGGACGTGGTCTTCGATGCGGGCGACGAAGCGGTCGAACATCACCGAGATCGCGGCCATCATGATGTCGGCATGGGCCTGGCGAATAGTGACGCCGCCGCCGTCGACCGCCTTGCTCATCGACTCGATCGTGACGCGCATCTCGCGCAGGGTGCGGGCCATCGTGTTGTAGAACGACGAGCCGAGGCCGGTGGCGACGACCTCACCGTGCTTGGTGATCTTCGCCTCCTTGCCGTCCTCGAGCCGCTCCCAGAGCAGGTCGCGCAGCTTGATCACGTCGAGCAGGACGAGTGCCATCTGCTCCTGCTGGGTGAGCACGTCCTGCGAGGCGAGGATCTCCTTGAGGCGCTGGAGCAGGCGGGCCGGGGTCAGGGTCGTCGGACGCCCGAGCTCGACCCACATCTGATCCGCAGACATCCGCTTGGATGCCATCTCGAGGATCTGGCGGTCAAGACCGCTGAGCTGCCCGCCCTCGCCCATTGGCTCGTAGATCATCACGTCGCTCATGTCGCGAGAATACTCTAGTCGCGGGCCAGACGACGATGACGGGACCGCCATCCTGTCCCCGGAGGATCTGCGCGCGTTCATGCAATGCCACCCGATCGGCCATCACAGGCTCGTCTTCTTGGCGTTGATCGTCTGGAACGGCCGCGCCGGCACGTCGAACCAGATCATCGCTCGAGGCGAGCACTGGGGACCGCTGTGAGTGGACAGCGTCAGGCACTTGCCCTGCTCGATCCGGGCCTCGGTGACGTTGTCGACGGTCTGGCCGGGGCTGACGACCCGCTCGCTCCCATTGGTGTGTCGGACGCGGATGTTCTGCCCGCCGTAGACGTTGAATCGGTTGTACCACATGATCAATCTCCTTCTGTCGATGCCTTCTGTTTGACGGTGAAGTTCTCCTCGACGTTGTCCCACTCCATGTGGGGATAAGTCGCGGGCTGGGGCGGCGGGACGGGCTGGATCGTTCCCGCGGCAACCCCGGCCTCGTAAACCTGGCGTCGGATCTCGTACTCGTACAGCCATTTCTTGTAGGCCTGCCTGTCAGCCCACCAAGCATCGACCCCGACGACAATCAGAGCCGCGAGCGCGACGCCTACCGCAAAGCCGAGGTAGTACCAGGGACTCACGGTGTTCCCGCCTCAGACTCCTGTTCGGTCGGATGCAGACTGGGGCGGCGGTCGCCCCACCGGAGCCACACACGCTCCGAATATGGCGAGTTGCGCCACGTCGCCACCTCGATGAAGTGCAGCCCCCTGTCAGGCTTCGGTCGCCGCAAGCGCCCGACGAACGTGCGGCGCGGGTGCTCACACGAGCCCCACCCACACGACTTCCCTCGCAGGGCCACAGCCACGTTGAACATGCCCCACAGCTTGGTCCTCGTGCGCAGCGACAGCACCAGCATCGGGTGCTGGTGCTCGTAATCAGGACATCTGCTCATTTCTCACTTGCTCCTATCCGTGTGGTTGGGGCTCATGATTCGGGTTCGTCGTCGAGTGGCTCGACGTAGTCGTTCTTGTAGAACTGCGCGGCCGGGGTGGACGTCATGATCGGCCCCGGCGCGTTGTCCGCGCCCGTGGTCTCGTACACCTTGACCTCCACCATGAACTCGCTTTCGTCGTGGCCCTCGAGCACAGCGACCAGCGCCCCGCCCGCGACCTTCTTGACCACACCCTCGGCGAGCATCTCGCCGACGACATGGCGCTGGATCAGCTCTTCTCGCGCGGTCATGATGATCCCTTCTTGTGNNTCCCACACCACCTTGCCGGGGGCGGGGTCGCCGACCGTGACGAAGTCGCCCTCTTCGATGATCTCGGCCTTGTCGCTGGGCTTCTGTGCCCTGGGACCGCCGCTTGCCTTGCTCACATTCGCTCCACTTCTCCGCATCCGAGACACATTGCCACGGGCGCGGGTTCCTCGATGTCCGAGATGGTCAGGTCGTACAGGCGGTCTTCGTTGCCGCATCCGGGGCAGGCGATCCCCTGTCGCTGCTGGAGGGTCACGGTGTTCCCGCCTCTCTCGCCGCCACCAGGGACGCCGCGACCCGCTTGAAGTAGATGCCGGGGTATCGCCAGGCATGCTCGTCCAGCGCAATTGCCGCTTTGACTTCCGCCTCGGTCGGCTCGGTGACCGGCAGGCGACGATCCGGGAGCGCGCGAATCCGTGCGGCGATGTCGTCGCAGTTCTCGCCGAACACGTACCCTCGGTCGGCCTCGCGCGCCGCGTCCTCACGGCTGACCAGCGCTTCGCGGTCGTCGTCGGTGGCGGGCGGCTGGGACTCGACCAGCCCGAGCAGGTAGTAACCGACCGTGCCCCGCCGAAACTCCGCATACCCAACCCCCTCGACGCGAATCGACCGGATATCCGGGTCGGCCAGTGCGGCTTCGTCTTCTTCTCGTGCGCTCATCAGACAGACCCCTGTTCGGTCGGTTCGTGGGTCGCGCGTTCCAGCACCTCGATTGCGAACCGAACCGCCGCCGCCCGCTCTTCCAGGGCATCCATGACGTTGCGCCCGTTGAGGATGTCGCGGTCTGCGCCCTCGGCAATCCGCAGATGCGCCAGCGCTTCCTCGGCTGGCGATGCGTAGGTCGGGCTGTTCCAGTCGCTCATCACTTGCTCCTATCCGTGTGGGGGGTCCGAAACAGTCGGTTCATGAGGGTCATGCTCCCTTCCTACGGCGCCCAAAGGTACTCATGCTTGAAGCACTCGAAGAACGGCGACTCGTTCCCGCGCTCGCGCTCGGCGTCCTGCTCGGCGGGTGTGAGGTTATCCCAGTCTCGTGCGCTCACGTTGGGGGCGCTCATCTCGCCTCCCGCTTGCATCCGGCGACGTAGCTCATCCGCATCAGGCCGCGCACGGCCTCCATGCCGATGAAGTTCTCCGGGGTGTCGGCGCTGGGAGGGTAGAACTGCTCGACATACCGGACTGCCTCGTCCTCGAGCGCCTGCTGGTTCACGAGCCCGCCAGCCATGTCAGGCCCACTCGTCGATCTTGTCGGGGCGGAACCCGCTCCAGTGGTCGAGCACCTTCTCGCCTTCGCTGATCACCATGACCGGCGCCTGCATGTGGCCGAGCTCGGCGAGCAGCTCGACGTTGTCGGGGCCGCTGGCCTCGACGTACTCGACGCCGATCTTCTCCAGGGCGCGTTTGCTCGCCATGCAAGGTCCGCAGTTGGGCTTCGTGTAGAGCGTGATCGTCATGGCGTTATCCTGCCTGAACCGTCTGCTTGCGGCGGGATTCCCACCACTCCTTGAACTCGACCGCGCATGCATCGCAGACGTCGGCGCGTTCGACTTCGGGACCGTCCTGCTGTTGCTCGAGCGGGCGGCGCACGAACCGCTCCCACCCCTCGGGGCTGTTGTCGGCGCCGGCAAGAACCGGGCTGGAGTTGGCGAGGAGCTCAACGGTCTCGCCGCAGCGGTCGCAACCATAGCGGGTGTAGTCGTGCTGGCTCATGACAGCGCCTCCAGCATCAGCGGCCCTCGTGAGCCGGTGTCGATCGCGGTCTGCACCGAGGGCATCGTCGCCTCGTAGACCGTCTGGCCGTTCGGCAGAACGATGTGCGCGTAGAACTCCTGCTCGAACGTGGAGATCTGCGCCTCAACGGCCTCCAGCTTCGCCTTCACGACCAGGGCGAGGGCACGCCACCGCTGGCGAACCGCCTGCTCATAAGCGGTCTCGGCCTGGGCGCTGGACCGATCACGGCCGGTGGGCGTGAGGGTGAACTCCTTGGCCCGGCGATCCGGCAGCGGCAGGCGAAACCGGATGCGGAGGTTCTGGTACTCGAAGGCGATCTGAGCGTCGGCGCGGCTGGTCATGTACGCGAACGAGTCGGCGCCCCAGCGGGCGAGCGTGCGCTCGATCTCGTTGCGCGAGCGGTCGCTGGAGACCTCGGTGCCTGCGGCATAGGTGGGCATCAGACGATCCCCTTTCGCGCCGCCTGCATGCGGAACGCCGAGCGCACAATCTCTGCGGCCTCGTCGGCGATCCGCTCGACCTGCTCGATGGTGACGTTCTGCTCCAGCGCCGGCATGCGGATGCCGTATTTGTCGCCGTTGAGCAGGAAGTCCAGCGACAGCAGGACACCCGAGGGCTTCGGCAGCGGGTCGATCAGGTCTTCCACGGTGATGCTCGCGGCCAGTGTCGGGTACGGTGTGTGGCGGTGCGCGGACTCCTTCGCCGCGAAGAACTCCTCCAGCGCGAGCGCATGCTTCGGCGCGGCGTATGCGTCGCCGGCCTTCCGGTCAGTATCCCGTATTCGCAGAGTGCCGTCGACAAGCGGCTCGATCGTCAAACCATTGCTCGCCGTGAATACGTCGGTCATCGTCACTCCGTTTCCGGCGATCCGGGACGACCGCCTGAGCCGATTCTGCACGCCTGCGGGGGCGATGTCTAATGCCGATTCGGGCATGTTCGGCGGCGAACGCGCGTGGGTCGGCCGGTGGGTTGTATCACGCGGTGGGCATGAGCGGGAACGGGAAAGCCCCCAGGGCGGTCGAAAGGCAATAACTCCCGCGCCTGGGGGCCGTGCGTCCCGGCACCCCATCAGGGTAGCGGGATCTGTGTCGATGTGTGACGTCGAGCAACGAGGCCAGGCTACTTGGTTTCCTCGGGGTCGCGCAACCGGATCGTCAGTTCGACGTCCGCGCCGATGTTCTCGTCGAAGAACGCGGCGGCAGCGGGGTTGCCGACCGTCATGGTGAGCGTGCCGGAGGGCGTGGCCGAGGCCCACTCGGCATTGC
>CXWJ01001354.1_pt1 | contig 36384 bp, 30 predicted proteins | sample 590841 | NCBI WGS metagenome assembly CXWJ01 (sample SAMEA3498367, study PRJEB10139) | wastewater metagenome | biome: wastewater treatment plant; material: activated sludge | place: Austria | collected 2015-01-21 | reverse complement strand
ATATAAAACCAGGAAGGGAAGGCATTTTCGTCAGGCAAATCAAGGGCGCACATATCGCCGGTCGCCATCAGGCTGGCCCAGTAGAATGGATGAAGCATTTCGCCGTTTTTGTCGTCGTCAATAAATTCCAGTTTGGCTAAGCGCAGTGCTTCGTCTTTGGTTTTGCCGGCTTTCAGGTGTTTGAAAAATGCTTCTATCAACCGAGGCGCCGGGTTTTCATGCAGGCGCCAAAGGCTCATCACCGTACAAGGCACACCCGCGGCGGCAAATGCACGAGCGAGGCTGTAAACACCTTCTCCCTGATGCAATTTCCCGGAGCCGGTATGACATGCACTGAGCACGACCAGGTCGGCGTGGAGTTGCATGATTTGCAGTTCGCTGGCGTACAACACGTTGTTGTGAAGGGATGTGTCCTTGTTGGGGATGCCGAATATCAGACAGGAGAGTTCGGGATGTTCGTCATTGACAAAACCGTGCATGGCCAGCAACAGGGTGCGGCAATCGGCGGCGATGCGGCGGAATTGTTTTTCGGTTGCGTCAGCCTGATAGAATGCCTTGCCACCGGTCAGGCTGTGCACCTTGCGCAACTCTTCCCGGGTGCTTTTGATGTCGGGCAGCGGATAGTTGGGCAGCGGATTGTCGCGCGTATCGCTTTCTTTTCCGGGGTAGGCCGGAGCGAAGCCGCCAAGCACATACTGCGGCATCGTTTCGTGCCGGTGCCGCAGGCTGATGTCCTGTTGTGTTTTGAGCAGCGTTGCCGAATAGGCATATCCTATGTTGTAATCGCGCAGCAGCCAGGGCAATTTGCGCCAGTTGGTGTCGGCGGATTGTCGCAGCAGCGTCTCGAAAGGAATAATTACCAGCACCGCATCGGGGATGATCAACAGGCTCCGGATGCCGGGTGCAGCGGTGCGTAGTTCAGGGCCGAGCAAAATATCGTACAGCATGGAAGCGACATGCATGAAATTGAGCCGGCCGTTTTTGTCGTTTTCGTCGCCTTTAAAGAGATAATCTGCATACCCTTGCGCCATGTCGCGGAAGCCTTCCGGCAATGCGGCTTTTCGCCAACCGAACATGCCTGCGGCATCGAAGTAAAAAATATACGCATCCCGGTCGGTCAAATAAAAACTCACCATCGCCTGTTCGGGGCGGAGCAGCCCGGATACTTTGTCCGCAGCAAGAAAACCGACCTCTTCGGACAAACGCGTATAATCGGGAAAACTGTCGCGCAGGAAAGTTTTAAAACGCTCCTGCTCCTGCTTCAGTTCGAGCAGTTCTTTTTCCAATTGTTTCAGGCGGTTGGCATCTCCCTCCGCCCCGTTTTCTTTTTCTCCTGCAATTTCGTGATCGTACCAGGATATTTTAGTCCTGAGGTCGTTTTCCTGTTTGCGGACATGGGGCGGCAATCCGTAGTCGGCCTGAGCGCGCATGAGGCTTTGTAATAAAAGGATACCGCGCGCTTTTTCGCTCAGTAAAAAGGCGCGTTCGGCGTATTGGCGCTCATGGTTGGAGGTTTCGTACAACTGCCATGCAATGGCGATGGCCGCATCGAACCGTTTACGACTCTCATCGAGGGCGAGCAGAGAGGATGATTCATACGCGTGGGTAGCGCGGAGTTTGGCCTCCACGAGGGGGATAAGTTCGTAGCAGATAAGGGCTTTTTCGGGCTCTCCCAAGGCGGCGAAAGCGCGGGCCTTGCCTTCCAATCCTTCGAGGATGGTATTTTCTGCATGAAAACCGGCCGCAGATGGATGCGTATAGGCATCGTCCGGCTTGAATTCGGGTAAAACGGATCGCAGGGTTTGTTGAAATTCCTGAATGGCGGCGCCGGCTTTGTTTTGGCTGAGGTACAGTTCGCCGAGTTGCCAGTGGAGCTTGCCGACTTCCCTGCGATGGGGGGTGCCCCAGGTCTCGATCTCGTATTTTATTGATTTTTTATAATTGGCAATAGACTGCCGGTTGCTTCCTGCGGCATGATCGATGGCTGCCAAGGCTTCATAATACCCCGACCAGTAATACGCTTCATCGGTATTGCTGCCTTCCGCTTTTAATCGCCGGATGAGCGATGGAATTTGTGCTGCTGCGCTCCTGGCTGAAGCAAGATTACCCAAATTCAGATACGCTCTCGCTTCACTGCGCCGAAGTGTGATGAGTGATTCGGCGGAAGAACCCTCATGCAGCAGTCCTTCCTGTACGATGGAAATGGCTTCCTGATTTTTATTCAATTCGAGCAATACGATGGCCAGGTCGCCATATTTTCCAACCTTGGGAAGCCGGTATTTTTTCCCGTAGTCGATGCCGCGCCTAAGGATGTTGCGGGCGCGTTCGTAGTCGCCCAACCGGGTACACAGATTGCCGTACTTGTAATAAATATAACCCGCGATCCGGTCGCTTCTTTCGTCCAACCGATGTAGGAATATCTGAAACCCTTTTTCAAATTGGCGGCTGGCAGAAAGGAAATCGCCAACGTATTCCTCATAAATATATCCGATCGCCAGATACGTCAAACACAATTGTTCCCATTCGGCAGCCGACACCGGTTGGCGCGGCGGGGCTTGTATTGCCCGCTCGATGGTTTCAATTCCAACAAAGGGTTGCTTGAGCGAGCCGGCCTGGGTATATGCGATTTTTACATGGCTTTGCATCCAGGCAATCCAATAATCCTGAGCGGAAAAAAAGTCCAGTGCCTGGCGCTGCAAATTGGCCGCGCTGTCTTTTTCACCGCGTTTCAGGCATTCAATCGCCGTTTTTACCAATCCGTCTGCTCTGATGGAATCGGCATTTTGTCCCGGCAGGCGCAAGGGCAAAAAGAGGCATGACAGCAGCAGTAATTTAAACCATTGCATAGAAATTACTCGTTTTCGGTTTCTGAAATAACACAATTCATCCCGGATTTTGGGGTGGCTGATGTTATTTTGGGTCAAAAAAAGAACCTCCTGTATTTTAGTGGTGTCGAATCACAAAAACAGGAGGTTATAATATAGCCAGCGCAAAGTGGTTTTGAACGGATCATAGAATTACCTGCGGCTGTCGAATCCGCTGGAAATTGAAAGTGATCAAGGTTGGAAGTTCAGATTTGTATTGATTGATGTTATCGAAAAATCGGAACACGGCCCGCCGGAATTCCTCANNTGACTTTTTTTCTGAGGAATTTACATAGTCGCTCAATGAGGTTGAGGTTGGGGGAATAAGGAGGCAGGAAAAGTTGGACGATGCGAGGATTTTTGTCCAGCCAAGCCTGCAATTCTGCATTTCGGTAGTAGCGGGCATTATCGCCCAAGATGTAAATGACTCGTTTAGTGGGGTTTTGATCTTGTATTTTTTCGTACAAGGCAATGGTGGCCTGGGCGTTGATGGTTTCGGCCTCGTGAATGATGACTTGTTGGGGCTGATGAGCGTTCATCGCGCCGTTGATGTTGATCCGCTGGCGGCCGGTGTTGGTGGCAACGGGCTTGTCCTGCCCCCGTTTAATCCACACGTATGCACTACGCGTGTTGTGCTGCGGATGCACCGCGTCAACGAAAAAAACAGCCTCGTCTTCCTCGATTTCATACAAAAATGGCACTAATTCACTCAAAAATGCTTCCTGTTCTGCTTCATCTAATCCGCCTGGAACATCCGATGTTTTCTTATACACAAAATCCAGTTTGTGCAAAATGACCCGAACGGCGCTCAATGAATAACTCACTCCAAATTCCCGCTCAATGTAAGCCTGAATCTCCCCGGAAGTGGTGTATATGCCCGATGAAACCCATTGCTCCAATGCTGCTAATTGACATTCATCCAACTTGCCCTGGTACGGCACGTAGTGTTTGTCCAAATATTTGTCTAACCCTTCTTCCCCAAATTTCCTGCGGCAGTTGGCTATCGAGCCCCGGCTCAGCCCCAAAAGCACAGAAATCTCTTCGTAACTCTTGCCTCCGTCCAACATGACTAACACCGACAACTTCATATACGCATCTTTGTCGCGCGTGTTGCCGCGCAACTCCTCCACAAAGGCCCGCTCAATCGGTGTCAAAAGTCGGTTGCTCATCGTGCAAAGTTATGTTTTAACTCGTGGCTGTTCAAAACCACTTTGCGCTGGCTATACACGCACTTTTGACTACAAAAGTGTAGTCAAAAGTGCGTGTATTTTGTCATCAACCACACCGCCCCTGCTCCCGGCATCAACCAGGAACAGGGGCGGCGTTTCACTATGGCTTAAAAGCGTGCGTCAAGACGGGATGATTTCTTAGCGGACAAAGAAAAGCGAATATTCTTCTGGAACCAAACTTTTTTACCCAAAAAAAGGGAGGCAGTCGGGCAAGTGACAATTTTTGAGGTTCATGTCATGCTTCGCCTAGGGCGCTGCATGACACGAGCGACTGAGGGCGAGCGAGCGTGAGATTTGCTTACATTATAACGATATCTTCGACTTGTCGCACAAGTCAAATATTTGACAGGATTCACAAGATTGACAGGATGTATATTATTGGTTTTCAATAAATTAATATCCTGTAAATCCTGTCAAAAAAATATTTTGTCAAAAACCTTGTCAGCCTGTTGGAACATGAGCCCAAATATTTGACAGGATTCACAGGATTGACAGGATATAAAATTAAAATCCTGTCAATCTTGTCAATCCTGTCAAAAAACAACTTGTCGCCCTGCGAGACCCCGCCCACACCGGAAGTTGTTATTTTCGCCGCGAAAAACGAATCAACGTCCTATGCAATTCCGGTTTATATCTTTCGTACCCTGCATTTTATTTGCCACTTGTCTCTCCGCCCAAAGCACGTTTACGGTGAGTTCGCCCAACGGCGCGCTGCGCGTCACCGTGGAGACCGCGCCCAGCCTGACGTGGCAACTCAGCCTGCGCAACCAGCCGCTCACCGCGCCCGCGCCGCTGTCCATGACTTTCGCCAACCTCGGCACCCTGGGGCCCAACCCCGAGATCGCAAAGATCGACCGCGCCGCCACCGACATCGTGCGGCGACCCGAGGTGCGACAGAAAAGCGAGACCGTACGCGACCAGTTCAACGAACTGATGTTTACCTTCAAGGGCGACTGGGGTGTGGTGTTCCGGGCCTACAACGAAGGCGTGGCCTACCGGTTTTTTACCAACTTCAAAGGCAAAATGACGGTGCTGGACGAAACCTACGCGTTTCGCCCTGCCGTTTGCAAAACCATTTTTTTCCCGGAAGAGGATGGTTTTTACTCGCACAATGAGCGCATTGCACAACATCTGACACCCGCCGACCTCAACGAAAACCGCCTCGCCAGCCTGCCCACGCTTGTGGAAGCGGACAACGGTGTAAAAATCCTGCTCACCGAAACCGACCTGCAGGACTACCCCGGCCTCTGGCTCATGGGCACTGCCGGCAAAAACGGCAACCTCCGCGGCACATTTCCGCGCAACCCCAAACACAGCGTCGAACTCACCAACCGCGATCTCCAGCCCGTCGACCGCGCGTCCACGTTGGCGCTCACGGACGGCAAGCGCAATTTCCCCTGGCGCCTGTTCCTCGTGGCCACCAAAGACGCCGACCTGCTCACCAACCAGATGCCCTGGCTGCTTGCTGAGCCAAGCCGACTGAAAGACGCCTCCTGGGTGCGCCCCGGCAAAGTCGCCTGGGACTGGTGGAACAACCTCAACGTGTATGGCGTGGATTTCCGCGCGGGCGTCAACACCGCCACCTACAAGTATTTTGTGGATTTCGCCGCCGAAACCGGTCTCGACTACATTATCCTCGACGAAGGCTGGACGGAGACCGGCCACCTCGACCAGATCAACGCCGACCTGAACATGGACGAACTGGCGTCGTACGCCGCGTCGAAAAAAGTCGGCCTTATCCTCTGGGTCACCTGGCTGACGATCGACAAGCAGTTCGACGCCGTGCTGCCCAACCTGAAAAAATGGGGCATCAAGGGCCTGAAAATTGACTTCATGCAGCGCGACGACCAGGAAGTAGTCAATTTCTACTGGCGCATGGCTGAAAAATGCGCGGTCAATCAATTGCTCCTCGATTTTCACGGCGCACACAAACCGGCGGGACTGCAGCGCACCTGGCCGAACGTCCTCAGTTTTGAAGGTGTGTACGGGTTGGAAAACGCGAAATGGGATACCCGGAAAAAAATCGACCCGGAACACAACGTCACCCTGCCGTTTATCCGCCAGGTGGCCGGGCCGATGGACTACACCCCGGGCGCCATGCTCAACACGCAAAAAGCCGACTGGGCGCCGTCGTTCAATCGCCCGGCCTCGCTCGGCACGCGCTGCCATGAACTCGCCAAATACGTCGTGTTCGAAAGTCCGCTGCAAATGCTCTCCGACAGCCCGACCAACTACCGCAAAGAGCCGGAGTGCCTGAATTTTCTTTCCAAAGTACCGTCTGTGTGGGAAAAAACCGTCGCGCTGGACGGCAAGGTGGGCGACTACGTGGTCGTGGCGCGCCAAGCCGCCGACGGACTCTGGTACGTCGGCGCCATGACCGACTGGTCGGCGCGCGAACTTCGTTTCAACACGGACTTCCTGCCTGCGGGCGATTACGAAGTAGAAACCTACCAGGACGGTCTCAATGCCGACCGTTGCGCTCAGGACTACAAACGCTCGGTGACGCGCATCAAAAGCGGCGAAACAATACAAACGGCGATGGCGCCGGGCGGCGGGTTTGTGGCGGTGCTGCGGAAGTTATGATTAACGAGAGGCGTTCATCATCACCCCCCTGCCCCCCCTCGAGGGGGGACTTGAACGCGGCTACGCCGCTTCATTGTGCTTCAGTTTGAGATATTGGTTGAAGAAAGGAACGGCTCTTTGCAGCATAACGGATCAAAAGTCCCCCCTCGAGGGGGGGCAGGGGGGGTGATGAGCGCCTCGTGTTAATAATAAAATAAAAATGCCGATTACATGAAATACGATTGACGATGTGGAGCGCTGCTTCCAATATTAGGGCAACGCGAGGAAACATCGTCAATCGTATTTCATGTATTCGGCATTCGTCATTCAAACTCTACCCGTTTAGAATTTCATCACCTTCTGCACATCCGAGCCGCCGGGGCCGTCGAGGTGCAGGAAGAGCAAGCCGGGTTTGGCGCCGTCGATGTCGAACTCCGTCTCGTTGTAGCCGCGCTCGCGGTTGGCTTGCAGGGTTTGCAACACCTGTCCGGAAGCATCCGTCAGCCGGAGGGTCGTTTCGCCCGCTTCAGGCAGGTAGTAGGATGCCGTAAAGCGGTCGGACACCGGGTTGGGCCGCACCGACAGGAATGCCGGCTTGCCCTGGCTCACGGGGTTTGGCAGGAATTCGAGCGTGGCCGGAAGGGTTTGAAGTCCGCGGGTGTAGGCTTCGGCGCCTGCGATATTCGAGTTCATGTGCAATACCTCGCTCAGCATACCTTTTTTCAAACTGGTGAACACCAGCGTGAAGGCGCGGAGGCGCAGGTTTTTGCCCTGAATATTCGGATCGAGCATGGCTGCGTTGTGCCAACTGGCGACCACTTGATTTTCCTGTGCCTGACCGGCAAAATCGAGGGGCACAAGGTCGGGTTCGATGGCGACAAACGACAAGGTCGACGCGTCGTAGTCCAGCGTAAACTGAAAAGCCGCCAGGCTCGCCAGATCGGGTGTGATGATGTCAACCCGTACTTCCTGGCCGGAGAGGAAGATTTGATCGTTGGCCTGAAAAACAGCGGGTGCATCCTGATTGCTGCGGTCATCGGACGGCGCGCTGAAGTCCGACGGTGTGGCCGAACCGTTCACGTCGCCGGATTTGACGGCGACAAAATCGGGATCGAAGTCGATGTCGCCCGACAGGCAGAACGTAAGCGAGGGCGGTATGGCAGCCGACCAGGGTTGGAGCGGGTCGGGGAACACATAACTCTGCGGCACAAACTGCCAGGATGTGTTGTTGGGGAAATCGTTCTGCATCCCGATCGCTACTTTCACGATGTTCATCACGTCGGCGTACGTCACGCCACCCTGTTTGTCCACGTCGGCGGCAAGCAGTTTGTAAGGAGAAGTCAGCGGCAGGATGTTGTCCAACTGACCGGCCACGAGCAGTGCATCGAGGGTGTTCACACCGGTTTTAGCCGGTCCGTCGAGCACGGGCGTGAGTTGGTAGTTGCAGCTCGCAGCCATGGGGCTGATTTCAAAATTCCCGTCGGCGTCGGTGATGACGCTGAGCATGGTGTTCCCGAATTTGGTCAGGTTGAGCGTTGCGCCCTGAACGGGTACGCTGTTGTCGGTAGCCACCGTGCCGTTGAATTTATTGGACGGCGGGCAGGCGCCGCTGTTGTCCTGTACGTCGATAAAAGTGGTGCAGTAGCCGCCGTTGCCGGAAGCGTCCTGTGCCCATACTTCCACATATTGCTTACCCAGTTCGGAGCAGTCAAACGTTACGGAGTGGCTGTTGTCGGGGAAACCGGTGCCGGTTCCGGCCTTGCGGATGCCGATTTTGATCTGGCTGTTCGGTGTGCAGTTGTCGAAGTATTGTTTGATGAAATCGGTATCCCAGATGGTGATCATGCCGCTTTGCATGATGTTCACACTCAAGCCGTTGTGGCAAATAACGGTGGGCGGTTTGCAGTCTTTTACGATGAATTCATATTTGCACAAAGCTTCGTTGCCGCAGTTGTCGTTGGCGATCCACTCCACTTTGTGTTTGCCGTAAGGTAGGCCGTGGCCGGTGGGGAATTTGATCTGTGCGCACACCGTATCGCCTTGCACGGTGGTTTCGATCGGCCAGGCGGTCGGGCTGCTGCTGGAGATGTAGGTTTCCATGGAGCCGTTGCCGTCGAGATCGAGGAAAAGCCGGTAGGACATGTCGATATCGGTGCCGGAGCAAGCATCTTTTACTTTTACTTTCAGGTCAACCGGGCCTTCGCAGAGATTCGTCCAGCCGTTGTTGTACTGATTGGGGTCGTTGTTGGTGTAGTCGCAGAAAACGACCGGGCTGGTCGGGCAACCGATGTAATAAGGCGCATCGGTGTCGATCACCTTGATGATCTGCGTATATTGCAGATAGCCATGGTTGTACGAATTGCCGTTCACCGTCGGGCCCACATCGGTGCTGGACGGATTCATGATGTAGTACGACGAGGGCCAGTTGGGATCGTAGTCGCACCAGTAGAGCAGTTTCCAGGTGCGCAGGATTTTGTAACAACCGCCGGTCGAGTTAGTGTAGAAAATCTGGTCGGTGTACGACACACCCACGTTGAAACTACAATTGTAGTTGCCGGTGATGTACGGTTGAACAACCGCACCGGGATCGGCTGCGCAACCATACACGGTTTGGTCGTCGGGAAATTTGACGGTGTAGTACGTGGTTTGGCCGGACACAGCGGCGATGAAGGCAATCTGGAGGACGAAGGCAAGGAAAGATTTAATCATGAGGAAGGGATGTTTTAATTAATTCACCGCGAAAGTAATGATTCGTTGCGGGTTGTTTTCTCCCTCCTGTACCGGAAATCGTCACATAGACGACGTATCGGCAAATATTGCCGGCAAGGCTTCGATTTGAGCGATCGAAACAAGGAAAACTACTGGAAATGAGGTAGTTCAATCAATTTTTGAAAACTGCAACGGCGCATCCGGCCGCAAGAACAGCATCCCCGTCACCGCGATCGTGTCGCCGGCCTGAAGCCCGTCGGTCACTTCGATCATACCTGCCTGACGGATGCCGGTTTTCACGATGGTGAAAACTGCCTTGCCGTTTTTGCTGACGATCACTTGTTTGTTGCGGGCCTGCGGGATGATCGCCTGATTGGGGATCAGCAGGGCCTGCATTTTATTCCCCAGCGACAAATTGACCTCTGCAAAAGCGCCGGGCAACAGGCCCCGCCCGTCGCGCACCAGGGCCCGTACCATGAGGTTGCGGTTATCGGCGGAGATACTCTGCTCTGTTGCTTGCACGACAGCAGTATAGTTGGTCGGGCTGCCGCCTACCGTGAATGTCACGGTTTGGCCGGTTCGGAGCAGGGAGCTGTATTTTTCCGGGATGGAAAAGTCGAGTTTGAGGGCGCTCGTTGCGCGGATGGTGACGATGGCAGTGGTAGGGGTAACGTAGGCGCCGGGGCTGATTTTGCGCAGGCCGATGACGCCGTCGTATGGTGCGCGCAGCTCGGTCTTGCCGATATTGATGCGCACGAGGTCCATTTCGCTTTTGAGGGTCTGCACCTGCAGGGCTGCCACGTCGTATTCCTGCTGGCTCACACCTTTTACTTTCAGGAGGTCGCCAAAGCGCTGTTCGGTGATTTCGGCTTGTTTGAGTTGGGTTTCAAGTTTCTGGAGCTGCGTGCGCAAATCTTCATCGAACACTTTTACCAACAATTCGCCTTTGCGGACGCTGCGGCCTTCCGGCAGATTAATGCTCACCACACGCCCTGTCGCTTCGGGGTGCAGTTCCGTTTCTTCTGCCGGGATCAGGGTGCCGCTGGCAGTCACGGTCTCGGAGAGGGTAGAAGGTTTTGCTACAAAACCCTCCACGGAAGTCAGGTTGAATCCCGTCGGCCGGGTAGGAGGAGCGGTGTTTTCCTGTTTTTTATCGGAAGTGCAGGCCAAAAAAACCAGCAGGGGGAGCAGGAGGGCGTATTTCATGTTCAATAACAGATTGAAGAGGAGAGCGTCGGAACGGCCTCGCAAGAATAGGGCATTAACAGGAAATCGCCCAAGTAGTTTTTAGAAATAAAAAAACCCTCTCTTGCGGGAGGGCTCTTAGTTGAACCGGTGATTGGTTAGGGGTTAACGGTAAGCAGATTGAAAAACCGATAACAATTAACTGATAACCAATAACCAATCTTAATTGTGGAGGCTGTTAAATGGCCGCATTTCTTCACCGAGCCAGTGTTTGTATTCGTCTACCGGAAGAATACGTTTTGCCTGGCGGGTGACTTTGCGGCGCAGATAGGCAAATGCCAAACGGGGCGATTTGCGCCACAGCCGACGGAGTTTGTTGGTACGGCGTGCCATAAGTCAGATCAATATTTACGAATGAATGGATAATGCCAAAAGGATTAAACGCTTGATTTCAAGTGTAATAACGAGACTTTTAGACAATAAGTTTTCGGGTTTTTGTATATTTTTAGTTAAAGTTTTGATGTGCCACTTCATTGTCGTTTCAGGCAAAATCCAAAACCCAGCTTACCTTCGCCGCCCAAAACGTGGGTTATTGCTGTAATTGGGGTAATTATGGTAATTCAAGGTCATTGAAGTAATCAAAGCGACCCGGATAACTTAAAATTACTCCTAATTACTCCTAATTACCTCAATTACCCCTAATTACCCTTAATGTATTTTACCAAACATGAGCGAAACCCTTTCCATCGTCATCCCGGCTTACAACGAAGAACGCACCATTCACCGCATTTTGGACAAAGTGAAGACGGTGGAACTTATCGGCGGCATCCAAAAAGAAATTATTATCACCAATGATTGTTCCAAAGATGACACGGAGGGCGCTATTTATCGCTATATGGCGACAAATCCGCATTTGAACATCCGGTATCAGAAACACGAAGTCAACAAAGGCAAGGGCGCAGCGCTGCATACGGGCATCCGGCACGCAACCGGGCAATATATTATCATCCAGGACGCCGACCTGGAGTACGATCCGGCGGAGTACAACATCCTGCTGCGGCCTATTCTCGACGGTTATGCGGATGTCGTGTACGGATCGCGTTTTATGGGCGGCAGACCGCATCGCGTGCTGTTTTTCTGGCACAGCATCGGCAACAAGTTCCTGACGTTCATTTCCAATATGTTTACCAACCTGAACCTGACGGATATGGAGACCTGCTACAAGTTGTTCCGCGCCGACATCCTGAAAGGATTGATCCTGAAAGAACGGCGCTTCGGTTTCGAACCGGAAGTAACGGCTAAAATGAGCCGCGTGCCGGGTGTCCGTATTTACGAGGTAGGTATTTCGTATTATGGTCGTTCGTATGCCGAAGGCAAAAAAATCGGCGCGAAAGACGGATTCAGAGCAATATACTGTATATTAAAGTATAATCTTTGGGCAAAGTAAGTATCTTGCACGTGCTTTACCGTATCACCAAAACAAATTGAAACCATGTTGCAACGTCTGACAAATTTCTGGTGGCTCCTTATCCTGCGGGGTGTGGTGTCCATCATTTTCGCTGTTATTGCTTTCACCAATCCCAAACTTGCCTTTGAAGCGCTCATTCTCGTGCTGGGCTTTTTCTTACTCGTGGATGGCGCGACGGCTATGTATCTGGGCATCCGGATGCGCGGCCACGACGACGACTGGTGGGCCATACTCCTCGAAGGCGCCTTGGGTGCCGGCCTTGGATTGGTCACCCTGATCAACCCCGAACTGACTGCCGCCGGACTGGTACTTGTACTGGCCATCTGGTTCCTCGTAACGGGTGTTTTTGAAATCTCCACTGCTATCAAACTACGCAAAGAAATTGACAACGAATGGCTTTTGGGACTGGCGGGCATCATTTCCATCGGCCTCGGCGTCCTGATGATCATCAATCCCAACGCCGGTGCCATTTCGATCATGTGGTGGCTCGGATTCTATGCTGCCGCTTTCGGTTTGTTGCTCTTAGGGCTTGGGCTGAAAATGAGGCATATCCACAAGCGGCTGAAAAAAGATATGGGCGCATGAATTGCTGAATCATTTTGCGGTTTTGTATGCTTCGGTTTTGCGGATAAATAACGATTTCGAATCTGATGACTTTTGCCCTTCAACACACCGACCCGCACTCCCGCGCCCGCGCCGGGTCGCTTACGACCGAACACGGAACCATCGAAACGCCGATTTTTATGCCCGTCGGCACGGCCGGCACCGTAAAAGCCGTGCATCAGCACGAGCTTCGGGACGATATCCGGGCACAGATTTGTTTGGGGAATACCTATCACCTCTATCTCCGCCCTGGTCTGGAAGTACTGGAAAAAGCCGGCGGTCTGCACCGGTTCAACGGCTGGCAGGGCCCGGTTTTGACCGATAGCGGCGGCTTTCAGGTGTATTCATTGGCCCACCGGCGGAAGATAAAAGAAGAAGGCGTTACTTTTCAAAGTCACATCGACGGCTCGAAACACACCTTCACACCGGAGGGCGTCATGGACATCCAGCGCGTTATCGGCGCCGATATTATCATGGCGTTCGACGAATGCACGCCCTATCCCTGCGAATATAAATACGCCCAGAAGTCACTCGACCTGACCCACCGCTGGCTGGCGCGCTGCATTCAGCAATTCGACCGGACGGAACCGCGCTATGGCTACGCCCAATCGCTTTTTCCCATCGTGCAGGGCAGCACTTACCCGGATCTGCGCAAAATTTCTGCAGAGACCATCGCCGCTTTCGGGCGCGACGGCAACGCCATCGGCGGCCTTTCCGTCGGCGAACCCGCGGAAGACATGTATGCCATGACCGAACTCGTGACCGATATTCTGCCGGCAGACAAACCCCGGTACCTCATGGGCGTCGGTACGCCGGAAAATATTCTGGAGTGTATTGCCAGAGGGATCGACATGTTCGACTGTGTGCTGCCCACCCGCAATGCCCGGCACGGAATGTTGTACACCGCCGAAGGCATCATCAACATCCGCAATTCCAAATGGAAAGCGGATTTCAGCCCGGTGGACGCCGACAGCCCTGTGCCCACAAGCCGTACCCATTCGCGCGCTTATTTGCGGCACCTTTTTATCAATGAAGAAATCCTCGGGATGCAACTGGCCTCGCTTCAAAACCTCGGCTTCTACCTCTGGCTCGTCGGCGAAGCCCGGCGACGCATTTTTGACGGCACTTTTTTGGAGTGGAAAAACCGCATGGTGAAAAAGGTGAGTACCCGACTCTGAAGTGGTTATCGGTTATTAGTTCTTGGTTATCGGTTCTTGGTTGTTCGTGGTCAAACCTCATAACCGATAACCAACAACCGATAACCAAGAACTAATAACCAAGAACCGATAACCATGAACCAACTCAGGCAGCGTTTTTAAATGTTAAATCATCTTGATGTCCGAAACCTTAACACAATCCCAAAAATACACACGGGGCAAGTACCGTTTTCGGTCGGCAATAGCGGCGGCAAAAGTTAAAATTTAAAAAGTTGCCCCACTAAACTTTGGGATTGTTGTATCAAAAACCCGGAAAAACCTACCTTCGCGCACTTTAACAAAAAAAGCTTGGGCGGTTTGCAAAGCCCTGCCTAATATTGTACGCTGTTTTTCATCCAAACTTTTGGTCTGTCTGTTTATGAAAAAAACTACTTTACACATTCTTACACTGTGTTTTGTGATGTTGTCGGCAGTAGCTGTACAAGCTCAGGACATCCACTTTTCGCAGTTTTACATGAGCCCGCTCAACCTCAACCCCGCTCTTACCGGCGTGATGAACTGCAACCACCGGGTTGTGGCCAATTATCGCAACCAGTGGGCTTCCATTTTGAAAAGCAACGCTTACAACACCTATTCGGCTTCGTACGATCAGAAATTACCAGTGGGTCGTTACGATTATTTCGGCCTTGGCGGTACGCTTTGGGGTGATAAAGCCGGCGCTTCCGAATTCGCCACTTTGCAGGCGCGTCTCTCCGGCTCATACGCCAAAAAGATGGGCGGCTACCGCAAAAAAGCGCATTACCTCGTACTTGGCGCCGACCTCGGCGTGAGCCAGCGCAGCATCAACAGCGCCAACCTTCAATGGCCCAGCCAGAACAACGGCAACGGTCAATTTGACCCGACGAAAGACGGAGAGGTGATTGACGATCCGAACTTCCTGTTCGTCGACATGTCGGCAGGCGCACTGTGGTTCAGCGTACTCAACGAGGACGCCAACTTCTATTTCGGCGGCGCATTCAGCCACCTGAACCGGGCGAATCAGTCCTTTGAAGATCAGGACATTCCGCTCTACAGCAAATTTACTTTCCACGCCGGCGGCGAATTTGCAATTGCGAAAAAGACCGGTCTGCTGCCGGGCGTCGTGACCTTTATCCAGGGTCCTTCGTTCCAGGTGAACGCCGGCACGTCGTTCAAATTCCTCCTCGGCAACAGCCGCCGCCTCAACCAGGCTTTCCAACTCGGCGCCTGGGCGCGGATGTCGAACCGCCTCGACGACGGCAAACTGATGGATGCCATCATCCTCAGCACCCGCTTCGACTACGAGTATTTCACCATCGGGTTCAGCTACGACATCAACACGTCGAGCCTCAACACCGCCACCAACGGCAACGGTTCGTTCGAGTTCTCGCTGATGTACAAAATTTGCGGACCGGAACGTCGCGGCGTATATTGTCCGAATTTCTAAAGTTAGACGGGAATGCCTTTAAGGGAACGGGGGTAGATGAAGGATTGCTTTTGAAAAAGCAATCCTTCATCTACCCCCGTTCCCTTAAAGGCATTTACATTTTATAAAACCAACCTGCAAGGCATATCGCTTTATAACGTTGACAATGAATCAAATGCTCCGATCCGGCTTTTAAATTCCGGTAAAAAGATTGATCGATACTATGGCAGGAAGGATTTTTTTCTCATATTTGCCCTCCACCTGAAACTAACCTGTGTTAAGAGCATAATCCGAAAGGCCGATGAGCCGTTTTAAACAAAATTCAAAACCGAAATAGATATGTTTGGCAGCAACAAAAACACGGAAGAAGTCAAAACTACCCCGACATCCACACCAAACGCCTTGAATGCATTGGCCAAAGGCACGGTAGTAGAAGGCAGCATCCGCTGTGACAACGACCTACGCATAGATGGTACAATAAAGGGCAAACTTACCTGTCAGGCCAAGGTCATCATTGGCCCTACCGGCGCAGTAGAAGGTGAGGTCCGTTGCCAGAATGCCGTCATCGAAGGGCGTTTCAAAGGCAACCTACAGGTATCCGAACTGCTCAACGTCCGGGAGACCGCCGAAGTAGACGGTGAAATCATAACGAATAAACTGCTGGTTCAAAGCGGCGCCCGCTTCAATGTTTCATGTAAAATGGAAAGCGGCGCAGCCAACGGCATCGGCAAAAACGTGGACGTAAAAACACCAGGCAATGCGGCCACCACAGTCCCCCCTGTCACCGCAGGAAAAGCGGAAGTCCGCAACTAAAGCCGTCGCCAAATATAGCGGTATGGCATTTCAGTTGCTTGGCGCCTGCCTCGCCGGGGTGTTCCTCGGGCGTTGGCTGGATGCTAAAATGCACCTTGAACGCCCCACGTGGGCGGTTTTTCTGACCATATTGTTTATGCTTGGTGCGCTGTACAGCCTTTACCGCCAACTCTTGCGCGATACATGATCATGGAGGGTATTTTATAAGTCATTAGGAGTCATTAAGAGTCATTTTTTCGATTTGAAAGCCCTTTCAGGCGGTTTTCGAATTACCGCAAATGACCCTTAATGACTCCTAATGACTTATAAAATACCCTCTTTGTTTTACATTTGCCGCATGGAATCATCAACTTTTTTCAAATGGCTGGCTGTTGTAACGCTTGCCACAGCGGGTGTGCTGGCGGGGTTGCATTTGTTGCTGCCGGAGTCACAGGCGCACTGGAAATTTGCAGTCGCTTCGGTGGCACTGTTCACTCTCGTCTGTATCGGCCTCTTTTTCGCCGCCGCCAACGCTACCCGCAGCAAAAGCAAGGCCGCATTCATCAATCTGGTTTCGGGCTCCGTATTTGGCAAAATGATGTTGGCGCTTGGATTTCTCTTTGTTTATCAGCGCGTTGCAAAACCCGAAAACGAATGGTTCGTCGGCATTTTTTTGCTCTGTTACGTCGTCTATACCGGATTCGAAGTCTGGTTCATGACCCGGCTTGCAAGGACTTAGAAATTTCAAAACGCGGCCCCATGCCGTTCTCCTTATCCCTCATCTTTGACAATGAAACGACCAAAAAAAGGCGAATACGCCCCTTTCCACGAAACATACCTCAAAGTAGTGCCTGCACGCGGTACGGCCCAAAGCCTGCTGAAAAAAACGTTTAAAGAAATCCAGCAATTGGTTGGCGGGCTGCCCGAAGAAATGGGCGACTTTGCCTACGCCCCCGGCAAATGGACCATCAAACAATTGCTCATGCACCTGATCGATTCGGAGCGGGTGTTTTCCTACCGCCTGCTGTCGTTCATGCGCGGCGACCGCATCGCGTTGCCGGGTTTCAATCAGGATATCTGGATGGAAGAAGTGGACGTGTCCCGACGGACAATCAAAGATTTACTAAAGGAATGGAAAGTCGTGCGCGACAACACGCTGTTTCTTTTGGCGCAATGCTCCGAGGAGCAGTCGAAGTTTGTAGGTACAGCGAGTGGTTGGAAAGTAACGCCGAGAGCGCTGTTTTTTGTTATCATCGGGCATCAGATTCATCATACCAATGTGTTGAAGGATAAGTATCTCTAAGCGGTTTGTTTGAACATCCGCCCGATCTCTTCGCCGAATTGCCTGGTCAGCACTTCCCGCCGCAATTTCAGCGTTGGCGTCAGCAGCCCGTTTTCGGCCGTCCAGGGCTCATAGAGCAAGTGAAATGCCCGCACTTTTTCGATGGCGCCGAGCCGCTCTTCGTTGATACGCTCAATTTCCTTCCGGAAAATTTTTTCCACTTTGGGGTTCAAAACCATGAATTGCGGCGACGTCCAATGGATGTTGTTGGCTTTGCACCATTCTTCCAGTACGGCGAAATTGGGTACGATGAGCGCAGCCACGTACGGCTGGTTCGAACCCGTGGCCATTGCCTGGCTGATGAACGGTGAAAGCATCAGTTGTTGTTCTACAAATGCCGGTGCGACGAACTTGCCCGTAGTCGTTTTGAAAATTTCACTTTTTCGCCCCGTTATTTTCAAAAAACGCTTGAACTCGAACTTGCCCAGATCACCCGTTTTAAACCACCCGTCGGTGGTAAAGCGGGCTGCGGTTTCATCGGGCAAATTGTAATAGCCGGCCATCACATTCGGGCCGCGCACTTCGATCTCGCCATCCCCTTGTTCGTCCGGCTCCGCGAGGCGTACTTCCATACCCGGCGCAGGTATGCCCACTGTTCCGAAGTGCACCCCACCCGGCTCGAAGCGGTTGAAAGCGATGACCGGACTGGTTTCGGTAAGGCCGTAGCCTTCGCGCACATCGATGCCGGCGGCGGAAAAGAGCCGGCCTAAGCGCGGTTGCAGCGCTGCCGACCCCACCGCAATGAAGCGGATGCGCCCGCCCATTCTTTTTCTCCAGTGCCTGAAAACGAGTATGTCGGCGAGCATTCGTTTGAAGCGGTAATCAACCGGCATCGCGCGTTCGCCCGAATAAGGGAATCGCTCGCCAAGCGCAATCGCCCAGTCCATTATTTTTCTTTTCAAAGCCCCGCCCCGGTTGCGCTCTTCCAGCAGGCGTTCGTGCATACGTTCGAGGATGCGGGGCACGGCGGTCATGATCTGCGGGCGCACTTCGGGCAGGATACGCGGCAGGTTTTCCACGGCGTCGGCATACCACACCGGCGTGCCGGCAGCCTGATAGACATACGTCACCATGCGTTCGAAAATGTGACTCAAAGGCAGAAAACTTACGGCGGTTACTTCCGGCCCCACCGGAACGATGGCGAGCACGGATTTCACATTGCTTACGATATTGGTGTGGGTGAGCATCACACCTTTGGGCTGACCGGTAGTACCGGAAGTGTACAGCAAAGTGGCAAGGTCATTTTCCTTAATTCCGTCGCGGATGTACCGGATTTTATCGAGTTCGTGTTGATCGGGTTCGCGCAGGAGGGTATTCCACGCAATTGTAGTGAGGGGGTGACTGTCAGTCACCCCCTCACTACATTCCTCCTGCTCAAAAGAAAAAACGAATTCCAACGAGACGCCGGCAGCCTCGATTTTTGCCGACATGGCTGCATTGCTCACAAAACAGCCACGTAAACCTGAATCGTGTACAATATGAGCAATTTCATCGGGTCTCGAAGTGGCGTGGATCGGCACCGGTATAATCCCGATTTGCAACATGGCTGCGTCGGCTATTGCCCATTGCGGGCTGCCACAATGCGCCAACATGCCCACCCGGTCGCCTTTGTGCAGGCCGGTATGCAACAATCCGGCGCTCAGGCGGTCGCGGTCGGCAAGCAGATCGGCTGTACTCCGCATACTCCAGCCCCCCTGCCCGCGACCAGCCAGCGCAACCTGCTGCGGGTAGCGAAATTGCTGGTATTCGAGGATTTCGAAGAGCCGGGTGAAGTCCATAGCGAAAGGGGAATGAATTTGTTGAGGAGTGTTAAAAAAATTTTTTTGAGAAAAAATTTTTTTAACACTCCTCAACAAATTCATTTACAAATAAATAAGTGCGATATTAAAGACAATTAATGAAGCAGGATGCGAGCATCTTTTATCGATCATTTCAGGGAGATTCTACGGATTTTCACAGCGGTTAGTACAATCAAACTGATGACAAAAAACACAGCCAGGGCGGCCACGCTGTTGCGCATACCGCCGGTGAGTTGTTCCACCAACCCGAAAGTAAATGTGCCGGCGACGGTCGATACTTTATCCATTACGTCGTAAAAACTGAAATAGGAAGCCGTATCGGGTGTGTCTTCGGGTAGCAGTTTGGCGTACGTCGCGCGGGACAGCGATTGAATGCCGCCCATGACGAGGCCGACGGCAGCAGCCAGAAGGTAGAAGTCGAGACCGGTTCTCACAAAATAGCCGGTGATGCAGATGACCGTCCAGATGCAGAGCATGACCATGATGGAAAACTTATTGCCCTTTCTACCCGACAGTTTTGCGGAAGCCCAGGCGCCGCCAATCGCGACGATTTGCAGGATGAGCACCAAAAAAATAAGTTTTTGGGTGTCGAAATGAAGTTCTCTTTCCGCAAAAGTGGAAGCCAGAAACAGCACAGCCTGCACCCCGGCGTTGTAGCAGAAAAAGGCAAGTAAAAAAGCCTTTGTATTGGAGTCCCTTTTGACTACCTGCCACACTTTTTTGATTTCCTGATAGCCTTTGGTCAGCAGGTTTTCATGGCCGCTCGGCGGTGCATCCTTTGGCAGGCGGCGCAGGGGAATCTGGGCAAAACCGATCCACCACAAACCTACCATCACGAAGGCGGTCGGCACGGCAAGCACCTTCTCGTCGAAACCGAACCACTTATAGTTGCTGATGACGATAAGATTGACGATCAATAAGATAACGCTACCGATGAAGCCATAACTGAACCCCTTGGCACTTACGTCGTCATAGCGGTCTTCCGTAGCAATGAGGGGTAAAAACGAGTTGTAAAACACGATGCCGCCTGCAAAGCCGATCGTTGCCATAATAAACCCTGTGACGCCTACCCAGAGCGTATTCATGCCGGTAAAAAACAACAGGGACATACATGCCAATGCACCCATCATCGTGAAAAACCGGAGAAATGCAATGCGTTTGCCGCCATAGTCGGCAATGCCCGAGAGCAAAGGCGAAATGGCTGCGATCACCAGATAGGCCAGCGAGATACAATAAGCAAACAACGTGGAGTTGGTCATCCGAAGGCCCAGCACACGTACATAATCCGCCGTAGCGGGATCGCTGTCGCTGGTCATGGCGAGAAAATAACCCGGGAAAATCGCCACCGTGATGACGAGGGCGTAGGCGCTGTTGGCCCAATCGAAAAAAGCCCAGCCGGTGATGGTGCGCTTGTCGTTTTTAGGCGCCGGTAGAATGGCTATCGGGGACGCGGCGGATGTTTTCAAAGGAAGATGTTTTCTTTATTTGTTTGACAAAAATTCAACCTGAATCGCGGTTGAAAAATCATTTTCTGTTCCCAAAAGGTACATAGATACCCATTAAGGTATCAGGTGAACACCGACAAAGATGCAACAATTCGCACGCGGGTTACTGCCATGTTTCAAAAAACTCATTCTACAATCACCTCATCAATAAACAACCACGCTCCGTTACCGGCGCCTGCAGCCGAATCAGGAATAACGCCAAAGGTTTTGGCCACAATTTTCAGGTAGCGGCCTTTGGCCCCTGGTGTTTCCAATTGTACCGTCTCCAATGTAGCGCCACGCATCGTATCCGCCGGTATCGCTTTGGATGCCAGCAAAGTAAAATTCTGGCCGTCGTCGGAACCATAGGCTTCCACGCTGCGCGGCGGGTAAATCCAGGAGGCTTTGTCGTTGACGAAATGGGTGGTCACGCGGCTGAATGCCGTCGGTTCGCCAAAATCAATCACCGGATCGATATCGTGGTTGACCAACCCCACCCAGTTGTCCCATGTTTTAAGGTGCCCGGTCATACCGTTCGTCAGGGCGTATTGTTCGGCGCCGGTGTATTTATCGGGCACACGCGGCATGATGTAGGGTTTGTCGCTCGCTTTGTGCCGGAGAAATTCCACTTTGCACACTTTGCCATTCGGGAGCCCATGCTTAAAAACTGCGGCTTTCACGATCGTATTGCCGGAAATGGGGAATGGCCCGTTGTAGATTGCCGATGTAGAAGAAGGTTCGCTGCCGTCGGTGGTATAACGAATTTGAAGTGCCGGATCGATCGCCGACAAAATGACCTTTCCTTCTGAAAAAGAAGCAGTTACGTCAAAATAACTCCTTGCGTAGTTCACACCCATTTTGTTGAGCCGGTCAAAATGCAGGCCCATTCGTCGGACGAAATCAGGCCAGTTTTTTTTCTCCTTTGCCGTCCAGGCTACTTCTGCAAGGGCGCATGCGCGTGGGTAAGTCATGTATTCCACCATGCCGGATGTGGGTATGTACGTCGTCCACACATTAGCCTGCACACCAAGGATATGTTTCGCTTCTTCAGCACTGAGTTCTTCCGGCACAGGCTCAAAATTGTAGACGGTTTCGAGCGTAATCAGTCCCCCGATGGCGAGCGGCTCGCTAACCGGATCGCTTTGATAATAATCGAAGTAGAGGTGCGAGCCAGGGGTCATGATGGCGTCGTGACCGGCGTTGGCTGCTGCGATACCACCCTCTGTGCCGCGCCAGCTCATCACGGTCGCTGAGGGCGCCAGGCCTCCTTCAAGCATCTCGTCCCAGCCGATGAGTTTTTTGCCGCGTTTGTCGAGCATCTGCTCCACCCGGCTGATAAAATAACTCTGGAGCGCCTCGCCGTCCTTCAAGCCTTCGTCCGTCCTGCGTTTTTGACATTTCGGACAGGCATCCCAACGTGTTTTAGGGCATTCGTCGCCTCCGATGTGGATGTACGTGCCGGGAAATAAAGCGGAAACTTCGCCCAGCACATCGTCCACAAATTCGAATGTCTGTTCATTGCCCGCGCAAAAAACATCGTCGAAGACACCCCAGGTGGTCGCCACTTCGTAGGGGCCTCCCGTGCAACCCAATTCAGGGTATGCCGCCAAAGCGGCTAAGGCATGACCCGGCATTTCTATTTCGGGGATGATGGTGACGAAACGCCGGCGGGCGTATTCCACGACCGCTTTCACTTCTTCCTGTGTGTAAAACCCACAATATGGAATGCTGTCGAAGCGCGCCGGCCGGTCGGAATAATGGCCGATCAGCGTCTCCTTCCGGCAGGAGGCGACCGTCTGGAGTTTCGGGTATTTTTTGATTTCAATGCGCCAGCCCTGATCGTCGGTGAGATGCCAGTGAAAGGTGTTGAGTTTGTGTGCCGCGAGTATGTCGATGTATTCTTTGATGAAAGCGACCGGAAAAAAATGACGGCTCACATCGAGGTGGAGGCCGCGGTAGCCAAAACGCGGCGCGTCTTCAATGGTGCAACAACGGACTTCCCATTTGCCGGCATCAGGGGAAGGTCTTAACGCTTCAATATATCGCATTCCGTTAAATTTCGCCGGAAACAGCTGCCGCAGCGTCTGGACTGCGTAGAACGCGCCCGCAGCCGTTCTGGCCCGGATCAGGATCGTTTTTGTCGTAATTTCCAGTTTATATCCTTCCGGATGCGCGATTTTTTCATCGGGCAAGAAATAAACCGAGTTGGCGATCGGTCCGTTCATAGTTTGCTGAATCGGCTGACTTTCAAGGGTATAACCTGTACTTCGGCTGTATAATGCCGTGAAATATTGCGCAGCCATTGCCCAGTCATCGCGGCCTTCCGGTAAATAAATAAGTGTTTGGGGATTCAGGATAAAACTGCTGTCGGCAACCTCAACGGACAGCGGCTCGGGGATGATATTCAGCGAAGGCGTTTGCTGACAATGGATGTTGATAAAGATTGCCGGAAGCAGCAAAAGGGCAAGATATTTACGAAAATCCATTCAAAATCAAAAGTTTAGGCGTAAAATTCAGCAGATCACCGCTCCTTCCTGATTGACCGGAGAAATAAAAATTTCACTCTCCACCCGGTGTTTGGTAAAGGCTTTTTGCATGGCTTGTGCGGCATTTTCAGCCACCAGACTATTGGCGCACAAAGCAAAAACCGACGGTCCCGCGCCTGAAATGCTGCACCCCAGCGCGCCTTCGGCCATTGCCGCATCTTTTACGTCATAAAAACCCGGAATCAACCCGGCGCGCTGCGGCTCGATGATCTCGTCCTTCAAACTGCGCCCGATGAGGCCGATGTCGCCGTTGAACAAGCCGACGATGAAGCCGCCTACGTTGGCGCTCTGGCGGACGTATTTGTCCATCGGTATTTCGGGCTTCAGCATGGCGCGGGCGCTTTTGGTCGTTATTTCTATGTGCGGATAAACGACCGTCACATAAAGCCCGCGCGGAACGTGCAGGCGGTGCACGTCGAGCGTGATGCCGTCGCGGATGAGTACGATGCCGCCGATCATGGAAGGCGCCACGTTGTCGGTGATAAAACTTCCGGTAGCCACTTCTTCCCCCGCACAGGCAAACGGCAACAGTTCGCGCTTGCTCAAACCCGTGCGCAACAGTTCGCTCACTGCCAAAGTTGCAGCCACAGCGCTGGCTGCGCTACTGCCGAGACCGCTGCTGAATGGCATTTTTTTATGGATTTCGAGTTCGATACCGCGCCCTGTCTCGCCTAAATGATGTAGCAGTTGCATGGCGGCCACCCCGGCGGTATTTTTTTCGGGTTCATAAGGCAATTTGCCGCCGTGCCCCGTGATCCTGGTGATACGAAGGCCCGGGGTGTCGCTTTTTCTCGCAATGACTTCGTCACCCGGTCGCTCCAGCGCCAGCCCCATGATGTCGAACCCTACTCCTATGTTGCCGACTGTTGCCGGCGCAAATGCTTTGATGCCCAATTCCTTAGAGTTATGAGTTATGAGTTATGAGTTATGAGTTATGAGTTTAATCGACGTATATTACTCCTTGGGTTGATTGCTTATTGTGATCGGAATCGCTCACCCCTTATAACTCATATCTCATAACTTATAAAACGCCTTGTTCGGGATTGGCGCCCGGAACGCCTTTGTAATAATTCCAAATGTGCGCCATGTCGGCTTCTTCGTTGTCGGTCGGGTGAAACAATTGGGGGTCGAAATTGACTTCTTTTGTTGCCCAGTTGAAAGTACAAAGACAAATCGGCACCCCTGCCAGCCGGGCAATGTGGTAAAATCCGGTTTTGAACTTCGTCACTTTTTTGCGGGTGCCTTCCGGCGCCAGCACCAGGTGCAGCCGGGGTTCGCGTTGGAAAGCTTCCACAGTGGCGGGCACAAAATTCTGACTTTTGGAACGATCCACCGGAATGCCGCCCAGCCAGCGGAATAAAACACCGAACGGCCAGCGGAAAATGGTGTGTTTGCCCACATAATTCGCCCTGCATTTATAGGCGCTGTTGATCAGTACTCCTACCGGAAAATCCCAGTTGGATGTGTGCGGTGCAGCAGCGATCACAACTTTTGCCAGTTCGTAGGGGTAGTGGCCGGTGACTTTCCAGCCCCATAGGTTGAGGATCAATTTACTTAGCCAACTGAACATGCTGGTTGGTTATTGGTAATTAGTTATTCGTTATCAGCACATTGTCTTACTTCAATTCTTTTACCCGGATATTGCGCCAGCGTACTTTTATCCCGCCGCCATCATGGATTTGCAAAGCAATCTGGCCGGTCGCTTTTCCGATTTTTTCATCTTTGAGCGTGATCATCTGAGTACCGTTGAGCCAGGTAGTCACCTCGTCGCCCACGACCCGTAAGCGCAGGGTGTTCCAGTCTCCCATTTTGAGCGATTGGTCCAATCCGTCTTTGGGTTGGATCAGCCAGCCGCGTCCGTAGGATTCGTAGATGCCGCCGGTGAATTTGCCGGGCGGCGCTACTTCGGCCTGCCATCCGGTGATCTTGGTGCCTTCGATGGACGAGCGGAAAAACACGCCGCTGTTGCCGTTGGCCTCCTGTTTGAATTCGAGCGTGAGGTCGAAGTCTTTGTAACTCGATTTTGTTCCCAAATAGCCGTACCCTTTGTCCGGCCCGCTTTCACACACCAATTCGCCTTTGTCCACAAACCATTTTTCCGTGCCGTAAACCTGCCAGCCTGAGAGGTCTTTTCCGTTAAAAAGGGAAACGCCGTCGGCGGATGATTTTTTAGCGCCCGAGCAGGCAGAGAAAATGCCCGCGCAAAACAGGCAGCAATAGCATATCAATCTCATAATTCCCTGATTTTGATGTTTTTGAACCATATTTTGCTGCCGTGATCCTGCAAAGCGATACGACCGCGTTTGGCAAGTCCGTAGTCAGGAAAATCGCCCCATTTGCCTGCTTTTATCAAGGCTTTCCATTCGGGCGTCCAGAGTTGGTAGTCCACCACTTTCACGCCGTTGAGCCAGTGTTCCACGTGGCCTTTGTTGACGATCAGCCGGGTCTGGTTGTATTCGCCGACAGGTTTGATGACCTGTTTGGAAGCAGGATGCATGCCGTAATTGGCCCCCGATTTTTGCCAGTTTTCCAATTTTTGGGGAAAACCGATATCGTCTACCAACTGGTATTCCGGCCCGGTAGCATACACGGTGGCGTATTTTTTCGGGTCTTCCACGACGTTAAAAAAGATGCCGCTGTTGCCGGTGGGCGAGATTTTCCACTCGATCGACAGTTCGAAATTTTCGAACTCGCGCTCGGTCACGATATCGTTGGCCGAACCTTCGTGACCGGCCTGCCCGAGGGCGATCAGTTCGCCGTCTTTTACCTCCCATCCGTGCACTTCTTTGGCGCCGTAGGTGTGCCAGCCTTTGGTGGAAGTGCCGTCGAAAAGCAGTTGCCAGCCGGCTTTTTGTTCGGAGTCAGTGAGGGTGTTGAGTTTGGGGGAGCAGGCTGTGAGAAGGAGGAGCGAGAAAAGGGCAAGGTTTAGGTTACGCATTGCATCGATGAATTAAGTTACTGAAAAGTTGGGGAGCGAAGGTCAGGGATTTTTGGGAACTCGGAGCTGGGAGTATGCAGAAAAGTGCGACATGCTTTTCCGGGTACTCCCGCCCCCCCTGCAATCTCAACCTTTATGATGGAAAACAGGTTTAGTCAGCATGGAGTACAAAGGACATACCGACGAATACCTGCTGTTGACAGAAATCACATCCAATAATTGCCACTTGTTAAAAGAAAACACTCCCAACGGGCAATCCCTGCTTTGGATGATGGCGGACGGCAGTCAACTGAACATCGACGGCAAGGATTGCACGTTTCAGCAAAACGAGGTGGTGTGTCTGACCCAATTTCACCGGGTACGCGTTAAAAAAGTGTCCTCGATGCGGATGGTGCGCTTCAATCGTCCTTTTTTCTGCGTAATCGACCACGACAGCGAGGTGGGATGCAAGGGCGTGTTGTTTTTTGGGGCTTCACAATTGCCTGTATTTCAGATACCGCTGGAGGAATTGGAAAAATTCGACATCCTCTGGCGCATGTTTTCCATTGAAATGCAATCGAAGGATTCCCTTCAGATTGAGATGCTCCAGATGATGCTCAAACGGCTGCTCATTCTTTGTACCCGCCTCTACAAGGCACAAAAAATGGCGGGCCTGGCAGAGGAAAACGGCCACGCGGATATCGTTCGGGAGTTCAATTTTTTGGTAGAGCAACATTTCAAGACCAAACACACCGTGGCTGAATACGCCGACCTGTTGCATAAATCGCCCAAAACCATTTCCAACTTATTTACCCGCCTCGGCACAAAAACGCCCCTGCAACTCATTCAGGAACGGAAAATGCTCGAAGCCCGGCGGATGCTTCGGTATACCGATCTGCCCGTGAAAGAAATTGCTTACGAGCTGGGTTATGAGGACTTGCAGACTTTCAGCCGCTTTTTCAAGGCACAGGAAGGCGTGTCGCCAAGCGAATTCCGCGAAGAAAAATTGAATTAGGGAAGAATTGCTACTTCACCGGGAAAACCTGCCTATTCGCTGCCTTCGCGCTGCCCCCACCTTTGTGTCATCAATTCAAACAAAATTTTCACCATCAAGATTTTTGAAAGATGACACAGTTTAATGTACCAACCCGCGACCAAGTGAGTGCCAACAACCAGGCGATTTTCGACAACCTGAAAGGCGCTATCGGCTTCGTGCCAAACCTTTACGCCACTTTTGCATACAGTGAAAACGCATTAGGTAATTACCTTCAACTTCAAAACGGCAAAACCTCGCTTTCCAAAAAAGAGAAAGAGGTGGTCAATCTGGTAGTCAGCCAGGAAAACGGTTGCCGCTACTGCCAGTCGGCGCACACGGTTTTGGGCAAAATGAATGGCTTCACCGACGACCAAATCCTTGAAATCCGCAGTGGTTCGGCTTCTTTCGACACTAAATTAGATGCCCTGGCTCGCCTGACGTACGAAATCACGGCACATCGAGGCAACCCGTCTGAAAAAGCACTGGAGCAATTTTTTGCGGCCGGATACACCAAAGGGAGTGTGGTCGATGTCATCATCGCCATTGCCGACAAAGTAGTGATGAACTACCTGCACAACATCACACAAATACCCATTGACTTTCCGATAGCAGTAGAGTTGGAAACGGCGGCTGCGTAGTTCGTTTCACATGACAATATACAAACACGGCTTGCGGGTTGTGAACTCCGATACGTTTCGGTTGGATCCCCAGCGGTACGAAATTCGAAAAAATGACCCGCAGGCCCCACTTTGCCCATTCGGAAACCAACGCAAGTATGTTGGTTTTGACAGAAAAACGCAAGAATATGTGCGGTTTACAAAAACAGTTTTTAAAAAACAACTAAAAATGGAAAATCAACGCCCACCGTTGCCCCCCTTCACAGAAGAAACAGCCAAACAAAAAATCCAGATGGCAGAAGATGCCTGGAACAGCAAAGACCCTGAGCGGGTGTCAAAGGCTTATACCCCCGACAGCGAATGGCGCAACCGCCACCTGTTCCTGAATGGCCGGGAGGAGATTGTACGGTTCCTCACTGCAAAATGGGCGAAAGAACTCGACTATAAGCTCAAAAAAGAATATTGGGCGCATTCGGGCAACCGGATCGCCGTGCGTTTCGAGTATGAGTACCGCGACGAAAAGGGCCAATGGTACCGTGCTTACGGCAACGAGAACTGGGAGTTTGATGAAAACGGGCTCATGGCCAAGCGTTTTGCCAGCATCAACGACCTGGCTATTGAAGAAAAAGACCGCAAACTCAGGTAACAGCCCCTTGGGATATCACATTGAATACCTCTAAAATTTCTCGTATGAACTATGCCAAGCTCGCCTTTACCGATGCCGTCAAATCTTTGCAGGAGAACAATGGCAGCCGCCGCAGTTACGAACGCGCGGAAAAACACCAGGTCGTCGATGGGCTGGATGCCAATGAAATCGCTTTCATATCCGATCAGGATCATTTTTTCATGGCCTCTTTCGGCGAAAACGGTTTTCCATATATCCAGCACCGGGGCGGGCCGCCAGGATTTTTGAAAGTCATTGATTCCAAAACACTCGCTTTTGTGGATTTCACAGGCAACAAGCAATACATCACGGTAGGCAATACGCAGACCAACCCCAACGTGGCGCTCATTATGGTGTCATACCCGCAACGTGCACGCCTGAAGGTTTACGCCAAAGTCCGGGTAGTGGAACTGGCAGACGATCCTGCACTCTTCGAACAAATCGACCCGGCTGACTACCCGCACCGCCCCGAACGGATGATGGTGCTCGACGTCCAAGCCTTCGACTGGAATTGCCCGCAACACATTACACCGCGCTATACGGTGGAGGACATTGAAGCGGCTTTTGCGCCGCAAAAGGAGTATATCGCCAAATTGGAGGCCGATATTCAGAACTTGAAACGGCAATTGGCAGTAGCAAAATAACAATTAACCGATGAACGATTACTTTTTTATCAAACACTGCGAAGCCTTGGCCGCCGTAGCCGCCCAAAGGCAGGAATCGCCCGTCGGTTCGATCGTGGTTTTAAAGGACCAAATCATCGGCGAGGGCATAGAGGCTGGAAAAACCAAACAAGACATCACCTGCCATGCAGAGGTCGAAGCAATCCGGGAAGCGGTGAAAAAGCACGGGAAAGACCTCTCATTCGCCACGCTTTACACCACGCACGAGCCTTGCATTTTATGCAGTTACGTCATCCGGCACCATCGAATCGGACGGGTGGTCATTCAGCACACGGTGGCGCATATTGGTGGAGCGACTTCAGCGTATCCAATTTTGACCGCGAAGGATATTCCGATTTGGGGCGAGCCGCCGGTGGTGGAGGTTTTGGGGTAGTCGTTCTTGTTTTCAAAGCACCAATGAATCATGGCGACCTGAAAAAACCTGGCGCAGCAAGGGGTGGAAATATTATGCCATACGAGCAGGTGAAAAAAATGAATGCCGATGCGGTTAAACCACTCATGCTTCAAATGGTTTCCGAAAGGCTGGGATAAAAAATTGCCAAAAGCCAACGGCATTCTATCACATCTTCTTCATCCCCACCGGATCCCAACGCACGGTTTTTTCTTCGAAATAACTGTCGTTGCACAACAGGGCGGGTGCTGCGGCGCGGTAGCCGAACACGGCGTCTTCCACTACCGGTTTCCCACTGCGCACACCTTCAAGGAAGTGGGTGAAATGGTCGTAGTGTGCACCTTTGTAGCCTTCCTCCACTTTGTAATGGACTTCCTTGGGCGGCAGCATCTTTTTGCGCTCGCCGAGCAACTTGTCAAATTCGCTCGCTTTTTCAGACATAAAAGCGTCCATCGGGTCGGTCGTGAGATTTTTGCGGAGGAACACATCATCCCAGGTCACGTCCATCGCGCCCTCGCTGCCCACCATACGCAGGTAGGTGCTGCCGGAAGTGCCGTCTACAAAATTGACCCGCAGCGAGAGGTTGAACGCCGGGTGCGCTTTGGCCTCCGGGTAGTCGAACATGCCCAGCAACACGTCGGGCACTTCGCGGCCGTCTTTCCAGTAGCGCAGGCCGCCGGTGGCCATCACTTTGTTGGGGCCCATCGAACTGGTGACAAAGTGCAGGCTGGAAAAAAGGTGCACGAACAAATCGCCAGACACACCCGTGCCGTAGTCGCGGTAGTTGCGCCAGCGGAAAAAGCGCAGCGGGTCGAAGGGGCGTTTGGTGGTGTTGGAGAGATAACGATCCCAATCCACCGTTTCGGGAGAGGCATCTTTTGGAATGGCGTATTGCCAGGCGCCGGTGGGTGAATTGCGCGCCCAGAAACCTTCGGCGTAAATGAGTTGGCCGATGGCGCCGCTTTCATAGAGTTCTTTGGCTTTTTCGTTGCCCAGCGAACTCAGGCCCTGGCTGCCTACCTGGAAGGTTTTGCCGCTTTTTTGCTGCGCTTGCACGACGGCGGAGCCTTCCGCCACGTTTTGCACCATGGGCTTTTCGCAATACACGCCTTTGCCTTTCATCAGCGCGTCCACCGAAATTTGTTTGTGCCAGTGGTCGGGCGTGGCGACGATGACCGCGTCGATGTCCTGCCGTTCGAGTATTTCGCGGTAGTCTTTCGTGGTGAACAGGTCTTTGCCCCAGTTCTCTTTGGCTTCATCCAAGCGACCCGTGTACAGGTCGCAGACGGCAACCAATTTAGTCCCCGGCACCATCAAGGCCGTTTTGGTGTCTTCCGTGCCCATGCCGCCGGCGCCGATCAGGGCGATCTGGATGTTGTCATTGGCTGAATATGGAGTCTGTCGGGAGAGCGCAAATTGTTCGGCTTCGTTTTTACCGTACAAAATAGTTGGCCCGGAAGCGCCCAGCAAGGCAGCGCCAGTGGCTATTTTTTTGACAAAATCGCGCCGGGAGGAGGTGTTTTTCGATTGTTTCATACCGTGAAAAAGTCAGAAATGAGAGTGAAAGGCTTTTCGACGGCGAAATGTAGTGTACTTCGCGCAAAGACTTTCCAAGTTTTCAAAACTTGGAGGGTCTGGAGTCCGATTGCCCTGTACCGGCTGCTTCAGCTGCCGAACACGCCTCGGCAGCTGAAGCAGCCGGTACAGTTATCACGCAGTCGGCAGCTAAAGCAGCCGGTACAGTTATCGGGCTAACTCCAGCAACGCCACATTTTCGATATGGTGCGTATGAGGAAACATATCCACCGGCTGTACTTTGAGCACCTCGTATTTTTCAGACAACCACTGCAAATCGCGCGCTTGTGTGGCGGGATTGCAACTCACGTACACGATGCGCGGCGCGGCCAGGTCGAGCAAAAAGCGTACGGCTTTTTCGTGCATACCGGCCCGGGGCGGGTCGGTGATCACCACGTCGGGTTTGCCATGCCGTCCGGCAAACTCGGGCGTCAGCACCTGCTTCACATCGCCGGCGTAGAAGATGGCGTTGGTAATGCCGTTGAGCCGCATGTTTTCTTCCGCGTCGGCGATGGCTTCGGGTATTTCTTCGATGCCCACGACCTGCCGGCAGAGATGCGCCAGATACAGCGCGATGCTGCCCGTGCCGGTGTAGAGATCGTATACATTTTCGCTGCCTGTCAGCCCGGCAAACCGGGCGGCCACGTCGTACAACTGCTTGCCTTGCCGGGAGTTGGTTTGAAAAAACGACTTCGGGCCGATTTTGAATTTCAAATCACCGAGTTGTTCCACGACGTATCCTTTTCCAAAATAGGGGATCATGTCGAGATCGAACATGGAGTCGTTCAACTTGGTGTTCACCGTGTAAACCAACGTCGTCAGGTTGGGGAATTTTTCCAGAATTGCGTCTAAGTACCGGCGGATCGCTTTTTGGTCGTTTTTGGCAAAACTCACCAGCAGGAGCACCTCGCCGGTAGTGGTGAGGCGCACCATGAGGTTGCGCAGGAAACCTGTATGCCGGCGCAGGTCGTAGAACTCCAGGTTTTGTTCGAAAGCGATGCTGCGGCAGGCATTCCGCAGGGCATTGGAAGGCTCGGCCTGGAGCCAGCAGTGCTGGATGTCGATGATTTTGTCGAAAAAGCCGGCTTTGTGGAAGCCGAGGGCGTGCGACCCCACCCCCGACCCCTCCCCCACAGGGAGGGGAGACGTAGAGAACACCGTAGAGTGTTCTGCGACAACGTCAACATGCTCTAAGGAACGCTCTACGGTGTTCTCTACGTCTCCCCTCCCTGTGGGGGAGGGGTCGGGGGTGGGGTTGAGTTCCCCCGGCAGCAACCACCTTCTGTTCGAAAACCCGAACTCTAATTTATTCCTGTAATACACCGTCTCCGGCGCGCCGAGGATAGGCAGAAACTCGCCGATACTGACCTTTCCGATGCGGATTAGGGCGTCTTCCACCACCTGCTGTTTGTGCCGGAGCTGGGCCTGATAATCAAGGTTTTGCCACTTGCAGCCGCCACAAATCGAAAAGTGGCTGCAAAATGCCTCCACGCGGTCGGGCGAAGGCGTCGCGATGCGCTCTACCCTGCCTTCGGCGAAACCGCCTTTTTTCTTTTGTACAAACACATCCGCCACATCGCCGGGCACTGCGCCTTCCACAAACACGGTCAGGCCGTCGGCAGTGCGGCCAACACCCTTGCCCCGGTCGGCGATGCCGTGAATCGGGACATTCTCCAGTACAATATGCTTTTTTGCCATAATTTTGGGGTGCAAAAGTAGGGTTTGGGCCGGGGTTTGTGAAAGTGTGGGATGTTTTATTTTGGCCGCGACTATTCAACATTTATCATTCATAATTCATCATTTTGTTCATGAACCGCAAACGCATTTTCCCCGGTCTCGCTGTTTTGTTCGTACTCATACAATTCATCCGGATAGATAAAACCAACCCGCCCGTAGACCCAAAACTTGACTTTGCTATGGCCGCGCATGCACCTGCCGAGGTCGTATCGGTGATCCGGGGCGCTTGTTACGACTGCCATTCCGACGAAACGCAGTATCCCTGGTACAGCAACATTGCCCCGGTGTCGTGGTGGATCAAGGGGCATAAAAACGAGGCAATGGAACATTTCAACTTCTCCACGCTCGGTATTTTGAAACCCGAAGATTTGAAATGGGCGCTCGGCACGGCTGCCGAAGAAATCCGGGAGCACAAGATGCCGCTGAGGAGTTACACCTGGATGCACCCGGAAGCGCGGCTCAGCGACGAACAACGCGCCCTGTTGGCCACCTGGCTGACGACGTTCGTGCCGGTTTCGACGGGTTATGGCGAAGTGGAAGGAGAAAAAGACTGATTGCGTTACCTTTCGGCCCAAACAGCCCGCACATGAAGCGAATTTTCTTTCTTTTACCCGCCATAGTCTTGACGACGGCGGGACTTTTTTCCCAAAACAAAAAAACACTCGACCACGCCGACGTGCACCGCTGGCGCAAGATCGAGCAGCCGCGTATTTCGAACGACGGCAAATGGGTGGCGTACACGCTCGCCCCGACCACCGAAGGTGATGCCGAGTTGTGCCTCTGGGAAGCCCAAAGCAACCAAACCACCCGTTTCCCCCGCGCCGGTGAAGCGCGTTTTTCAGAAGACAACAAACTATTGATTTTCAGAATAAAACCTCCGCTCGACACACTCAAAGCACAACGCCGCCGCAAGGTGAAAGACGAGGATTTGCCCAAGGATACGTTGGGGATTTTCACGCTTGCTACTGGGCAAATGGAGAAAATGCCCCGGCTCAAAAACTTCACCGTTCCTGAAAAATGGTCGGGCTGGCTGTTTTTCCAAATTGAAACGGAAAAACCTGTGCCGGCCAAAAAGGATACCGCTTCGACAGCGCCACAGGACAGCAGCAAGGTGAAAAAGCAGGAGAAAACAGCTCCAAAAAAAGTCGGGAAAAAGCCCAAAAAAGAGGATAAGGAAAACGGTTTTCGCTTCATCGTGCACAACACGGCGACCGGTAAACAGGACACCTTTGCTTATGTGGCAAATTTTACGGTAGCCGAAAAAAACAAACGCCTTCTGTTCCATACAACGGGCAAAGGCGACACCCTGACATTTGGAGCAACCCCGGACGCTACACAAGCCGGGATTTATTTCATGGATTTGGAGCGATGGAAACTTCAGCCGCTTTTTCGCAGCAAAGGAAAATACCCGCAAATTGCCCTCGACAAAGCAGGCAATCAGGCTGCGTTTATTGCCGATACGGATACTTCCAAAACGCGCATCCGGCCTTTCCAATTGTGCTATTGGACATTTCAACAGGATTCGGCCAGAGTCATCGCCCATACTCAAAGCGATTTTCTGCCCCAATCACCAATCACCAATCAACCAGTCACCAAATGGGGTTTGAGCGAACACGCCCGTCCCATATTCTCCGACGACGGCTCCAAACTTTACTTCGGCATTGCGCCGCCGCCCGTTCTGAACGATACGACGCTTTTATCCGAAGAAATCGTGAACGTGGAAGTGTGGAACTGGAACGACAAACGCTTATACACACAGCGGGAAGTGATGCTGGAAAATGAAAAAAAACGCGCTTACGGTATGGTATGGCATGTGCGCCAAAACCGGTTTGTACAGCTGGGATCGCCGGAATTACCTGAATTGCGTTTTCAGGAGCAGCGCGACGCCAGTCTCGCATTAGGCTTCACGGAAGAACCTTACGCCCACTATATCACCTCGGAAGGTACGGCACACAAAGACCTGTATGCAGTGGACTTAGAAAATGGTGCTAAAAAGCAGATTATCAAAGACCTGCGCTGCAATCCGCGCCTTTCTCCGGCGGCAAAATACATCGCCTGGTGGAGCGACCCCGACACGGCATGGTATGCCTGGAACGCCCGGACCGGCGCGATTGCCCGGCTTACCGACAACCGGACCGTGAAATTCTTCAACGAAGAAAACGACGTGCCCGACTACCCCAACGAATACGGCCTGGCCGGCTGGCTCGACGACGATACGGCGATGTTGATTTATGATCGGTATGACATCTGGAAAATTGACCCTGACGGCAAAAAGAAGCCTGAGCGACTGACGAAGGGCCGGGAAGCCGAAACGACCTATCGCTACATCAAACTCGACCCCGAAGAACGCAGCATCCAACCCAGCGCGACCATACTGTTGCACCAGTTCAACGACAAAACAAAAGCCGAAGGTTACGCCTGGCTCAACTTAAAAACCGGCAAAACCAACCCCTGGACCAGCGGCGATTTTGCGTTTTCAAAACAACCTGTCAAGGCTAAAAGCGCTGATAACCTGATTTTTACAAAAGAAAATTTCCAAACTTTTCCTGACCTGCATTTTGCAACACCCGCCGGCAACCAACAACCAGAAACCCGCAACCAGAAACCTGTTTCCAATGCCAACCCGCAACAATCCGAATACCGCTGGGGCAACATCGAACTCGTACAGTGGACTTCGTTTTCCGGCGAAAAACTTTCGGGTCTGCTGGTAAAACCGGAAGGTTTCGACCCCGCAAAGCAGTACCCGATGATCGTCAATTTTTACGAAAAACTCTCCGACGGTCTGCACCAGCACCGGGTTCCGGATTTTCACCGTTCGCAGATCAACTGGACGTATTACGCCGGCAAGGGTTATATTGTGTTCGCGCCCGACATCCCTTACAACACCGGCTACCCTGGCGAATGCGCCTACAACGCCATCGTCAGCGGGGTCACTGCCCTGATCGACAAGGGTTTTGTTGATCCGGCACGCGTCGCACTGCAAGGGCATTCGTGGGGCGGCTACCAGGCGGCGTACATCGTGACGCGCACCAACCTGTTCAAATGCGCCGAAGCCGGCGCACCGGTGGCCAACATGACCTCGGCCTACGGCGGCATCCGCTGGGAGTCGGGTCTGAGTCGCGCGTTCCAGTACGAACATCAGCAGAGCCGGATCGGCGGCACCCTGTGGGAATACCCGATACGTTTTTTGGAAAATTCGCCCCTCTTTTCACTCGACAAGGTGCAGACGCCGCTGCTCATCCTGCACAACGACAAAGACGGCGCCGTGCCCTGGTATCAGGGCATCGAACTGTTCACCGGCCTGCGCCGTCTGAATAAACCCGCCTGGCTTCTCAATTACAACGAAGAACCCCACTGGCCGGTCAAACTGCAAAACCGCATTGATTTTCAGACGCGGATGGCGCAGTTTTTCGACTATTACCTGCTCGGGGCGCCGCAGCCGCGCTGGATGGAGCGGGGAGTGCCGCCGGTGGAAAAGGGGATACGACAGGGGTTGGAGGCAGTGGGCAGTAGCAGTGGGCAGTAGCAGGGGGCAGTAGCAGGGGGCAGTAGCAGGGGGCAGTAGCAGGGGGCAGTAGCA
>CXWJ01002069.1_pt1 | contig 36717 bp, 26 predicted proteins | sample 590841 | NCBI WGS metagenome assembly CXWJ01 (sample SAMEA3498367, study PRJEB10139) | wastewater metagenome | biome: wastewater treatment plant; material: activated sludge | place: Austria | collected 2015-01-21 | reverse complement strand
AGGATGGGCTGATACACCAACGGTTTCAACCGTTTTCAAAAGCCTGATTAAGCCTGTAAAACCGTTAAAACGGTTTGATATCTTGCGCTTTTCGCATTTCCCACGATTAAAATCGTGGGTTGAAAAATTCGGGATGACTCATGTTAGCCGCCAAAGTTTTAACGACGGTGGAAAGACTACGGCGGGTAAGAAAGATAGATCGTTTTCATACAGGGCTTTCAGGTTCGAGCCACCCCAAGCAATTCGGGGTGGCTTTTTATCTTTAGAAATGCGCGATTTGAAATACTTTTGTTTCCCAAAATCAAGGTTTCAAATAAACAAATCACCTTCTCCCCCAAATCGCCTGAAAACATGAAATTCCTCCTCCCGATCAAAGAAGAATTGACCCCCGAAGCCCTCGACATCATGGCCGCCTGCGAAGAAAAAGTGGGTTTTGTGCCAAACATCGTGTCCATGCTGGCCTACTCGCCGCCCGCGCTCCGCTCTTTTCTCACTATGTACGGAAATCAGTCGGAAGGCACCTTCAACGACCAGGAACGCGAAGCCATTTACCTGCCCGTGTCGCAGGTGAACGGCAGCCAATACTGCCTTGCCGCACACACCAACTGGGCCAAACTCGCCGGCCTTTCGGAAGAAGAAACGCTGGCACTGCGGAAAGGCGTCCACCACGACGACCCCAAACTCGACTTCCTCGCCCGCTTTGGCCGCGCTATCGCCGAAACACGGGGGCAGGTACCGCCCGAACTCATGGACGAATTCGAAGAGCGCGGCTACGATGCCCGCGCCTTGCTCGACGTGATTGCCATTGTCGTCGAATCGGTTTTTTCCAACCTGATCGGTGTGATGATGCGGCCGCCGGTAGATTTTCCGGCGGTGAAGCAGGTTTGACAGGATCGCAGGATTTACAGGATTTTAGAGCCCTTTTAAAAATATTTATCCTGTAAATCCTGCAACCCTGGCGAAAAAAACTCACCAGTCCTCCGTCCGCTTGCCTGCCTCAAATTCCGCCGCCCCCACCGTGCGGCCTTCGCTGCTGTCGTAGTCCACCGCGATTTTCCAGCGCCCGTTTTCCTTGCGGGAAAAAACATGGAACTGGCCGTATCCTGTTCGCGGCTCGCCCCCCGGCGGCGTATAGGTGTATTTGTAAATGCCACGTTCCGAAGCCGATGTGCCGTTGGAAAACCGTTCGAAAAAACTGAATTCGATAGTTGTCTTTCCGCCTTGTTCCTTGCCGCGTTGAAAACCGGCGCGTACGCCTGTGCTGTATCCGGTTAAGTCATTGGTATTTTGCCCGTCGCCCTGCGCGCGAATAAAATCTGCCGTATGCAACGCGAGATATTTGTCTGCATCGCCGGCGGCGTAGGCTTCGGCGAAAGGAATCCAGATGTCGCGGTTGATCTCTTTTAAAAACGGCAGCGACTCGGCAGGCGGCGGTTTTACCTGCCGGGTGGTTTCTGCAGCGAACACTGTCCGGCAACTTTTGAAAAAGACATTTTCGCGAAAATCACCGGCTTTCAAATGATTGAGCAACTTCGGGCCCTCTGGGCGCAGGGTTTTGAGTATCGGCTGGAAATGTTCCTCGCTTTTGGCGTATGCTGTACTATCCGGGTAGGCTGTCATCAGCACGAAATCGAAATTACCGAGTGAATCGGGCGTGGTTTCCAGCAACCGGTAGCCGCTGATGTACCCTCTTGCAAGCGCGGTATCCCGGTAAACTTTCCAGTTGTTTTCATAATAAAACAGTGTCTCGGCGCGGTGGCCGGATTTGACTTTGACGAAATCCATCACCCAGACAGGTGCGTTTTTTTGTGCCGAAAGTCCGGCGGCAAACAACCCGCCGATTAGCAGGAGGAAGATGTTTTTGTTCATAAAACTCATTTTTAAAGGTGGTTGATAAAGGTTGATGAAGGTTTATAATGGTTGATAACGATTGATAAAAGCAGCATGAGCTGCGGTTTTCAGCATACCAAAACTACATCAGGTCGGCTTATTTCGCAACTGTTACCTGCGTAACGTACTGCCCGCCGTGCCACCCCGACTTTTGTATCGAAAATGGTGGTGAATTGACTGGTGATCGGATTCCGACCAATCAACCAGTCACCAGTCAACCAGTCACCAATCCAACCAATCTCTAATTTTTTAACTGAACCATGAAAAATTTGATGTTTCTCATTTTGCCCGCGCTGTCGCTCTTTACGGCCTGCGCCGGCGCACAACAACCCAACCTCGGCAAAGTCGTGGACGGCTACCTCGTCAACGTCGATGAACAGGGCATTATCCTGCAAGGTCAGGATGCCGTGAGTCTCCGTGAAGGCAAATCGACGAAAGGCAACGCACAGTTCCAGACTAAGCACAACGGCGCGATCTACTACTTTGCCTCCGCTGAAAACAAAGCCAAATTCGACGCAAACCCCGCTGCTTACGAACCCGAATATGGCGGCTATTGCGCTTACGGCGTGTCGGTCGGCCACCTCGCTCCCATCGAACTCTGGACGTACGACACCACCTACCAAAACCGCAACATCTACCAGCACAACCAGAAAGCCGTGAATGGCTGGAAAAAAGACGTGCCCGGCAATGACGCGAAAGCGATGGAGGAGTGGGCGAAGTTTCAGCAACAGTATGTGAAAAAAGGTTGAAAGGTTGAGAGTTGAGAAAATCAACATGCTCACCCCTCAACCTTCTCAAGATCTCAACTCCTCAACATCTCAACTCCTCAACGTCCTCAACATTCTCAACAAAATTTAGCCATGAAAATAAAATTCCTGCTCGCCGCCCTTCTTCTGGCGGTCTCCACAACCCAGGCACAAGTTGCCGCCACTTATCAACTCACGCTCGAAGGCGCGCAAAAAGTGATGGATGCCGCTGTGACCTACGCAAAAGCCAATCAATCGCCCGGCGGATCCATTGCCGTTGTCGACGCCGGCGGTCATCTGCTCCTGTTCGGGCGGCTCGACGGCTCATTCCCGGCATCGGCAACCGTGGCCATCGAAAAAGCACGCACCGCCGCGCTGTTCAAATTTGAAAGCAAAAAACTCGAAGATGCCGTTAATGGCGGCCGCGATGCGCTCATCACCGTCGGGTATACCTTTCTGCAAGGCGGGGTGCCCATCACTTACAACGGCCAGGTCGTGGGCGCCATCGGTGTCAGCGGTGCAAAATCGGCCGACCAGGACCGGGAGATCGCAACGGCAGGCGCTGGGGTGACGCTAAACTGAACCAGAATTTAATCTTTCCACTTTTTTTGAAATTTAGGATAGAACGAAAGAAGTGGCAGTCTCACAAGTCAAAGTATCGACAGGATTTACAGGATTTATTGACCTGTTTTGATGTGAAATATCCTGTAATTTTTGTAAATCCTGTCAAAAAAGAAACTTGTGAGACAGCCACTTCTCGGCGGGCTTTTCCCAACATCAACATTTTCAAACAATGAAAAACACTCGATTGCCGGCGGCGCTGCTTGTCGGCCTGACCATCTTTTTTTTGCAAAAAACAAACGCTCAGGAACACCGCGAACTCGCCACAGGCCAAGCCGACGCCATCGCGGATTTGCGCAACCACGAAGGCGCAAACGCCGTGAAAGCCGTCTGGAAATTCCACGAGGCAGACATCGCAGAGACAGATTTCAAGGCTCTCGGATCAAATGCCACCGATCCGTTGCCGCTCTACCCAACCGGGAAAAAGATCAGGACCCACAGACTCGAGCCCAAAGCGGGCGCAGTCGATTTCGACGACTCAAAATGGGAAGTCATTGACCCTGCCAAAATGGAAACCCGCTTCGGCAGCGGCCTGTTGTCGTTCGTTTGGTTTCGTTTGAATGTGACGATTCCCGAAAAACTCGGTGATTTTCAAACTTCCGGCTCGACGGCGGTGCTGGAAATTGTCGCCGACGATTATTCCGAAATCTGGGTCAACGGCAAGTTATCCAAAACTTTCGGTCAATCGGGCGGCGGCACGGTAAGCGGCTGGAACGCCCGCAACCGGATCTTCCTGACCGAAAATGCTCAAACCGGGCAGCAGTTCCAGATCGCTATCTTAGTTGCCAATGCGCCTTTCGCCGATCTGCCGGAGAACTATGTTTGGTTTCGCTCGGCGACGATTGATTTTTACAAAAAATATCCACAAAACACTGACTGGCAAGACGTTGGCCAACTGATCCAAATCGAACCGTCATTTGAAAACGTCATTGCTTCTGATGCCAAAGTAGAAAAACTGGCCGACGGCTTCCAGTTCACCGAAGGCCCTGTGTGGCATCCCGACGGTTTCCTGTTGTTCAGCGACCCGAATACCAATGTGATTTACCGGTACGAGCCTCAATCGCATAACGTGTCGGTGTATATGACAAAAAGCGGTTACACGGGTTTCAACATCGGCGAATACCACCAACCCGGATCCAATGGTTTGGCCATCGACAGCGAAGGCCGCCTGATCGTGGCTCAACACGGCAACCGCCGCGTAGTGCGCCACGAGAAAAAAGGGCCTGTGACGGTGCTCGCCGACAACTGGAACGGGCTGAAACTCAACAGTCCCAACGATTTGGTCTTGAAATCCGACGGCTCGGTTTATTTCACCGACCCGCCCTACGGCCTGCCGAAAAACTACACGGACCCGCGCAAAGAGACCCCGCATCAGGGCGTCTATCGCGTCAAAAACGGCGCCGCCGAACTGCTCACAACCGACCTCGGCGGCCCCAATGGCATCGCGTTCAGTCCCGACGAAAAGTATCTCTACGTAGCCAACTGGGACATCCGCGACATTCACCACACCAAAACGCTATGGCGTTATGAAGTTACTGCGGACGGTAAATTGACAAACGGCAAAGTCTTCTTCGATTTCAGTTTCACCGACGGCGACGAAGCCCTCGACGGCGTAAAGGTGGACAACTCGGGCAACCTCTTCGTTTCCGCCCCCGGGGGCGTGTGGATTCTCTCGCCCGAAGGAAAATATTTGGGTAAGATCACCGGCCCCGAACGCCCGGCCAACATGGCCTGGGGCGACGCCGACGGCAAAACGCTGTACCTGACGGCGCACACGGGTTTGTATAAAATCCGGACGGTGAACGGGGGGAAAGTGGCCGGGCATACGCTTCGTTGAATCGCCGCTTTTTTTTGGTCACCCACAGCACATTTACAGGGTTTTAGACATTTCCCGGTATTTGCAGCCACCAGGGAATCCGGTAGGTTTGTAAAAAATGTTATGAACACTTCATCCCGACTGATTTTCCCGCTCTTCTGTTTCCTCGTTTCTTTTTCTGCAAAAACCTATTCTCAGCTAACGGACACCTGCGTTGGAGAGACGGCTACTTTTATCAAAGGGTACGGCGAACGTGCCGATAGTATAACACCAGTCACTGGCGGCTACAGCCTGTGCGCGTCTTCGGACGGCAACATTTTTGTCACCGGGTTCGACGGCCTGATGATGAAAATCACGCCATCCGGGAAAGTGTTGTGGTCGCGCACGTTGGATTTTGGCTTCATCCAGTCGTTGCCTGTCATGGAAATCATAGAAGACTCGGACGGGATGCTGGCAGGCTGCGGGCACATCTTTGACTTGCCTCAATTGGGCAACAAGTGTATTGTCTTTCGCTACAATCCGGTGGCTGATGCGATGCTCTGGGTCAAAGTAATCGATATTATGGAAGTGGAAGCGATGCGCGGTATTGTAGAGGTGGCTCCGGGCGGGAATTTTTTGGCAATGGTATCGAATACCAAGATTTGGGAATTGGAGCGAAACACAGGGGATTTTGTTGACCCGATGCCAAAACGCTACTCGGACGGCCGTTTTGTGTCTATGGAGCTCCGGGACGGTGCTTTGTATTGTGCGGGGGCTTCTCTTGATACATCGGCACTCATGCCGCATTTGTTGTGCAAAATAGATGTTGCGACCGGTACGCCACTTTGGGCACGCTCCGACTTTCCTGATATTAATATGCCCAATCACGGCTATGGAGATATGACGATTGACGGGGATGCCGTGCTTTCCTTGTTTCAGCCCTATTCTTCAATTGGCAGTTTTGCTATTCAAAAATCCACGCTCGACGGCGAACCTTTGTGGACAAAACACTATACGGGATTAATCGGCAGTTCCGTGGACGAACTGATTGTAGCCCCGGACGGATACATAACGCTCGGCGAGTCATTTTCCTTCGACCCGAACGGCGGGTTGTCGCGAAAGGTCTTCATTTTCAAAATGGACAAAAACGGAATACCGTTATGGGGCAGAACGATAATAGGCACCCAGATGTCTTTTGCTGGCTATGCTTCCAGAAACACAGGGCAAAAGCAAGTGATCGTGCTGGGCGACAAAATATTCGCCACAACGGGTACAGACTTGGGGAACATTCCGGATGCGCTGCTGATGGTGATAAAATTGGACATGAACGGCGAAGTGAGCGGCGGCAACTGCGACCGAGTCCTGCCTTTGAACATTACAGTCGAAGATTGGCCTTTGCCGGTCAGCATCCCCATACAATTGCAGCCGACGCCACAATCCAAAATCGTGGCAAACGGGCCGTCGAGTACGGTGAACCTTGATTTGCCCGAAAGAGTCTTTTGTTTGGGTTGTCCCTGCCTCCCGGTCGCCTTTTTCGACACGATTGGTTTTTGTCCGGGCGATATTGTCACCATCGGAGGCATGGATTATTCGCAGCCCGGCACCGTTTTCGACACCCTGCCGTCCGCGTCGGGCTGCGACACTATCGTGACTTACACTTTGCAATATCTCACTCCTTCACCTTCTAATGTAAGTATAGTTTGCCCTTCCAACATCACCGTCGAAGTTCCTTTCGGCGTTGCTTCTGCGATTGTGACGTACAGCAATCCAACGGCCTCGTCCGATTGTCCCTGCGGGGATGCTGATTTGTCGCTCGCGCAGGGTTTGCCTAATGGCTCGAATTTCCCGGTGGGGGTTACGCAAGTATGCTACCAGACTGCGGACCATTGCGGCAGTTCCAATTCGTGTTGTTTTACGGTGACGGTAGAACACGAACCAGCCGACGACGAAGCTTGCGATGTCAAAAACACGTCTTGCCTGAAATTTGAAATCCTCGGCATTTTCCAAAACCCGACGAAACAAAAAACCTACCGGATGCGGGTGACGAACAACTGCTCCAACCCATTGATTTATACGGCTTTCCAATTGCCCGACGGCCTTGTAGCGGATGCGCCCGCCAACAACACCGTGTTCACCGCGTCTACCGGCCGCACTTACGAAGTGCGCAACCCGAACGCCTCGCCTTCCCATTCTATCCGCTTCAAAACCATCGGAAACGGCATGGCCAACGGCGAGTCCGACGTGTTCGAGTACACCCTGCCGCCGCAGGCCGCCCCAGTTTATATCCATGCCGTGGCTCGATTGGAACCGCAGGTTTTTTATGAAACCCATTTGAACGTATTCAATTGCCCGGTGCAGCAAATTGGCAACAAAGCAGCACACGAGCGTACGGCGACCGAAGCGAAAGTAAAGCGACTTCTGCTGTTTCCTAATCCGGCGACAGACGTGCTTTATGCAGATTTGACGGCTTGGGAAGGACAACAAGTGCGATTGCAGGTATTCGATGCACTGGGCCGTTTGGCGCTCGCGCAAACGGTGACAGTCGAATCAAAGACTGTACAATTAGATGTATCCGGTATCGGCCCCGGCGGATTGTATACCATTGTCGTGGTTAACGATCAAGGAGAACAAAAGATGGAAAGGTTTGTACGGGTGGAGCATTGACCCTATCTTTTCAACACCCGCTCAAACAACTTGAAAATCCGTTTGTACTCATCCGCCCACGATGTCGGTTCCACAAATCCGTGGTCTTCGACCGGGTAAGCAGCCAATTCCCAGTTGTCTTTTCGCAGTTCGATCAAACGCTGGGTGAGTCGCACGACATCCTGATAGTGAACGTTGACATCCACCATGCCGTGGCAAATGAGCAGGTCTCCTTTCAGCCCTTCGGCGTGGTAGATGGGCGAACTGCGGCGATATGCCAGCGAATCGGTGTGCGGTTCGTTGAGGATGTTGGAGGTATAACCGTGGTTGTAGGCCGCCCAGTCGGTCACCGGGCGCAGCGCAGCGCCGGCCTCGAAGATACCGGGTGTGGTGAACATGCCCATCAGCGTGATAAATCCGCCGTAGGAGCCGCCGTAAATGCCGATACGCTGAGGATCGACGCCCTGGGTTTCCACCAGCCATTTTGCGCCGTCGACGTGATCCGTCAGGTCTTTGCCGCCCATGTTCCGGTAAATGCCCGTGCGCCAGTCGCGGCCGTAACCCGCCGAACCGCGGTAGTCCATATCGAGCACCGTGTAGCCATTGTCTGCCAGGAAGTTATGAAACATGTATTCGCGGAAATACTGGCTCCACCAGCGGTGGGCGTTTTGCAGGTAGCCGGCGCCATGTACAAAAATGACCGCCGGTTTCTGGCCTTTTTTGCCTTTGGCCTCGTAGAGGCGGGCGTACACCTCGGCGCCGTCGCGGGCGCGGATGGTGACGAGTTTGGGTTCGCGCCACCGGTAGGATTTGAACTGCGGACTTTGCGAGTCGGTGATACGCACGGGTTTGGCTGCCGGGTCGTTCGCCTGTACATAGAGTTCCCAGGGCTGTGTGGCGGAGGAGTACAGATATGCCAGCTGGGTTTCGTCGGGCGAAAGTTCTGCCTGGTAAGCGCCGCTTTGCTGCGTCAGCCGGATGCGTTCGCCGCCCCGGACGGACATTTTGTACAATTGTTTTTCGCCGGGATGTATTTCGTTGGTTGTCAGGTAAAAAAACTGTTTGTCCTTCGACAAACGCACGCGTTGCACTTCAAATTTTCCCTGTGTCAATTGAGTTTTATTGCCGGTAGCAAGGTCGACGGTGTACAGGTGCGCATAGCCGCTTGCCTCCGACTGGAAGTAAAGGGTCTGGTTGTCGTTCAGGAAACCGATGGCATCGATGGGGCCGCCGACCCAGGCTTCGTCGCGTTGGCGATCCAGCACTTTGAACGTCGCCGCAGCAGGATCCAACTGAACGATCCAGCGGTCTTTGTTGTCCAGACTGTTCAATACCAACACGCAGTAACGGCCATCGTTCGACCAGAGCGGGTCGTTGAAATACACTTTGCGCGGCTCGGTTTTTTTGGCCTTCACAGCGGTCGTGTCGGAGTTACTTCGAGTCACTCCGGCACTATAATCCTTCACAAAATCGGGCGGATCGTACATACCCTCCAGGTTTTTGACCGGTACCTGTGTCGTAGTGTCTTTCTGAATATCGTACACCCAGAACTCCTGCATCGTCTGTGCATCACCCACTTTGCTGCGCGCCGGAACATCCTCGGTAAAGCCCGATTCGGTGACGTAACTCGGCACGATGGTTCGTTTTTCGTTTTTGGGAGTTTGGCTCAGCCGGTAAGTGATATAATTCCCATCCGGACTCAACGTCGGATCGCCCAAGCGTTTTTCATCGAGAAAAATGGTTTTGGGCCGCTTCGGTTGTTCGGCTTTCGTATTCCGTTCACTTTCTTTCTTCTTGTCGGCGCGTTCCTGCAACACGTCGAAGAGCGCCAGTTGGTCCTGTTTCAGCCACTTTTCCTGCTCGGTTCGTTTCGGTTCCGGCTTGGCGCTGCCCGATTGGAAATTGCTCCATTGAGTCAACACTCCCGTCGTGAGATGGATGCTGAATACGTTGTTGTTGCGGGTAAAAACAACCTGCTCGTCGTTTGCAAAAAAGTAGGGAGCGCTTTCATTTTCCACCGTATTGGTCAGGGTGCGCACGGCCATTGTGGAACGGTCCAGCAGAAAAAGGTCGCCGTTTTTGGCATAGACCATTTGCGTCCGGGCACGGTTGTAGTTGCCGTTCGGCGCAGGCAGGGCGCGGCGTTGTTCGGGCGTCACCATGACCGTTTTTTTGTCGGTCAATGTGACGGCATACAGGGAGTCGGCGGTTTTTAACTCCGGGTTCCATTTGAAATAGATCGTCTTGCTGTCTTCCGACCAAAAAATGCCCGACGGCAAGGGTCCGACCGAAATTTTGGGATCGGCCATGATATTGTCGATGGTCAATTGCGCCTGAGACGACACCAGGATAGTTTGAAAAAGGGCGATCAGAATGATTTTTTTCATGCAAAAGGTGGATTGTTCCGAATTGCCCGAAAGGTAATGCAAGGTTTTTCTACAATGTTACCCGCGTAACCTTTCGCCTAACCCCCACCCCCGACTTTTGTGGCAGAAAAAACGCGATCCCCCTCGCGTCTCTCACACTCTCACGTCTCTCACACCTCTCACACATGTATCAACAACCTAACAATCGACTCAAAAACCAAACCTGCATCGTCACCGGCGCCAACAGCGGCATCGGCCGCGCCGTCGCCATGTCGATGGCCCGCGACGGCGCCAACGTGGTTGTCAACTACGTATTCGGCGACGAAACCGCGCAGCAAGTCGTGGACGAAATCGCCCAGATGGGTGGCACCGCCATCGTTTACAAAGCCGACGTCAGCAAAGAGGATCAGGTGATGGAAATGTTTCAGGAAACCGTCGCCACCTTCGGCACGGTGGATATTCTGGTGAACAATGCCGGCCTGCAACGCGACGCTGCTTTTCACAACATGAGCCTGAAAGACTGGCAATTCGTGCTCGACGTGAACCTCACCGGCCAGTTTCTCTGCTCCCGCGAGGCTATCCGCGAGTTTCTGCGCCGAGGCCCGCGCCCCGATGTGTCGGTTGCTTTGGGCAAGATCATTTGTATGTCTTCTGTGCACGAGGTCATTCCCTGGGGTGGTCACGTCAACTACGCGGCCTCCAAGGGCGGCGTGATGCTGATGATGAAATCGCTCGCTCAAGAGTACGGCCCGATGAAAATCCGCATCAACTCGGTCGGCCCGGGCGCGATCAAAACGCCCATCAACCGCCCGGCCTGGGAAACGCCCGAAGCCGAAGCAAAACTGCTCGAACTGATTCCTTACCAGCGCGTCGGCGAAACCTCCGACATCGGCGCGGCAGCCGTCTGGCTGGCTTCCGACGAGTCGGATTACATCCACGGCACCACGATTTTTGTGGACGGGGGGATGACGTTGTATCCGGGTTTTACGGAGAATGGGTAGAAGGGGTTTCAGGGTTGCTGGTTACTGGTTGACTTCGATTTGTGGAAACAATAAGCGTAGTCAGGCGGTGCGGTGAACCTGGAGTCACCGCCTGACTTTTCGTTGTGGCCAGACGCCCAATTCACCGGATGACTCCAGGTCACCCGGTGAATTGGGTATCAATGACTTTTGATATGGCCTGACCGGGATGTATTTGATTTTGCAGGGATTTTGCAGGTTAAGCGGCTTTGGCCAATCCTGGCTTTTCCGCAGGATATTCCCCAACGCTTCCCGACAAAACCCGCGTCTTCCTAAAAAAACAAACCTCCGTTTATGAAACATCTTCTTCTCGCAGCATTGCTCGCGCACGGCATTTCCCTTCTCGCTCAGGGCCAGTGGCAACTGATCCAGCAGCACCCGACGGGTTTTTACGGCGTTTACGGCCTCGATGCCCAGAATCTGTGGCTCAGCGGCGGCAGCGGCGAATTTTTCCGCAGCAGCGACGGCGGCAGCCAACTCCAGTTGTTCAAAATACCGGATACGTACTCTTTTATGGGCGATATTGCCGTCCGGGACGACAGCACCGTCCTGTTCGGCGGAGGTTGTTATTTTCCGTTCGATCAGTGCCCAAGCAACTTTGTGCTGCGCACAGACGCCGACGGCGCCGATTGGCAAGTCGACATGCTCGACACGTTTCAGTTTAGTATCGGCGTCGTCGGTTATTTCGATCCGCATCCCGACGGACGGGTGTATGCCGTCAGTGATTACGGCGGTATTTATTATTCGCCCGGCCCGGGTGAAAGCTGGAGTCCCATCCCCGTGCTGCCGCCCTATTCCGTCAGTGTGTATTCCTCCGTGCAGTTTACCGATCAGCAAACGGGCTATGTGATGGGAAGTAAATACATTCAAGCCAACGACTACGCATTCAGGCTTTTAAAAACGATCGATGGCGGGCAGACGTGGGACATCAACCTGGAAATCGCAGCCGACGATATCGGCACCCAGCGCGTTTTCCAGTTTACGGATGCATCAACCGGTTTTGTTCCCGGCGATTCAGGCATTTTGTATAAAACCACCGACGGCGGCCAAAACTGGACGGAACAACAGGTCGCGGCAAGCGGAGATGCCCTGCATCGCGTTCAGTTTGCCGGTAATCAGACGGGATACCTTTTCACATACAATTACGCCCTTTCTCAATCCAAAATTTATCGCAGCACCGACGGCGGGCAAAACTGGTCGCTCGATTTTCAGGTCGATTCCACGTATTTCAACGATGTCCATTTCTATGATCCCAATGGCGGTTATGCCGTCACACCCGATGGAAAAATATTCGCCAGAACCGCGAGCAATGCGACGCATGAAAGTCAGCAATACCAACCGGTTGCGGTTTTTCCCAACCCTGCGGAAAATGCGTTTCAGGTGAATTTCGAGTTGCCGGGAAACGATGCTATACGCTTCAGTTTGTACGACTTGCAGGGGCGCCTGGTATTGGAGCAAACTTTGACGCAAAGCAAGGAATTGATCCAATGTAGCAAATTGCTGGCAGGGACGTATTTTTATATGCTTAGGGAAGAACAAGGCAGTTATGTGGGGCGGGGAAAAATAATGTTGAAATAGAGGTATCTTGATTGATAACTCTCTAAATGGTTTGGCAAAACCGATTCCATTATGTAATTTTGTTCGACTGTTTAAAAAAGTCCATCTTATGACTGCCGCAACAATCGAAACCCAAAAACTTCATCTAATAGAATGGGTGATGCGCATGGATGACAAAGACATGATGCAATACTTGTTAAGTTTCGTTTTTTGACTCGTCTACAATCTTTTCTCTCCATAATTGAACGAATGCCCAAGGCTTTTCAGGCGACGGAATTTCCGGCTGCCGGGAATGCCCGGCGTTGCGTTGTCGTTCCACAAGTTTCGGTTTATTATCAAATTGATGAATCAAATCATCATACTGACCATTCGGGATAACCGAATGGGCTGGGATTAATCCCTTTACTTCGAGTCACCCGGTGAATCATCTCACGGCGCCCACGCCACCATCCGCAGCGGCCCGCCGCTTCCGCCTTTGATTTTCATGGGTAAAGCAACCACCCACGAGCCTTTTTCGGGCAATTGATCGAGGTTCGCTAAGTTTTCAAAGGCCGGGACGTTTTTTTCAAACAAAATCCGGTGGCTTTCAAAAAGTGTGGATTGTCCGTAGTCGATACTCGGCGTGTCCAGTCCGATCGCTTTGACGGAACGGTTGGCAAGCAGCCATTTCGCCGCTTCGGGGTGTAAGCCGGGAAAATGCAGTTGGGCGACCGCCGCCGCGCCGCGTTCTGCAGTGCCCATGTAGCGGGCGCGGTCGGGCCAGAATTTGCCGAAACCCGTGCGCAACAACAAGATGACGCCGTTGGGAAGCGGCCCGTTGGCGCGTTCCCAGGCCAGAAAATCTTCCGTCGTAACCAGATAGTCGGGATTTGCAGCAGCCTGCACAGATACATCCACGACGACGGCATCGCCGATCAGTTGTTCGAGCGGAATTTGGTCCATCGTGCGTTTGCCTTCCGCAAAATGCACCGGTGCGTCTAAGTGTGTGCCGCCATGCTCGGCAGCGCAATACTGATAGGCGGAATAATAAAAGCCGCTGTCGGTGGTGCCTTCGAAGACCGTATCCAAACGAAAAGTTTCGGCAGTCGGCCAGTACACGGTTGTTTCGTCGAAGGCATAAGTCAGGTCGATCCATTTGCCGTCTGCGAAACGGGAGGCCGTTTTTTTGGCGCCGGGGCTGTTACAACCTGCAAGCATCAGGGACAGGATGAGGGTATAAAGTATCTGTTTCATGATTTTGATATATCGTTTGTAGAAGCCGTAATAAGTCAAAGTTTCGACAGGATTGACAAGATTTACAGGATATTTTACTTCAAAACAAGTCTGTAAATCCTGTAAATCTTGTCAATCCTGTCAAAAAATATTACTTGTGATACCCCCGTCTGCCTAACCTTGAAACCCTGTAACCCTCCAACCCTGAAACCTTTTTTCACTCTTCCCCCAAAAACGGATACCGGTAATCCACCGGCGGCACAAAATTCTCCTTGATCGTGCGCGGCGAGAGCCAGCGGTACATGTTGAGCATCGAGCCCGCCTTGTCGTTGGTGCCAGATGCGCGGCCACCGCCGAAGGGCTGCTGGCCCACGACTGCACCGGTGGGTTTGTCGTTGATGTAGTAGTTGCCGGCTGCGTGGCGGAGTTTGTCGTTGGCCAGCGCGAGGGCGGCGCGGTCGTTGGCGAAAATGGCTCCGGTAAGTGCGTAAGTCGACGTGGCGTTTAAGATATCCAGCGTTTGGGCATATTCCGTATCGTCGTACACATAGATCGTCAGCACCGGGCCGAATATCTCCTCGCACATGGTGATGTACATCGGGTCAGACACTTCCAGCACGGTCGGCTCGATGAAAAAACCTTTGGATTTGTCGAAGTTGCCACCCGAGATGACCTTCACCTGATCCGATTTTTTTACGGCAGCGATGTAGCCCGAAATTTTATCGAACGCCTTTTCGTCGATCACGGCATTGATGAAGTTCGTAAAATTCTCCGTCGTGCCCATCTGCATACTTTTCAAATCGGCTACAAGATGGGTTTTCACGTCGTTCCAGAGCGATTTGGGAATATACGCCCGCGAAGCGGCCGAACATTTTTGTCCCTGATACTCGAACGCGCCTCTGCCAAGCGCCACTGCCACCGCTTTCGGGTCGGCGGAATTGTGCACCATCACGAAATCCTTGCCACCTGTTTCGCCCACGATGCGCGGGTACGATTTGTAACCGGCGATATTTTCCCCGATGGTTTTCCAAATCCGTTGGAACACACCCGTGCTGCCCGTGAAGTGGATACCTGCAAAATCCGGGTGACGGAACACCACATCACCCACCGTCGGGCCGTCCACGTACACGAGGTTGATCACCCCGGCGGGTAAACCCGCTTCTTCCAATATTTCCATGATAACCGACGCCGAATAAATCTGTGCTTCTGCGGGTTTCCACACGGTCACATTGCCGAGCATGGCCGGTGCGGTGGGCAGGTTGCCGGCGATGGCCGTGAAATTGAACGGCGTGAGCGCAAATACGAAGCCTTCGAGCGGGCGCCAGTCGGTGCGGTTCCACACGTTGCGGGTGCTGAGCGGCTGCTGTTTGTAGATTTCCTGCATGAAATAGGCGTTGTAGCGCCAGAAATCCGCCAGTTCGCAGATGCAGTCGATTTCGGCCTGGTAGGCGTTTTTACTTTGGCAGAGCATGGTGGCAGCGCTCATTTTTGCGCGGTAAGGGCCGGTGAGCAGGTCGGCGGCGCGCAGGAAAATGGCGGCGCGTTCCTGCCAGGGCATGGCTTCCCAGTCGGGTTTGGCTTTCAATGCGGCTTGTATAGCAGCCTGCACGTGATCTGCATTGCCCTTGGAATAGTGCCCCAAAAGATGGTCGCGCTCGTGCGGCGGGCGCATGGCGATTTTCGAATCGGAAAAAACGTGTTCGCCGCCGATGTACATGGGCACATCCATTTGTTTCGACTTCGCTTGGGCGAGGGCTTTTTTCAGGGCGAGTTTTTCGGGGGAGCCGGGTGCGTAGTTCCAGACCGGTTCGTTGACGGGATGGGGGACGGTGAAAATAGCGTCTGTCATGTTGTGTATGGGGAAGACATTGCTTCCCGTGGTGATGAATTTAGTTAGTGCGTATGAGGGATGCAAAGGTATAAAAGGGGGTGTTTCGACGTAGTGAAGTTAAGCAGGTAAAAATAAAAATCCCTCGCCACCCAACCTCCTTGAGCCATGCTGCGTGTACCCCTCAAAATCCACTAATATGAAGAACACAAAATACATCTTCCTCACCGCCGCCATGGCTTTGCTGGGCGTTCATGCGAATGCGCAGCAATTCTTTTTCTCCTCCGAACAACCCGCATCCTGTGCCGCCGCCGACGGCATCATCACGATCGTCCCGACGCAGGGTGTGCCGCCTTTTACCTACCAATGGAGTACCGGGGCTACCGATCTCACGATTAAGAATGTTACCAAAGGCGTGTGCACCGCCACCCTGACCGATGCGACCGGGGCTTCGGTGACGCACAGCCACATTCTGAACAGCAAGGAACTGGATTTGTATCTGTCTGATTCCAAGCCCGTTACCTATTGCAATCCGAACTCCGGGGCGCTCACCATCGAAGTGATCGGCGGGCTTGCCCCCTACACCTACACCTGGAGCGACGGTCAGACGGGGGCGACCGCGCTAGGTTTGGCAATCGGCACCTATTCTGTCACCGTGCAGGATGCTGCGGGTTGCGTGGCGCTGGGCGAATATCAGGTGCAGACCCAGCCCTATTACTATTATCCGCAAGCCGTGATTGAAACCGTCCAGGAACCCGATTGTATTAATACGGCCAACGGCGAACTGAAAGCCTGGATGAGCGGGAGCGGTTATGCGCCTTACACCTATACCTGGGGCACCGGCGCTACCAGTGAATCCATTTCAAACCTGGCTGCCGGCGTCTATACCGTTACGGTCACGGATGCGCTGGGTTGCCCCCGCACAACGACTTTTACGCTGCAAAAGGCCCTGACAATGACCGGCAGCGTTGTTTGCACCGGGTCGAATACCGGCACTGCCGGTGCGCAATTGGTCAACGCGACGGCGCCGGTCAGTTATACCTGGAATACCGGCCAAACCGGACCGAACCTGAACAACCTCGCCAGCGGCATATATTCCGTCATGGCCACCGACGCGAACGGATGTACCTCTACCAATCAGGTCGAGGTCGCCGTTCCGATACTCAATACGTATGATTATTCGCCAAAATGTTATGCCGGCAACAACGGTGTCGGTTCCTGCTGGGTCAACGGCGACCTTGCGACGAGTTATTTATGGGACAACGGCTTCACCGATTCCTGGAACACTACCCTGAGTCCGGGATTGCACAGCGTGACCGTTACCACGGCATTAGGGTGTACGCTGACAAAAACGATATCGATTGCAGCCCCCCTGGCGCCGCCGATGGAAATTAATTACACCGTCACCCCCGCCGATTGTTCCAGTGGAACAGGAGGTGCGCTGAATATCACCATTTCCGGCGGGATACCGCCCTATACTTTTTACGCATACGGCCCCAATGGATTCAATACCAACGATATCGCGAGTATGCAAAATTTGCAGGCCGGGCAATTCTACCTCTCCGCCTACACGGCACAAAACGGTACTTGTTCTACTTATGAGTCCGCTACCCTGCCCGACGCCGGCGGATTTAATCCGGAACTGGTTATCGAAAAAATCGATTGCACTACCGGATTTGGCGCCGCTGCCGTGACAAACGTAACCATGCCCGGCACACAATACAACTGGAGCGTGGGTGCAACTACGCCGGATGTGTACAACCTCACGGCCGGATTTTATTCCGTCACCGTCACCGGCCTTGGCTCTTGTGTGCAATATTTTAATTTTGACATGTATAGCGACGATTCCCTGCAGTTCAACAACAATTGTAACGGTCTGGCGACCGGCACTTTGATCAACGACCTGGGCGTTTCGGGGTGCAACGGTACCACAGGACTTCCGCTCCAGTTGATCCGCACCCTGCCTTCCGGCGCTTTGAATTTTACCGATGAAAACGGTGTGTACCAGGTACAGTTGCCAACGGGCACCTTCGATTTGAAACCGGCCAATTACGACCCTGCCGATATTGCCTGTCCGCCGAACGCTACTTATACCGTCAATTCCGTTGTGGGGACTACCGTCAACGGTCTGGATTTCCACTTTTTCAACACCAACGCAACCGATCACCGGGTGCGGCACAGGGCCCTGCGCACAGCGCAGCCCGGTTATCCGTATTCGATGCGCTTCGAAGTGTGCAACGACGGCAACAGCAGCAACAGCGGTTCGATGGCGGTGGCTTACGGCAATTTCTTTGGCAGCATCGCCGGCGTTTCGTTTGCGCAACATGCGGGCGCTTTTTCTTTTGGTTCTGAAAATGCCGGAATTCCCAACTACGAAGCGACATTCACTTTCCCCGGCATCGCACCCGGCGGATGCGAATTGCTCCAGGTGGATTTTGCCACGCCCACTACCACGCCCGGCAATACGGAGTTTATCACCCGCGCCACGGTGACGCCGCCCAACGGCGACCCGACCCCGGATAACAACGTCTCCACGCTGTTCAATACGGTGATGGGTTCGTTCGACCCCAACAGTGTGCTGGCGTATCCTGCGCGCAACGGCAACCCGCGCGACGGCGGCGATATTCTGCGCAACATCGACCGCACGATTGTGTACCAGATTTTTTTCCAGAATACAGGAACGGCGCCCGCCGACCTGGTCATCGTACGCGACACTTTGGACCTGCCGCTCGACATTACGACCATCCGGAATATCACCGCCTCGCATGATATGAAAGTAACTGTGGAAGGCAACAACGACGTATTGGTGTTCAAATTCCCGAACATCAACCTGCCCGATTCGACCAGCGATTACGCCAACAGCATCGGCTCGATCCAATATGAAATCGATCTGTTGCCCGGACTCCCCGTCGGCACGGAAGTGGACAAACAGGCAGCCATTTATTTCGACTTCAACAGTCCGGTGATCACCAATACCAATGTGCTGAAAGTGGTGGATGCCAGTTCGATCCACACGCCGGGTGAGCAAGACAATCTTATTGTCACTTTTCCCAATCCTGCCGACGGATATTTTGGATTCTACAATGACCGGGCTTGTGAAATGAGCATTTTCAGCACGCTCGGCGCGCTTGTTTCCAAACAATATATGGAGGCTGGTTTGCAGCAGGTTATTACATCTGACCTACCCAACGGAATATACTACCTCCGCTTGGATGCAGGCGGTACGATCCGGAACGGTAAAGTGGTGGTGAGCCATTAAGAGGGTGTCTCGTTAGTACTTGAAAATTGGGCATTGTAAATTGAAAATTGTACATTATTAAATTTTATATTTTTAAATTGCTAATTTTAAATTTATTAAATATAGAATGTTCAATGTACAATGCCCAATTTTCAATGTCCAATGACTTACGCGACACCCTCGGATTGATAGATAGTAGAGGGAAATTGTTTTTATTCAAACACTTCATTCAAAGGAATTGAAATTTCCAGAGACGGGTCGTGCAGCGTTTCCGTAGCACGGTATATTTCGTAGTCATCCGGGGAAGTAAATACGTAAATATTGCCCAAAGGCAGCAGCACGATCCAGCAGGAGCGAACACCGTGCCGAAAATAGTCGTTGGCCTTGACAATCAGTTCGTTGAGCGATTGGCTGGGAGAGATAATTTCGATGACGCAGAGTGGCGGCTGGGTCATGGCAATCACGTCGTTGCGCAAGTCGAGCGGCGTTTTGGGATAAATGCAGATGTCCGGTACGGATGGCCACTCCGAAAGGTCGAGGCTGAGTTCGGAGGCTATGCGGTATTTAGATTTGTACCTGTTTCTCAGCTCTGCGCCGAGATTTAATTGAACAATACTGTGATTGAAAGAGGGCATAGGCTTGTTGCGTTCAACTTCGTATTCGGAAAGCGCGACTTCGGACATGGCTGAATTTTTTTACAAAGATACACGGCAAGGGGAGATTTGCAAACTTCTGAGAGGGTGTCAAACCTGTTTTTGCAGGTTGATTTGAATTTCCTTCGGAATAAACGGCGAAGCGTCGGCCCCGCCCACGATGATCTCGCGCACGATGGTGCTGCTGATGTGCGAGAATTCGGGTTGCGAAATCAGGAACACCGTTTCGATGCCGTCGCCCACGATGTGGTTGAGTTGGGAAATCGTTTTTTCGTAGTCGAAATCGGAGGCATTGCGCAGCCCGCGGAGGAGGTAACGGGCGCCGATGCGCTGGCAATAGTGGGCCGTCAGGTTTTCAAAATAGTCGACTTCCACGTTGGGGTAGGAGGCAAACACCTGGCGCAGCCATTCGAGGCGCTGGTCGAGCGGGAAAAGGTATTTTTTGATCGTATTGACGCCTACGGCCACGATGATTTTGTCGAACAAGGGCATAGCACGTTTCACTAAGTCGACGTGGCCGACCGTGATGGGGTCGAACGACCCGGGGAAAACGGCGATTTTCATGCTATTCGGTTAATGCAGGGGCGAAGTTGAGGATTTTACCTGTCTGCAACAACCCTGAGGGCTGATTAAAAAAAGAAGGAGTCGCATAAGTCATCGGACATTGAATATTGGGCATCGGACATTGAAAATTTTATACTTTAAAGTTTGAAATTCAAAATTTTAAAAATATAAAATTTATCAATGTCCGATGCCCAATATTCAATGTCCAATTTTCAAGTGCTTATGAGACTCCCTCTATATTTTGCCATCCAACTATTTTCCTTTGACAGGAAACATGGCGCGGGCAGGCTATATTACATTTCCTACCGGTCGCCCATAAAATACTGAACACCGGCGCTGATAAAGAACTGCTCGGAGCCGCCCAATGAGAATCGCGCTTCGCCGAAAAATTCGATCGACTCACTAACCGGTATTTCCAGCCCCGCGCCAAGATTCAGGCCTGTATCCGAATTGTCGGCAAACGTGGAGTTTGCATCGTAGTTAAATTTGAGGAAGTTGAGGCCTGCCAACGCATACACGGTCTTTTTTTCATCGTTGATGAACGTATAATGACCATTCAAATTCAGTTCCCAAATGGATAAATCCTCTACCCCGTCAAAATAAAAAACAAAATCCGCAGCCCCGCGCCAGGGATCGGAAATGGTGTAAACGCCGCGGAATTGCAGGCCCAATTCTTCAACATCAAATCCGTAACCAAGGCCGGCGCCTAAGCGAAGTTGGGCATTGGCAGCAAAATGGACACCGGCCATTAAAATCAGGGTCAAAAGAAAGTGCTTGATTTTCATACAGTAAATGTTTTGGTAAAAAACGGTGAGTGATAAGTTGTGATCAAGATTATTCCGCCCGAAAGCGCAGATGGGGCGAAGGTAAGACGGAGTTTGGTTCCAAAAATAAGGTGTGGAAAAATCAGGCGCCGGATTTTAAAAAAAGAATGATTTCCATCCTGATTTGGTCTGTTTTTCCAATAAAAAAGGGAATTCACAGCGTTGTCGCTTGTGAATTCCCTGATGGCTGTAATCAAAAACGAATCTTAATTTCTGCTGCCGCCTTTGCCGCCGCCGCCGGGTGCGGGTGTGGTAGTGCCGCCGGGCGAAGGCGCGGGCGCAATGATTTCTTTGCCGAAGGACTCCTGCATATCCTTGATGGTCGGGTTATCGGGTTCGAGTTCGAGCCATTTGGCTATCATGGCATCGAAGTTTTCTTTTTCATTTTTTACGAAATAACAGTAGGCTAAGTAGTTGCAGGCGATAATAAGGTCTTTTTTGTTCTTTTCCTTATCTGCCCAGGCAATTTCCACGTATTTCTCGGCGTATACGCGCCCTCTCCCAAATTGGGCAGCCAATGCCGGATTGGCCTCGATATCTTCTGCTGTGGGGTCTAATTTATAGGCTGCTTTCCCTGCCCAAAGCCAGCCGATACCCGCTTTCGGCATGAGTTCCGTCACTTTTTTGAACGTTTGCTCGGCGTGTTCAAAGCGCAGGGAGTCGTCCTTGCAGTAGAATTGCGACAGGCCCCAGACGTAGATATCCTGTGCTTCGACGCTCTCGGGCGCCGGTACGGAATCGTAGTACATTTCAAATGCCTGCGATGCCTCGCAGTTCATGCGCTTTGCATAATAGGTCTTGGCGATTGGGTCTTTCCAAAGCGGCCAGGAGTTGGTGTCCAGTTCGATGGCTTTTTTCACATATCCGAGTGCCTCGAGGGTGTCGCCTTTGGTCTTCAACATGAGTTTGCCTAAGTATTCCCAGTCTCTGGGTATGATCTTGTCGGGAGTGGCGGTTTTCATAAATTCCTGCAGCAGCTCCAATCCCCGTTGAAAATCTCCGTGGTAGGTTCCGTTTTCGTAGTCGCAATAAGCCTTCAGGCGGCGGAGATAGTTTTTAGAGGGGTCTTTGGCGAGGATTTTATCCACCATTTCGCTGCAACCCTTGCAGTCCTTGGTGATAAAGAGGCAGTTGGCGAGTTGCATTTCGTCCTCGATTATGACTTCGTCGCCGTTGTTCACGAGGTCTCTGTATGCATCCCTGGCTTGTTCCCATTTGCGGCCAAAGTAATAATATTCGGCTTTGGCGCGCAGGGCGGGGGTAAAATTCGGCGCAACGGCGATGGCTTTGTCCACATAAATCTCGAACTTGGAGGGAATTTTTGCAGCCTTATACACTTTTGCCAGCATAAGTTTGGGCATCGGATTTTTCGGCTCGAGCTGTTCTGCGATTTCGTATTGCTGTGCAGCCATGCCGCCATTGCCTTGTTCTTTATAGGCATAGCCGATGGCCATGAGGGTAGCCATATCTTTCGAATTCACATTGTATGCAACGGTCAGCAGTTCGACGGCGCGCGTGAGGTCGGGCCGGTCACTGCCCATCGGAATGTAATAGGTGTAGGATTCGCCGATCTGACGATACCCATTGACGTCTTTTTTGAGTTTGGAAGCGGCCCGTTTGAATTGCTCGCTGGCTTCGGCCTGATTATTTTCGAGCAGTAATACCCGCGCATTCGCTACGTAAGTCATAGGCGCGTCCGGTTTGGCGCGGGAAGCGGTTTGCGCCACTTCCAATGCTTTGGCTTTATCCGCCTGGGCTTTGTCTTTGTCCGCCTGCGTTTTGTCTTTGTCGGCCATTGCTCTGATTTTTTCGCTTCTGGCCAAATAAGCATTGGAAAGGTAGAGAAATGCATCCTGATCGGTGGGGTCGGCTTTGGTAAGCGCGGTGTAGATGCTGATTGCTTTGTCCCAATTTTCCAGTTGCATAGCGGTCAGACCGTCGGCGCGGGTTTGAGCGCCTGCGACTTGCGCGTACACAAAAGCTGCTAACAGCAGCGCTTTTTGCAAGAGATTTGTCATTGTTCGGAAAAAGTTGTTGTTGATAAACTTCATTCGTGTTCGTTTTCTTGAAGCTGCGAAGTTCCGTTATTCAGACGCTTTATTTCAAAAAAATCCACACGGTGTTTTGAAAAAAGCAATATCCTTAAAACAAGTTTAACATGAAACCGGTATTCTTCGTTGTCTTCAATGTGTGAATGAGCCCAATGAGGCGTTCAAAACTGTTTATCAATGAGTGAACTGAATTTTACCTCGACACTTCTATCAGCCGTGTGACCGCATTGGCGGGTAATAAGCCGTCTTTGAGCACAATGCGTTGTCCGTCGGCGGCTAAATAGGAAGCGAAGCCGAGGCCGAGGCCATTGCGCGCCTGCGCATTGATGATATAGACCGTGCGTTTGTACGGATACCAGTTTTTGGCAAGGTAGGCTTGATAAGGGCCATACCCCTCTTCCCCGGTAGCGGCAGCGATGTCGGCGAGTTTGATCGCCTTCAGGAATTTTTGCACCCCGCCGTCATCGGTGTCGGAAATCCAGTTGGCACTGATAATGCCGATTGCACTTTTATTCTTTGACACATAATCGATCACTTCTGCGTTGGTTTTCAGGGCGGTGGCATTGGGCGAAAGTGCAGCGCCCGCGATGACCGAATCTTTCACATAACGCACGGTGCCGGAGAGCGGATGGTCGAAGACCAACCGCACATCGCCGAGTGGAGATTTCGGATTGAGTTCCGACCATTTGGTAGTTTTTCCGGTCAGCAGATTGTTGATTTGCTCTTTGGTGAAAACCGTGTCGCGGTTCAAAGGGTGAAGGATGAATGCCAGGGCGTCGTAGGCAATCGGAGTGATCTTGGGTTTGAAACCACGCGCTTCGAAGTACTTCATTTCATCGGCGGCCAGTTGGCGGGTGATGACGATGACTTCCACCGAGTCGCGCAAAAGCGCCGACATCGCCTCTCCTTCAGCCACATACAAGGCGTTGATCCTCGCTTGCTTGTATATGCTGTCGAACACATCGATGGACGATTCGATGATAGGCCGGTAACCTTCGTCGACCATGATCGTAATCTCACCCGTAGTGGGTGTATCGATCGGTTTGCCACTTTTGTCCTTCGGCTGTTCACAAGCGGTAAACGCAATCAAAAGAACTCCCAAAAACTGGAATAGATATTTCATATTGTTTTGTTTTAACAGTAGAAAAGCCCGCGTCAAAAATACTCCGAATAAACGCGCCAGCCTCGGAAAACGCCGTAAAGCAACACCATAACGGCAAAAATATTGCGAAATTCAATGGGTATGTGGGGAAGGAAACTCTTGTCGATGAGCAGATAGGCGCCGAAACAAACAAAGAAAAGCGCCATGGCAGCGCCCAGTATGATCAGTGGGTTGCGAAGGCTGCGGCGGTTGCGGATGCGGTCGTCGGTTGACATAATTGAGCAAGTGAGAGGCCTGAGAAAGTGGGCGGCACGAAAGGCTTAGGTTGGTTGATTTATCCATCGTCTGCCGTGTACCGTTCACCGTTCCTTATTTTTTCAGATGCTAAATTCGGGAGAAATGGCGGATTACAAGGTTATTATTCTGAAATAAAAAAACGGCCGCCCTCTAAAACGGGGCAGCCGCATAACTTTAAAAGATTAATTGCCTCATTGACAATCGATAGCCTTGTATTTTACCTGATCCTTATTGATCCCACCAGACGGGCTGCAGCACGTTGGTTACCACCACGGCATTGGAATTATAAAGCCTTTCACTCTGCGCAGTCGTCAGTCGGCGCGGGATGCCCGGTTCATTGGCGTTGGGGTTGGGCGTCAGGGCAGGCAGGTCGGTGCGTCGCCAATCGGTCCAGACTTCCGGCTGGGTAAACATGGCGAGGTACTTCTGGGTCATGATCTTTTCCAGTGAAATCGAAGCGTCGGTCTCATTTGCGTTGGCTGCGAGATAAGCCGGATCGGGCACGCCGAGTTTGGTCAGGTTGGCCGTTACCGCAGCATTGAACGCAGTGGCCGCCCGGGCTTTATCGCCGTTGCGAAAAGCAGCTTCCGCTTCGATAAATTTCGCTTCGAAAAACGTCGCTAGGGGAAGCGGCGAATCGAGATCGCCGTAATACGGGCCAATGGGCTGCTGGTCGGTATAATTGCCGGCGCCGTCGGGCGTGGCGTACAACGGCAGGCGCGGGTCACCTGCCAGCAAATCGAGGAAAAACTGGTTCATCGTGATGTAACCGCCGCGCTGCTGTTCGAAAGCATACCATTGGTTCCATTCGTTGGCGGCTTCGCCGAAATAAGCCATCATGTCGCCTGCGGCAGTGAATCCGTCGGCATAAGCGGCATCTAATGCGGCCAAAGCGCTGGTAGCGGAACCCGCAGGATCCTTTTTGCTCAGCCGGTTGTAGTACCGCGCTTTCAGTACCTGGGCGATCTGGCGCCAGCTCGCTGCATCGCCGCCGAAAATCAAATCGTCGGTTTCAGGCAAATTGATATTAGATGCTGCGTCGCTGTTCAAATCCTGGATGGCAAGGTCGAGTTCGGCCTGCATATCGCGGAGGATGTTTTCCTGCGTATCGTAGGCCGGATTGAAATATTCTTCGCCTTCCAATCCTTTGAGCGCCTGCGAGTAAGGCACATCGCCCCAGCAATCGGTAGCAAGGCCGATGTTCATCACTTTGAGCACCCTTCCGATCCCGCGGTAGTACTTGTTGTCCTCACCCGCTTTTTGGATCAACAAATCAGCGTTCACCATACCGCCGTTGTAGAGTTGCTGGAAATCGTTGTCGATATCCCCTTCCCGAATGATGTATTGCTGATAATCCTCGTATTGAAACTGACGGCCGGCCATCTGATTCATCAAAACCGACGGGATACGCGCCATGTTGCCGGTAAAGTTGCTGAACGTGGCTACCTGCGTGCCCGTGAGCAGCACTTCCACGTTCACATCGAGGGGGTCGTTGGGCGAAATGTCGTAGCCCTCGACGTATTTCTCGCAGCCGCTGTAAAAAAATGCCAGCGCGAGCAGGGTTAATATGGATAATGTCTTTTTCATCGGAATGAATTTTTTTGTGAACAGTTAGAATTTGGCCCGCAAGCCCACGATGTATGACTTGGTACCGGGCATGTTGAAGTAGTCGAAACCGCCTACGTTCGAGCCCGCACCGGTGAGCGAAGTTTCCGGGTCTACGCCGAGGTAATCGGTGCTGAGCCAGAGGTTGCGGCCCGTGAAATAAATGGTCACACCTTCCACAAAATTGGCGATGTGCGGCAAATCGTAGCCCAGCGTCACTTCGCGCAGACGAATCCAGGAACCATCCTGAATGGCATTTTCACGCGCATTATCGCCTGCATCGCCCTTGAAGGTGCGGAAATATTGCTGGGCACTGATGCGAATATCATTGGGCGATCCGTCCTGCTTCACGCCGTCGATGATGTAGTAATTGGCGCGTCCGTCGGCCGATTCCTGCGTGGCGCCGATGTTGTTGAGGCGGGCGTAGGTGCCGTTCCAGAGGACGCCGCCTTCGCGGATGTCGAGTAATCCAGACAGGCTGATCCCTTTGTATTTGAACATCGTGCGCACGGCAGCCGTAAAGTCCGGGTACGGATTTCCGAGAAAAGCGTCTTCGTCGGTGGTGGACGGCATACCGTTTTCACCGATGATCAGGCGGCCTTGCGCATCGCGCACCCATTGGCTTCCGAATATAGCGCCGTAAGGTTGCCCTACGATGGCATAAGAACCGATGCCCGTGAAGGCAGTTTCGATGCTGAACCGGTCGACACCCGGCGCGAGTTTGGTCACTTCGTTGTTATTCTGGGTGAAGTTACCGCCCAGCGTCCAGGTGAAGTTGTTGTTGCTGATGATGTCGTAGTCGAGGTCAATTTCAATGCCTTTATTGACCATTTCACCCACATTGCTTGTGAAAAAAGAATAGCCGGAGGTAGAGGCAATCGGACGCACCATCAGCAGGTCGGTGGATTTGGAATTATAATAGGTGAAAGTACCGCGCAACCGGTTCCGCCACAACCTGAAGTCGAAACCTGTTTCCCAGGATGTGTTGATTTCCGGGCGCAAAAATTCGTTGCCGAGGATATTCGGATTTTGCAAGCCGGCAGTAAAACCGTTTTGACCCAAATATGGGAAGCCGATACCGTTGGTAAAGCCGTCGGTAAATGTCGGACGCCCAAAATAGGTGCGGGAAGTGTATGGATTCGGTTCACGCCCGGCTTCGGCATAAGAAGCGCGGAGTTTCAGATACGACAGCACATCGTTTTCTTCCATCAATTCCGTCAATACAAACGACAACGAGGCATTGGGATAGAAGAAACTGTTCTGCGCCCGCGGGCCGAACGTGGAAGCCCAGTCGTTGCGACCGCCGACCGTCAGGTAAACAAAGTCCTTGTAACCGACGTCGACCGAGCCGAACACGCCTGCGATACGGCGGGTTTTATCTTCATTGTCCGCGTAAAAAATGGAAGCATTTTTCAGGTTGTAGTAATTGGCTGCCGCCAGCACGGTGCCGCGCGAGAAGACCGTTTCGTCCGTACGGTGGTTCAGCTGTGTGCCGACGATGAGCGAGGTTGAAAAATGGCCGTACCGCTTGTTCACACGCGCCAGGAAGTCCGTATTGATCTCTTCGTGACGGATCGTCGACTCCCATATTTCCCCGCGCGGGTCGAAGTTCTGACTGGTAATGTCCCAGATTTGCTTCCGCTTGTCGCCGTACATATCGGTACCGATGCGGAAGGTCAGCGTCAACCAGTCGATCGGCAGGTAATCGAAAGCGACCGCGCCCGAAAGGCGGTTGAGGTTGGTATTGTTTGGATTGTGATAAGCCGACCACATCGGGTTGTCGTAGGGAGCAAAGTGCCGGTGCTGCGACCCGTCGATGTTGTCGAAACCGTTCGGCCCTGTGCCGCCCAAAATGTCGAAATCGGGCGGTGTGCGGGTCAGGGCGAGCATGACACCCGAAAGGTTGCTGCCGTTCTGCGCTTTGCGATCCTGAATGGTCGAGTAAGCGGCATTCACTGAAATTTTGAACTTGTCGATGCCTGTGGTTGCATTGATGCGGAACGTGTTGCGTTTGAGTTGGGTGTTGGGTACGATGCCGCTTTGGTTCGTATTGCCGTAGGAAAAACGGAACGAAGTGTTTTCATTCCCACCCGACAAGGACAGGTTGTTCGTGATGGCCGTGCCGTTCTGGAAGTACGTGTCCATGTTGTCGTAAGGATTGGTAATGGACGGCCCCCAGCTGTTCGTGGTAGCCGGCGGAGGCGGTGCGCCTTCCGGGTCGCTTCCGATGATCATGCCGTTGGCATCCGTAATCGCCAGACCGCCGCCGTTCCCCTGTCCGTATTGTTCCTGTAAATCAGGTAGTTTGTTCACCTGGTCGAAACTGTACGTCAAGCCGTACCCCACTTTCAGGCGCCCTTTCACGCCTTTTTTAGTGGTGATGAATATCACGCCGTTTGCAGCACGGGTGCCATACAGCGCGCTGGCCGAAGGTCCTTTCAGCACCGAAATGTTCTCGATGTCGTCGGGATTGATATCGAGCGCGCGGTTCGATTCGTTCACTCCCTGCAGGTTGGGGTTGAAAGGATAGTCCGCGCCGATGACCGTGTTCACCTGGTTGTCGTAAGGCACGTTGTCGATCACGATCAGGGGTTGGTTGTCCAGCTGGAAAGAGGAGTTGCCCCGGATCAGGATTTTGGACGATGCGCCGGGTGTGCCGCCGGAACCGATAACCTGAACGCCCGATGTTTTGGCCGCCAATCCCTGAATGGCATTGACCTCGCCGGAACCGCTCACGGTGGAGCCCTCTACTTTTGAGACGGAATAACCCAGGGCTTTTTCCGAACGGGTGATACCCAGGGCGGTCACCACCGCTTCGCTCAGTACCTGTCCGGACACCAGCACGACGTCTGCTACATTGGACACGCCCAGAACGACATCCTGGGTGGTATAACCGGTGTAGGAAATGGTCAGTGTAGTGGCCCCGGCCGGCACATTGACGGTGTACTTGCCGGATACGTCGGTCACGGCTCCGACATTGGTGCCTTGCACCCTTACCGATGCGCCGACGAGGGTTTCCCCGTCGTCGCCGGTAACGGTACCCGACACGGTGCGCTGCGCAAGGGCGAGCCCGGCGGCGAAGCACACGAGAAGGGTTGTTAACAGTAATCGCTTCATAACTGGAAAAAAATTTAGTGAAGAATATGGTTGAGTTTCAAAACCGGAACCACCCGGAGCCACCGCACCGGATGCAGACTTCACTAAAAAAGCCGGGACGTACAGGTTTGTCCTGTCACCTACGCAAAGCAATAACACAGATGAGCAAACACCTTGATCCGACAGGTAGCATCCTGTCCGTCAACGACTTCCGAAAATTTGATGTGGTGTGTTTATGTGCGATTAGTCCGGGACTTCACCGCTGAGGAGGGGGTGGTATCAGTCATCAGGAGTCATTAAAAGTCATTTTTTCGATTCGAGAAACCGTGTTTTAGACGGTTTTACGAATTACTACAAATGACCCTTAATGACTTATAAGACACCCTCGGGAAAGCAAAAAGCCGCGCATGAAGCCAATGCCTTTAAAAAAAGACATCCTGCCCATGAGCGACCTCCGAAAATTTGATATGGTTGGTAAGCGATTAAACCACAATAAAAAAATTTCTGAGACCAAAGGTAAAAAATTAAACGCGGACAACACCGCGAAAAAATTAGCTTTTTTTTCACAAGTACCGTCGAACCCCGTTCGGCGCAGGCGATGCGATTTGGCGAAGCGTCGAACAGGGTTCGATGTTACAGAGGAAGCGTCGAACAGAGTTCGACGTTACAGAAGCGAAGAATGGCAATATGTCCACGGGTGATCTTGCCAATTCGTCACGACACCCGCTTTCACCGGGTTGTTCAGGATATAAGCCACGATTCGGTCGAACTCACCTTCCCGGAGCCAGTGGTCGTAACTCTCTTCTTCCCAAAAATGGCCCTTCCTACCCAACAACCGATTGCTGTGCAAACCTGCGTATTTTTTCATGTCCTGCATGATTTTCCAAAGCAGAGGCGCGCCGGGGCGAGGCGTCAGAAGCAGATGAATATGGTTCGACATAATGGTGAACGCCCACAGGTCGAAGTATCGTTCAGCGTAAACATGGATGTTATCGAAATTCAGTTGCGCCACACCGGGTTGCCTGAGCCAGTGGGGTTCATTCAGGTTACTGTCTAAAAAATCATCGAATTTGCCAAAATAACGTTTTTCCGCTTCGTATTCTTTCTTCTTGCGGATGCGTTCGATGGCTGCCAGCAATTCATCGGGCAACAAAGTTTCGGGGTTTTCCGGTGAGATTTTCGCCTGCCGGATTTCATGCAGGGCCAGTTGATACTCCGCTTTGAGTTGCTCGATAACTATTTTTGGAACAGAGCCATACAACCTTGCAGTCACAAAGAAAGTGGCATCTGGCGGAAGCCAATGCGGCAATTTACTGCCTCGATAAAAGTACTTGCTCATAACGTACTATCGAACCCTGTTCGGCAAGCAAATGTACCGCCGAACCCCGTTCGGCGAAAAAGAATGTGGTAAAAAAAGCAGGCCGGCCCCCTGTAACGCCGAACCCCGTTCGGCGAAAATGCGCACAAACTACGCCGAACGGGGTTCGGCGTCACAACCCCGCATCATAATTATTCTTCCGATACGGCACCTTCAGGAAGTCGAACGACCCCGGTTTCACGTTGATGGAAAACAGGTAAGTGCCGCGTTCGGGCTGCCAGTACAGACTGAGTTGCCAGCAGTGCAGGTCGCGGGTGAGGCCAAGGTCGGGGTAGACTAATTGTTTGCTCTGGAAGTCGTAGGAGATATGCCCGATCTGGAGCGCCCATTTTGATGTGAGCGGGATGCTGCCGGAAAAACTGATGTTGTTCCGCCCTATAACGAAGGTGTCGCGCGCTTCGCCGAATCCAGTCGGGATGAGCCGACGGTCGACGGAAACGCTGTAATTGATGCGAAAATCGTTGAACCAGCCGAACAGATCATCTCTGATGGTTGGTCGGGCTGCCTGCGGACTTTGCTGCGGCTGCGGCGTCGGATCATTGTCTTTCCCGGCAAAAACATCGCGCAACTGTTTGACTGTGAATACGGTATTCAATTGCAGGCCGAACGCGGTAGTGCGCACGATTTTGGCTTTTCTTTCCGCAACAAAGGTATTCACCCGCTGTCCTTTCGCGTCGGCGAGGTAAGGGTCGAAGCGGGCGTTCCAGGTCAGGTTCACGATACCTTTAAAAAAGCGGAACAGGCCGCCCGTACTGATCTCGCTCCAGTTGAGCGAGTCCGCCGTAAAATTGTAGTTGCCGTTGAAGGCCAGTCCGTCGAAAATGCGTCTTTTGAAGACCGTATCTTTTTTTGCCGAGTAATGCTTGAATTCGAGCACATTCAGCAGCGAATAGTTGAGCACAATATTGCGCGCCGTGGTGCTGCTCGGCGGTCGCCCGAAAATGGCATCGTCGAAGATGTTGTAAACAAGCGTGTCATTATAATCCTGCCGCAAATCGGTATCCACCGTCCGGTAATAATCGCTGTAGGGCGGCTTTGAAAAATCAGGCCCGAAACCGACGCTCGCCGTGGGTTTCATCGTGTGGCGAAACCCGCGGAACCATCCCCTTTTATACTGCTGGGTAAAAAACAACGCGGTATTCACGGAAATACCGGTCGTGTAGCGGTTGAAGCGGTAAAAACCCCAATCGCGCACCGTCGTGTCCACCCCGAACTGCGTCTGTGCGCTGTCCACTTCTAAGTAATAGGTGTCGCCGTCCCGGATCGTATCGTACACGTAGCGGATTTCAGGAATCAACTGTTTTTCAATGGCATAAGGATACCAGTTTTCCTCGTAATCCAACCTCGGCGCGACGTTGATGTACTTAAAAATTTTGAACGTAAAATCCGTACTGGCTGTGTTTTGCATCCCCAGGCGGGCGCCTTCGAGCGTTTTGCGGGTAAACAGCAGTGTGTCGACCGTGTTGAATTTATTCTGGAATTTGGAGGCGTAGGTCAGCGATATTTTTTCATACCAACGCTCTTTTCCCACCGCTTCCTTACGTTTCAGGGGAAAAATCCGCTGCATCGTGAAATTCAGGTTCGGCAATGTGATGTCCATGATGCGCGTCTGCGTATTTTGCGAGTGGTTGAGGCTGGCAGCCAATTGAAAAGGTTTGCCGGGAAACGATTGGGAATACGTCAGGTTGGAAGTCAGCGTATTGCGGTACACACTCTGATAGTCATTGTAGTTGCGGTTTTGGTCTTTGTTCGTTTCGATGTTCACCGTGCCCCCGAAGCGCTTTGTCGGATGCGCCTTCGGGTCCTGGTTGTGCTGCCAGGTGATGCGGAATGATTTGGCCGACACCTTATTGGCAAATTCATCCTCCCGCACCCGGTTGTTGAAACTCATCAGGAAATTGCCGTTGTAGGCATATTTTTTATTGTAACGGGAAGTCGCCGAAACGCCGAAAGTGCCGCTGGTATAGGCCATAAACAATACCGACAGGTCCATGTGTTCCGAAATGGGTTGGTACCAGCCGAAATCCCGGAGACCGAAGCCTTCCACATCGGAAAATTCAAAATCCCTCGGGATAATCAGCCCTGCCTTCCGTGTTTTTGTAATGGGGAAAAAACCGAACGGCAACACCAGCGGCGTAGGAATGCCTGCTACTTCCACTACCGAAAACCCCGTCACCACGAGTTTGTCGGGAATCACTTTCAGCTTTTTGGTGTGGATGCCGAAGTGCGGGTCCGGATGATCGCAGGAAGTGATGATCGCGTCCTTGTTGTAAATCGTATTGCGGGATACCTGGGTGCTGTCGCCGCTGTCGCCTGCGCCGATAAACTTGGCTTTTTCGCCCAGCACGTACAGGTCTTCCTGTTTGGTACGGGCTTCGTAGATAATCCCTTTGCGGGTTTTGAAATTGTAGCGCAGCCGCTCTGCCGTAAAATTTTGTTGGCCGTCCTGAAAGTCGGGATAGCCCGCCAGGCGGCCCGAAGAATCGGCTAAGGGCGCTGCGCTGATTTCGTTGCGCTCCCAATCCAGGAGAATATACCCTGCTTTGATGTTCAGAGACGTATATTTCACCGAGGCATTTCCATACAGGTGCACTTGTTTTTTTTGCACGTCGAACCACATCGAATCGCGGGCCCCGTATTCGACCTCTTCATCCACCCCGTCATCCGAAATTTTTATGCCGCTCAAATCCACAATTGTCGAATCCTTCAAACCAGGCGGCAGCGTATCTTGTTTACCTTCCGGCTGCGGAATAGCGCGGATCGTCGGCGTCGTGTCCGTCGGAACCTGTGCCGCCGCCGCCGTACACACAAGCAGTGCGGCGATTTGGAAGAAAAACCGATATTTGCCCAACAATTTTCTCACAATAATATTGTTATCCGCCTTCATCAACCATTTTTGATACCGAAAACTGAGTTATGAACTTTAAAATCACCCTACGAACGTTCATGCTGCTCGCAGCGTGGCTTGTTTTTCAAAATTTTAACCTTTCAAAAACGGTGGAAGGTAGAGGGTTGAAGGTAGAGGGTCGATGGTCGATGGTCGAAGACCGGATGGCTTCCTGCGGCAAAAGTATGAAAACTCCATTCATGCTCCACCCTCAACCTTCCACCCTCCTCCTTCTGCCTTCTACCTTATACCCTCTACCTTCCACCTTCTACCTTCCACCCTCTTCTACCGCCTACAAAATAAAAAAGGTTGTGCTGGACGCCGGACACGGCGGCAAAGATCCCGGTTGTAAAGGTGCGGTGTCTAAAGAAAAAGACAACACCTTGGCCATTGTGCTGAAACTCGGCGACATGATCAAAGGCGCCTTCCCGGAAGTTGAGGTGATTTATACCCGTCAAACCGACGAATTCATCGAACTCAATGAACGCGCAGCGATCGCCAACCGCAACAAAGCCGACCTGTTTATCAGCGTCCATTGCAACGCGGTAAAGGCGCCGCACATCCATGGCGCAGAAACGTATGTGATGGGCCTCCACACTGCCGATCACAACCTCGAAGTGGCCAAACGCGAAAATGCCGCCATTTTTTATGAGGACAACTACCAGCAAAATTACGAGGGTTACGACCCCAACAGCCCCGAAGCCCACATCATCGGCAGCGTTTGGCAAAGCGCTTATCTCGAACAGAGTATTTTGTTCGCCAGTCTGGTGCAACAATTCACCCTCTCTACCGCAGCACGGGCCGATAAAGGCGTGAAACAGGCCGGGTTTCTGGTGCTGCGCGAAACCAGTATGCCCGCCGTGCTCGTCGAAACCGGCTTTCTGACCAACCGGACCGAAGAAGAGTACGTGGCGTCCGAGGAAGGGCAGGCACAATTGGCACAAGCCATTTTCGAAGCATTCGAATCATATAAACAACAGGTGGAAGGCGCTGTCGCCGAACAAAAAACCAACGCCGGGAAAACCCCTGCCGCCACCGCCCCCGCCGCGACTTCGCAAAAAAATACGGGCGGCCCGAAGACGGTGAGCGCCCCTCCTAAACCCACCCCAACCACCAATACGCCCGAACAGCATGCCAACAAAGGCGCCGGGACTTCCACTGCCAAACCCCAAACTACGGTACCGGCAAAAACTCAAACTGCTGCCACCCCGAAAACACAAACTGCCAAACCGGCATCGACAAACGTCACGACAGCCGAACCGATCGGCCCTTTTCGCATATTTCTGCTTTCATGGCCGATGCGAATGGATAAAAGTACAGGCCAGATGGCATTGCTTGGCGATGTCACAGAGGAAAAAATCGACGGCAACTACTGCTATTTCACAGGTAAATATTCCACTTTAGCCGAAGCAGAAACAATGTTGCCGGAGATCAAAAACCTCGGTTTCCGGACAGCAGCCATTGTTTCTGCGCGTTAACTTCAGCGATACCCTATATAAAATGTTCAAAATCAGCAACGAAACAAAAATTGCCCTGCTCGCAATTGCGGCCGTAACCCTCGGCATCTGGGGATTCAAATTCCTCAAAGGGCAGAACATGCTTACCCTGTCCAAAAACTTCAACGTCCGGTACGACAACGTTCAGGACCTGCGCGTCTCCGCACCGGTTTTTATCCGTGGATTGCAGGTGGGCAGTGTAAAAAACGTCTCTATCGATCCTAAAGACGATCAAACCATTATTGTCGTGCTCAACATCGAAAGTGGATTCGACGTACCCAAGGATGCTGTCGCCACCATCACCAGCCCCAGCTTCATGGGGGGGCGGGCCATCGAACTGGTGTTCGATCATCCGTGCGATGACGATTGTGCCGAAGACGGCGATTATTTGCAGGGCAGTTCGCGCTCTTTTTTAGCCGGTATGATCGCGCCGGGAGAGCTCGATATGTATACCGAACGCCTGCGCAAAGGGCTGTCGATCAACATAGATTCAATTGCAAAAGCCAATCCCGAAAGTTTTGCCGGCACCTTCGAGGCATTGGACAATTCGCTGAGAAACATCGAGGCGCTCACTTACAAACTCGACCGCCTGCTTGCCGCCAGCGAACGAGGCCTGACACTCACGGTGGACAATGCCGCGGCACTGACCGGTTCGCTGATCGAAAACAAAGACGAAATCGCCAGTATTCTCAGCAACATCGATACCCTCAGCCGGCAATTGAAAAACGCCGGTTTCGATCAAAGTTCGCACAAAGCCGGCCAGACCCTCGATACCCTTACCCGGAGACTTACCGACTTACGCCGCACCCTGGCGACAACGGAAAGAACACTTTCCAGCGTAGACACCCTGGCGCAAAATCTGTTAAAAGGCAAAGGTGTTGCGGGTAAATTGCTGAGCGACGACGTGATGGCCGAAGACCTGGATCGTACGCTGCGCCATACACAACTCCTGCTCCAGGATTTGCGGCTCAATCCCAAGCGATACACGACGGTCAAGATGAAAATATTCGGGAAAAACAAAACCAAAGACTACACTACACCTTTTAACGATCCGATCTACACCATGCAGGTCGACAGCCTCGAACGATTGCTGAGCGAACGTTTGCATGAAAAAGAAGTAAAAAATTGAGACAAAAAACCATTTCACCCCAACCCTGTTTAGCCATTTTCGCAATAAACATTCCTTCACACCTCTCACGTCTCACATAACTCTCACACCTCTCTCACATGGCTCATTTTCAACGCACCGCTTCCGCTGTCTGGCAAGGTACCGGTTTAGAAGGCTCCGGCACACTCGACGGCCCTTCCGGCGTACTTACCGACACACCTTATTCTGCTGCCAAACGTTTCTCGAACGAAGACGGCAAAGCCGGTACCAACCCGGAAGAACTGGTCGCCGCCGCCCACGCCGGTTGTTATATCATGGCGTTGAGTTTCCGGCTCGGCGCCGAAGGTTTTACGCCCAAAGAACTCCGTTGCTCGGCAACGATCGACATGGATAACAGCGCAGGCGGCTGGGCCTTTCAAAAAATCACTCTTCGTTTAGAAGCGATGATTACAGGTATTTCCGACGAAATGTTCAGCGAACTGGCGAACGCCGCCAAAGCCGGCTGCCCGGTTAGCAAGGCGCTTGCCGCAGTGCCGATCGAGTTGGAAGCGAAGTTGGTTTGAAAAATTGAAGAACCTGTTTTTGTAACATGAGTCATCCCGAATTTTGAAAAACAGGCTTTGGTTCACTATTATACTGAAAATCAAGTCTTTTAACTGCCCCAGCGGGGCTGAATATTGGTAGAAATATTGCCTTCAAACAGACCTAAGCCCCAGCGGGGCGGAATATGAAGGAGGTTTT
>CXWJ01014522.1_pt1 | contig 36758 bp, 25 predicted proteins | sample 590841 | NCBI WGS metagenome assembly CXWJ01 (sample SAMEA3498367, study PRJEB10139) | wastewater metagenome | biome: wastewater treatment plant; material: activated sludge | place: Austria | collected 2015-01-21 | reverse complement strand
CATCCACTGCGCCTCGGAGTTCAGTTCGCCCGCCTATTACACGTCGTTGGGCTATGCCGTGCCGGCCGCCGTGGGGGTGCAACTGGCCCGGCCCGATCTGCGTCCGCTGGTGCTCGTCGGCGACGGCGCGTTCCAGATGACCGGCATGGAGCTATCAACCGCGGCTCGCTTCGGCTTGAATCCCATTGTCGTGGTGCTGAATAACCAGGGCTACGGCACGGAGCGGCCCATGCTCGACGGCCGCTTCAACGACATCCTCAACTGGCGCTATAGCGACGTGGTGCGCGTGTTGGGCGCGGGCCGCGGCTATGCGGTAGACACCGAGGACGAGCTGGAAGAAGCGCTGCTGGCCGCCCGCGCCGATCGGAGTACCTTCCAGATCATCGAGGTGCGGCTGGCCCCGGATGATCGCTCGGAGGCCTTGCAGCGGCTGACGGCGGCGTTGGCTCAGCGCGTTAGGGCGTAATAGATAGGACATATGGCAGTAGCTTGCCCATCTATGGATTAGTATAATGGATACTACCATGACTACCCTATTGCTGGAACTCCCTCCGGAACTTTACGAACGTCTGGCCCAAGAGGCCAAGGTGGCGGGCGATTCGATGCAAGTCGTTGCCCGGCGAACCTTGGAAGAGCGGTTCGGCTTAATGCCGCCATCGACGGAAAGAGAACAGGTGTGGGAAGCCCTGCAACTTTCCGGTCTACTGGCCGAATTAGGCCCTGAGATGATGGAGCGGGCCGAGCGATCCACGGCCAGCCTGGAAGAAGTACAGGCGGCATTCGATAACTCGGTAGGGAAGCCACTGAGCGAGATTGTTTTAGAAATGCGTGGCCCCAAAGGATGACCGCTTACTTTCTGGACGCCAGCGCCCTCGTTAAGCGCTACCTGCACGAAAACGGCAGTTCCTGGATTTTAGACCTGACGTCACCCGACAATCTCCATACCATCATCATAGCCGAGATAACTCAGGTGGAGGTTGCCGCCGCCATCGCCGCCCGCCAGCGCGCCGGGCGGAATTTCGCTCCGGCAACGCGACTCGGCCGTTGATTTGCTGGCTAAGCACATGAAAACCGAATACCGGTTAGTTGGTATGACGCCGGCCATCTTAGATCGTGCCGTTCGGCTTACCCAGACCCATCGCCTGCGGGGCTACGATAGCGTTCAATTAGCCACGGCTATGGTGACGCATGAATCATTGTTGAGCGTAGGGTTATCAGGCCTGGTTTTCGTGGCCTCTGATACCGACCTCGTGACCGCCGCGAATCGCGAAAGGCTTCATTCGGAAAACCCACTGCAACACATTTAATCCTGAAAAGGAGCGGCCGATCCATGCCCAAGACCATCCTCACCGCCGCCCTGACCGGCGTCCTGACCACCCGCGCCCAATCGCCGGCCATCCCCTATACCCCGGAAGAGATCGCCGCCGAGGCCCGCCGTAGCGTGGAAGCCGGGGCGAGCATCGTCCACATCCACGCCCGGCAGGACGACGGCCGCCCGGCCTACGACGTGGACACCTACGCCCGCATCGATGCCGCCGTGCGCCGCGAATGCCCCGACGTGATCATCAACTACTCCACCGGCGCGATTGGGGTCTCGCGGGAAGAGCGCGTGGCCCACATCGCCGCCCTGCGCCCCGACATGGCCGCTCTCAACATGGGCAGCATGAACTACGCCATCTACTCGGCCAGGCACAAGACGTTCCACCACGACCACGTCTTTGCCAACCCGTTCGGCGACATCCTCTACTTTCTGGAGGCGATGAACGCCACCGGCACGCGGCCGGAGATGGAGTGCTTCGACACCGGCCACATCCACAACGCCAACCCACTGATCGACATGGGCGTGTTGCAGCCGCCGTACCAGTTCAGCCTGATCATGGGCGTGCTGGGCGGCATTCCCGGCACGACCCGCCACCTGGTGCAGCAGGTCGATAACCTGCCAGCCGGGGCGCATTGGCAGGTGATCGGCATCGGCGCGCGGCAGTGGCCGATGGTGGCCGCCGCTATCTCAATGGGCGGCAACGTGCGCGTCGGGCTGGAGGACAATCTCTACCTCGCGCCGGGGCAGTTGGCGCGGTCGAATGGCGAACTGGTGGCACGGGCGGCCGAGTTGGTGCGGTTGGTGGGGGGTGAGGTGGCGTCGGTGACCGAGGCGCGGGAAACGTTGCAGCTACCATTGCATTAGCATGGCTTCCGTGCTACCATGCTAACATGATCCAGGCGTTCAAGGATCAAGGAACAGAAGACGTTTTTAATGGCGTCAATTCGACGGTTGCGCGCCGTAGCTGCCCTAAGTCGCTATGGCGAATTGCCGCACGCAAGTTAGATCAGTTGGATTCGGTGGAATCGGTTGAGCAGCTAAGGATTCCACCTGGAAATCGACTAGAACGTCTCAAGGGAGATCGTCACGGGCAGTATAGTATCCGAATCAACGATCAATTTCGCATCTGTTTTGCATGGGAAGCAAATGGGCCAGATGAAGTGGAGATCGTTGATTACCACTGAGTGAGGTGAAACGATGGTTCGAGTACCAACTCATCGACCTCCAACCCATCCCGGCGAGATGCTATTGGAAGAGTTTCTTACGCCGCTCAATTTGACCCAACGGGAACTAGCCGACGCAATACGCGTGCCCTACCAGCGGGTCAATGAAATCATCAACGGCAAGCGTGGCGTCACACCGGCTACCGCCTTGCGACTGGCGCGCTTTTTCGGCATGAGTGCTGGGTTCTGGATGAACCTGCAACTACGTTGGGATCTGTATCATGCGCAACGGAACGAGGCAGAAGCGTTGGCCGAGATTCAACCTTACGTGGTCTGAAAACAGTAAACCATGCCCTGCCGCACGCTCAAGGACCACTAGGCAATAGAACGAAATGGATATTGAAACCTTACGCCAATGGCTGGCCGCGCGTGATTCATTCAGCATCCTGGAAACGGTTGATGTCCACACCGGGGTGCGGCGCGCCCTCCATGAGTTTGACTATGTGATCGAAGCGCCAAACTGGACGCGCGACGGCCGCTATTTGGTCTACAACGGCAGGGGGCATCTTTACACCTATGAACTCGGCACAGGTGAAATCAAGGAAATAGACACCGGTTTTGCCATTGATTGCAACAATGACCACGTCCTCTCGCCCGACAACAGCCAAATCGCGATCAGTCACTTTACCAACGAAGATGCTACCTCGCGCATCTATATCGTTCCCTTTGCAGGCGGCCAACCCCGGCTCGTGACCGACAAAGGCCCCAGCTATTTGCATGGCTGGTCGCCGGATGGGGAGCGGCTGGCCTATTGTGCGGAGCGGAAAGGCCAGTACGATATTTTCACCATCTCTGTCAACGGTGGCCCGGAAACACAGCTCACCAACACACCGGGGTTGGATGATGGCCCTGAGTATGCGCCCGAAGGCCGCGCCATCTGGTTTAACTCAACCCGCAGCGGCTTGATGCAAATCTGGCGCATGAACGTCGATGGCTCGGAACAGACCCACATGGTCAAGGAAGACGCCAACTGCTGGTTCCCCCACGTCTCGCCGGACGGGCAACGGGTTGTTTATATCGCGTATAGCCAAAATGATGTGGACGCGGGTGACCATCCACCGAACAAGCATCTGGAACTCAGACTGATTTCGGCCGAGGGTGGTCGCTCCATGACGATTGTTAAGCTCTTTGGCGGGCAGGGAACGCTCAACGTCAACTCGTGGTCGCCGGATAGCCGGACGATTGCCTTTGTCTCCTATCGGCTCAAGGAATGAGCATAATGAAATCGGGTTGAAGCCAAACCCATAACACCGCATCTCTGGAAATAACGATGACGAATATCCGACCAGTAAAGACGGCAATCATTGGCTGCGGCGCAATCAGCGCTCCCTACTTGAGTACGATGATCAACAAATTCAAGATACTCGATGTCGTGGGTTGCTGTGATCGCAATCCGGAAAAGGCCCAGGCCACAGCGCAAAGATTTGGCATCAAAGTCCTGACGATGGCAGAAATCCTGGCCGATGAGACCATTGAGATTGTCGTCAATCTGACGACGCCGGTAGCCCATTATCCAGTCATCAAACAACTTCTCGAAGGGGGCAAGCATGTCTACACCGAGAAGGTTTTGGCGGTAGAGCTGGAACACGCCGCCGAGCTGGTGGAAATTGCCAATCGGAAGCATCTGTATCTTGGCGCGGCGCCCGATACCTTTTTAGGGTCGGCGATCCAGACGGCAAGATATGTTGTTGATAGCGGCATGTTGGGCGAGATCACGTCTTGTTATTGCGCGCTAACGCGCGACAGCGATATTCTCAATCGGGCGTTCCCCTTCACCGCGCGCAAGGGCGGCGGCTTCGGCTTTGACGTGGGGATTTACTTTATCACGGCCCTGCTGAGCATATTGGGGCCGGTCAAAGAAGTATCGGGCGTGGTTAAGACGAGAAAACCGGCCAGACCGGATTATTCCCTGGAGAAGTTTGGCGAAACCTTCCCGGTCGAATGCGAAAACTTAATGTCCGGCATCCTCCACTTCCAGAGCGGCGCGATTGGCAACGTCCTGTTCGATGCCAATTCAATCTTCATTTTGCCGGAGAAGCCCAGCCTGGTCGTGATCGGGACGATGGGCGTCATGTACATGGCTGATCCGAATCAGTTTGGCGGCGATGTTCGCGTTATTTTGAAGGGCAATGCTGAGCCTTTTACGATGCACCAAAGTCATGCTTTCCACGATGAATGTCGCGGACTTGGCGTGGCCGAGATGGCCTGGTCTATGAGGCTGGGCCGGAATAACCGCGCCAATAAGGAGATGGCCTACCACGCGCTGGAGATTCTGCACGGCATTGTCAGGAGCAGCGAGACAAAATCAAATCAGGCCATCACCTCCGCCTTTGAGCCAATGCCGCCCCTGCCGCGCGGGTATGCGGGGCAGGGTTTCTTTGAGTTTATTGAGGAGGCGGGGATTGCACTATAGCAATGAGAGAAGGTGACTATGACGGAGCGGAACATCGGACTCGAAATTCTCGACGGCATTCGGGAAATCAGAGCATTCCAGAAGTCTACTGCGTTTCCAAAGATTAAGTCCGTTAAGGCTCTGCCTAATCATCGCTTGCGGGTCGTTTTCGATAACGATATTGCGGTAATATACGACTTTGCGCCTCTTCTCAACGAATTGTTTTTCAGCTCATTGAGAGATGAAGCCCTTTTCAACAGCGTGAGGGTTGATTCCGGCGGCTATGGAATAAGCTGGAATGACGAAATCGACCTGAGCGAATCGGAATTGTGGTTGCTTGGCGCGAAAGATTCGTCAATGAACGATACACAGCTAGAGCAATGATAGACAAGAAGAGACAAATCGGCCTTGTCTATTGCAAGCTGCGTATCGACCAGCAAGGCTCCGACCGGGAATACTGGCTCTCTCAATCTCCCCAGGCTCGACTGGCCGCGCTAGAGGAAATTCGGCGCGAGTATCATGGTTGGCAATTTGGCGGCGAGCCACGTATTGAGAAAGTGGTAACAATCAAGAAGCGACAAGGATCAGTATATAATACAATTGAAAGATTTATAGAGGGTCGCATGAGCATACCAACGATAGACCAACACATCGAGATCACGCCAGATGTTGTTGGTGGGAAGCCGCGGATTGCCGGGCGGCGCATCACCGTCCAGAACATCGCCATCTGGCACGAGTATATGGGCCTGAGCGCCAATGAGATCGCGTCTGAATACGATCTATCGCTCGGTGACATTTACGCTGCTTTGGCCTACTACTTTGATCATCGAGACGAAATCGAACGGCAAATCGCCGAGGATGAGGCTTTCGTCGAGGCGCGCCGCGAACACACTCCTTCGCTATTGCGCGAGAAGTTGAATCATAATAAGCGTGAGTAGTATTCGCTTTTACACTAAGGATGATTCTCCCCTCTTCATTATCAAATCGCTCGGTCGATTATCACACCAACCGCGCTGCCATGCAGTCCCTCGTTGACGAACTAAACGAGCGGCAGGCGCGAGCCAGCGCCGGCGGCGGCGAAAAGGGCGCGGCCAAGTTCCGCGCCGCGGGCAAGCTGCTGCCCCGCGAGCGGGTCGAGATGCTGCTCGACCCGGCCACGCCCTTTCTGGAGCTGTCGCCGCTGGCCGCCGAGGGCATGTACAACAGCGAATCCCCGGCGGCGTCACAGATCACCGGCATCGGCCGCGTCAGCGGCGTGGAGTGCCTCATCTTCGCCAACGACGCCACGGTGAAGGGCGGCGCGGTCTACCCGATGACGCTGCAAAAGTCGCTGCGCGCCCAGCAGATCGCGCTGGAGAATCGCCTGCCTTGTATCTCACTGGTCGAATCGGCCGGGGCCAACCTGCTCTATCAGGACGAGGTGTTCATCCTCGGCGGGCGGACGTTCGCCAATCAGGCCCGGCTGTCGGCGGCGGGCATCCCCCAGGTGGCGCTGGTCTTCGGCAGCAGCACCGCCGGCGGGGCCTACATCCCCGGCATGAGCGACTACACCGTCATGGTACGCGGCCGGGCGGCCGTCTATCTGGGCGGGCCGCCGCTGGTCAAGATGGCGATTGGCGAGGAGAGCGACGACGAGACGCTGGGTGGGGCGGAGATGCACGCCCACGTCTCCGGCGTCAGCGACTACACCGCCGAGGACGATGCCGACGCGCTGCGCATCGGCCGGCTGATCATGGCTCACCTGGGCCGGCCCAAGCCGGTCGCCGCCGTGGCCCGCCGGGCCGCGCCGGAACCGCCCGCTCTCGACCCCGACGAGCTATTGGGCGTCATCCCCGCCGACCCGCGCCTGCCGTTCGACGTGGGCGAGATCATCGCCCGGCTGGTGGATGGTTCGCGCTTCCTGGCGTTCAAGCCCGACTACGGCGCGACGCTCATTTGCGGCCACGCCCATCTGGACGGCTGGCCGGTGGGCATCCTGGGCAACAACGGCGTCCTCTTTTCCGAGAGCGCCAACAAGGCCACACAGTTCATCCAACTCTGCAACCAGACGCGCACGCCGCTGATCTACCTGCAAAACATCACCGGCTTCATGGTCGGGGCCAAGCACGAGCGCGAGGGCATCATCAAGCACGGCAGCAAGATGCTCAACGCCGTGGCGACCTCGACCGTGCCGCAGTTCACGGTCATCGTCGGCGGTTCCTATGGCGCGGGCAACTATGCCATGTGCGGCCGGGCGCTCGATCCGCGCTTCCTGTGGGCCTGGCCCAACAGCCGCGTGGCCGTCATGGGCGGCGAGCAGGCAGCCGGGGTGCTGGGCATTGTGCAGACCGAGCAAGCCCGCAAGCGAGGCGTCCCGCCCGACGCCAACCAGATCGCCCTGATGCAACTGATGACCCGCCAAAAGTTCGAGGCTGAGTCGTCGCCCTACTACGCCACGGCCCGGCTGTGGGACGACGGCATCCTCGACCCGCGCGACACGCGCATGGCGCTGAGCATCGGCCTGTCGGTGGCCCATAACGTCGATTACATTAGCGAAGGGCCGCCGCGCTATGGGGTGTTTCGGATGTGATCGCGAAAACCTTAACCGTGTGTCCACTTTATTCAGGTCATAGCAACCTCCCCATTTGACACCACCCCCATCCTCCTCTACCATATACTCAATTCCAACGGCATAGTTTACAGTGGGAGCCGGCAGGTGCATCGATGCAAGTTGCCCCCGGTATCTATAGCCTGGGCGATAATCGCGGCGGCCGCGTGCGCGCCTTCATTCTCGATGATGGTCAGGGCGTGACCATCGTCGATACGCTCATGGCCGCCGACGCCCATCTCATCCTGGACGAACTGGCCCGCATCGGCCGCGGCCCGGCCGACGTGCGGCACCTCATCCAGACCCACGCCCACCGCTCCCACCTGGGCGGACTGGCGTGGCTGAAGGAACTGAGCGGCGCGCCGGTCTACGCCCACGAGTGGGAGGCCGACATCATCAGCGCCGACCGCGTGGCCCAGCCCGTGGCCGGCCGCCCCTATCGCCCGCTGCGCACCTGGCCGCTACAGTTGGGGCTAAACTTCAATGTTTCCAAGCACCCGCCGGTCAAGGTCGATCACTTCATCCACGAGGGCGACCGCGTGGGGCCGCTGACCGTCATCCATGCCCCCGGCCACTCGCCCGGCCATCTGGCCTTCTATTGGCCGGAGCGCCGGCTGCTCATCGCCGGGGATGCCGTCTGCACCTGGCCGCGCTTCTATCTGGGCTGGCGCGGCTTCCTGCTCAACGTGCGGCAGCACAAGGCGTCGGTCCACCGCCTGGCCGAATTCGACAGCGACATCCTGTGCGCCGGCCACGGCGACCCGTTACCGTCCGGCGGCGCAGCCCGCATCCGCGCCGCCCTGCCCGAGCTTGATAGGTTGACATGATCGAAGAAGAATCCAAAGATTTCACAGATGGCACAGATTGAAGAGATTATCATCCGCAGATTAAGCAGATTGGGCAGATTAAAATACGCTCTTGGTAATCTGCCTAATCTGCCAAATCTGCGGATAAACCCTCTTCTAAATCTGAGAAATCTGTGAAATCTGTGGATTCTCTTCTCTTCGGAGGCGTCTATGGCCCGTATCAAGGAGTATTGGCTGCAACTGGAATCGCGCCCGTGGGATGCCGCGCCGTGGGGGGCCAACCGCCAGACGGGGCGGCCGATGCCCCAGGTCACCGGCGGCATGTTCCGCCCGGCCACGCGCGAGATGCTCATCCTGCGCCGCATGACGGCCAATTGGGCCGCGCCCGACGACCGGCCGCTCAACCCCTGGGACCTGACCGAACCCGACCCGGCGACCACCCAGGGCACCATCCCCGGCCCCACCCTGACGGCCAAAGTCGCCGATGAGGTCATCGTCCATTTTCGCAACCTGGACACCCGCCCCGGCATCCACGAATCGGATCGCGTCCACAGTCTGCACCCCCACGGCGCGGGGGTGAGCGCGGCACACAACGGCGTCTTCCCCCTGGCCCCGCCCGACCCGGCCCAGGGCGGCCGGCGCGGCGACCGCGTGCCGCCCGGCGACTCCTTCACCTACCGCTGGACGCTGCCTCACAAATCGGCGGCCGGGGTGTGGCTCTACCACGACGCCGCGGCCGACGGCGGCCAATCGACGGCCCTCGGCGCGTTTGGCGCGCTGGTCGTGCTGGCTCCCGGCGAACAGGAACCCGACGCGCCGCCGGGAGCACTGCGCCGCCCCGGCGACAGCAGCACGTCGTTCGCCGCCGTGCCGCCGCCACCCAAACGGGCCGATTACCTGCTGGCCTTCCACGAATTACCCGGTGCGGGGCTGTGCTTCAACGGCCGGGCCGGGCTGGGCAACACCCCGGCGCTGCTAACCGGCGCGGGCACGCGCATGACCGTGCGCTGCCTCAACGCCTCGACCCAGCCGGTCACAGTCACCATCCAGGGCCACCGCTGGGAGCGCGGCCCGCACTATGCCAACGTCGAATTCCTGCCGCCCGGCGCGGGGGCCACGCTCGACATCCTCTCCGGCTCGGCCGAGGGCGGCGGCGGGCCGGGCGAATGGCTCATCACCGGCCGCGCCGGCAATCTGCTCGTCCGGGCTTCGTTCGTCACCACCAGTGGCGGCGCGCTCGAGCTGCAAAGCGCCTAATGGAAAAGATGTTGCGAGTGGCGAGTGGCGGGTAGCGAGTGGCAAGTTCGCCCAAACTTGCCACTCGCCACTCGCTACCCGCCACCCGCTACCCGCCACCAGGAGACCCACGATATGACCTCTTTCGTTCCCATTCCTAGAGCATTACGTCCCTGGGCCGTGGCCGGCGTGTTGCTGGCGGCCGTCTTCGCGGTGTGGATGTTCTTCTTCCCGCGCTTCATCCCCACCCATTTTGCCTGGGTTGTCGAGCCGCGGCTGGCCCAGGCGTTCATCGGCGCCGGCTACATCTTCCGCACCTTCTTCTTCCTGCAATTCCTCTACTATCGCAACTGGCTCCACGTGCGCTGGACGCTGTGGGGCAATCTGGCCTTCACCGGCACATTGCTGCTGGCGACGCTGTGGCACGCCGACGAGATGAACTGGCGCTTCCTGTTGGCCCATCTGTGGATCATCTTCTACACCTTCGAGCCGGTGACGATGATCTTCAGCGCGCCGTGGACGGAGGAGGCCCGCCGGGCGCACCTGACCAGCGGCGGCCCCATCCTGCCCTGGTTCCGGCGCTTCATTATCCTGGTCGTCGGCGTGCTCATGCTGATGGGTCTGCTGCTCATCATCAACCCGGAGTGGCTCACCCTGCGCTGGGCGTGGGACCTCAACGGCTTCGACGCGCGCATCATCGCCGCCTGGTTCCTGGGTTGGGCGGTGTGGGCCGGGACGATCGGCTTCGCCCATGATTGGGATGAGGTGCGTTCGGCCGGCGCGTTGGCGGTCGTCTTCGGCGCGGCCGTCTGCCTGACGCTGCTCTTCTTCCGCGCCGAGTTCGATTTCGGCCGCGCCCCGACGATGAGCTATGCCGGCATCGCCGTCCTGTTCACGCTGGGCTTCGCCTTCTTCTTCTGGCGGCAGGAGGCGCGGCGGCCGTAGAATGCCGCGCCGTTCCAGGAGAACTTATACCACCGGCCAATCCAGCGCCGCTATCACCGGGTAATGATCGGATGGATAGAGATTGCCCTGCCACGTCCGGTCGATGGCCGCATCCCTGACGATGAAGGACGGCGACACCAGAATCCAATCAATGGGCAGCGTGACCGGCAGTCCGAAGCCGTGGAACGTACCCTCGTCCGCGCCGGCCGTTCCCACCTGCCGCGCGGCATCGACCAGCGTGTGGCCGTCGACCAGTAGCCCGTAGGCGGCCGAACCCTTCACGGCGTTGAAATCGCCGGTGACGATCAGCGGCCGCCGCGACGCTTCTCGCCGTGCCCAATCGCCCAAGAGCCGCGCCGCGCCGTCGATGGCCGCCGGCATCAGATCGAAGTGGGTATTGAGGAAGATCAGTGCGCGGCCGGTCGGCCGGTGGACAAGCTCGACCCAGGTGGCCGTGCGCGGGAACGTGGCGTCCCAGCCGGCGCTGCCGGCCACGTCCGGCGTCTCGCTGAGCCAGTACACCCCCCACCGCGCCGGTTGAAAGGCCGCCCGCCGCAGCAGGATGGGGGCCATTTCCAGCGCCGTCGGCCCATCGCCGCCGCGCGGTACACCGTAGAAGTCGTAATCGGGCAACTGTTCCTTGACGAAAGCGGCCTGGTCATCGTCGCGGCACTCTTGCAGCCCCAGCAGGTCGGGATCGGCGGCGCGGATGCGTTGGATGACAAGCGGCTTGCGTCGCTCCCAATGGTTGTCGCCGTCGTCGGCCTGGCCGTAGCGGATATTGAAGGTCATTACGGTGATCATCAGCCGGATGCCTTTGAGGATTCGTGTTTCAGTCGATCCGTGCTTAATTCATTAATCTTCAACGACCATCCACCCGATAATCGGCCAATACCTGATCGATGGCCCGCCGGGCATTGGCGACGCCCTCAGGATTGGTAGCCAGATAATAGGGCACAAAGATTACCGCCTGCGACAGGGCATGCCCCCGGCCGCGCACCCAGGTGGCCTCATCGACCCCCAGCGCGGCGCGGAACGCGGCGCGGCTGTCGCCGGAGAACAGGCTCCAGGCGATCATCAGGTCGGGGGCCGGGTCGCCCACACCCAGGCCGCCCCAGTCGATGACGGCCCGCAGCCGGCCGTCCGCCACCAGCAGGTTGCCGGGCAACAGGTCGCCGTGGAACCAGACCGGCGGGCCGGCCCAATCGGCGGCGCGTAGTGCGTCTTCCCAGACGGCCGTGGCCGCCTCGCCGTCAATCACGCCCGCCAGCTCGGTGATGGCCTGCCGCGTGGCCGCGTCGCGCTCGGCCAGGGGCACGCCGCGCAAGCCGTGCTCGGCCGCCCGCGGCCCGCCCGCCGGGTCGATGGCTTGCAGGGCGAGCAGGAAGCGGGCCAATTCGACCGCCGCCCGGCTCAGGTCGGCCGGCGGCGTGTGGGCCGCATTGCCGCCATCGAGCCAGCGGTAGATGGCCCACGGATACGGGTAGCCCGCGCCCGGCGCGCCCACGGCCAGCGGCTGGGGCACGGCCAATGGCAGCGACGGGGCCAGCCGCGGCAACCATTGGCGCTCCTTGTCCACCTGCCCCACGGCCCAATGGATGCGCGGCAGCCGCACCGCCAGCCCGTCGCCCAGGCGATAGAGGGCGTTGTCGGTGCCGGCCGAGGCCACCGGCGCGATGGGCAACCCCGCCCACTGGGGAAACTGTGCGGCCAGCAGGCGACGCACGAGAGCGACGTCGGTGTCGATCTCGTCGGCGTGCATCCTGACCGGGGGCGGAGTTTCTATTGTTTCTTCTTTCCTTTGGCCTCGGCCGCGGCTCGCGCTTCGCCGACCCGGAATTCGACAATGCGTGTGATCAGGGCGAGGGGCATCGGCTGATCCAACGGGAACTGCACCGACCCCTTGCCCTGCTTATAGACGGCCAGCTCACTCTCAAACTCGGCGACGCCCGTTGGCGCGGGGTAGAAGCCGATGTGGTTCTTAAAGGCGGCGAAGTGGACGAGATTGCCGTGCAGCTTGAAGGTCGGTATCTGGTAGCTGATGGCCTCGGTGGCTTCCGGGGCGGCCTCGTGGATCGTCTGGCGGATTTGTTGCAGGATGGCCTGTACGTCTTCCGGGTAATTGGCGATGTAGGCGTCGATGGTGGTCGGACTTGGGTTTGTTGTTTCCATAGTAGGAGATTATACAGGTTTGAGAAAAACAGCTATCAAGCAACACTCAGTGGCGTGATGAGGGCAACGTCTTTTTCGATTGCCTGTGCCGCGTCCCATAAATCCACGGCCCGCTGGGCGTTGAGCCAGAACTCCGGCGAGTTACCAAACAGGCGAGCCAGCCGAAGAGCCATTTCCGGGCTAACACTCCGTCTTTCGCGCAACAGTTCGTTGACAGACTGACGTGATACACCGATTGCTCCCGCCAGACTGGAAACAGTGAGGTCATAGTCCGGCAGGAAGTCTTCACGCAGCATCTCGCCCGGATGAGTGGGCCGACGTTTCATCCCGGTTGTATTGGCAATGCTCATATATCACACCTCAGATTAATGATAATCACAAACCTCAATTTAACGTGTCACGTGACACATGTCAACGCTTTCAGGTCACTACGTTTTCTTCCCCCCGGCATTAGCGCCACTTCAACAACGGGAATCGACCGTGATTAGCGTGTATAATCCTCTCCATGACCCCATCGGCCGCATCATCCCTACACCCCACCCGCCGGCTCATCCCCCAATTCATTCTGGACCACCTGGCCCGCGGCGAACACTCCGGCCGCATGGACGCCGCCGGATTATTCGTCGATCTGTCCGGCTTCACCACGTTGACCGAAGCGCTGATGGCCCACGGCCCGCCCGGCGCGGAAGTGCTGGCGATGATCGTCGAGTCCGTCTTCGAGCCGCTCATCAACACCGTCTTTGCCCATCGCGGCTTCGTCATCGGCTATTACGGTGATGCCTTCTCCGCCCTCATTCCCGCCGAGGAGGGCGACCCGACCGGCGCGGCCCGGTTGGCCGTGGCCGCCGCCTGGCGCATGCGCCAACACCTGGCGGCGCTGGGCGAGGTGACAACACCCTACGGCGAATTCCACCTGTCGATGAAGATGGGCATCGATCTGGGCCTGGCCGAATGGCTGATCGTCACCTCGCCGAGCGACGACCGGGCCGCCTACAGCTTCATGGGCCGGGTCGTGGAGCAGTGCGCCCTGGCCGAAAACGCCGCCGCCCACAACGAGATCATTCTCACCCCGGCCGTCGCCGCCGCCCTGGGCGATCACCTGGCCGTGGAGCCGTGGGACGATCATCACCGCCTGATCGCCATTAACGCCCCGCTGCCGGTCCCGGTTCCGCCGGCCGAGGCCACGCCGACGCGGGCCGAACTGGCGCGCTTCCTGCCCACGGCCATCCTCGACCTGACCCAGCGCGGCGAGTTCCGGCCGCTCATCGCCCTGTTTGTCGATCTGCAAGGCACGCCCGGCCCGGCCGAATTGCAAAAGATTTGCGAGCATTGCTTTACCCTCCAGCGCCAGTACGGCGGCCTTTTCTATCGCATCAACTTCGACGACAAGGGCTGCAACCTGCAACTGTTTTGGGGCGCGCCGACCAGCCAGGAGCGCGACATCCATCGCGCCCTTACCTTCATCCTGGAGCTGCGCCGCGTCTGCGAGCTGCCCCTGCGCGCCGGCCTCACCCATCGCATGGCCTTCGCCGGCTTCGTGGGTTCGGCGGCCTATCAGGAGTATTCCTGCTACGGCCGCGGCCTCAACCTCGCCGCACGGATGATGAGCGCCGCCGAATGGGGGCAAATCTGGCTGAGCCAGGAGATCGCCCAAGGGGTGGCCGGGCAGTTCCAGATCGACTATGTGGGCGAGCGGGCGTTCAAGGGGTTTGCCGTCGCCCAGCCTGTCCATCAACTGTTGGCCGCCGAGACGGACGCCCGGCCGCCGTTCTATAGCGGACGGCTGGTGGGTCGCGCAGCGGAGCTAAGCACCCTGACCGAGGCGATTGATCCAATATTTGCCGGTCGTTTTGCCGGTCTGGCGGCGTTGGTCGGCGAAGCGGGCAGCGGCAAAAGCCGGCTGGCCTACGAGTTCCTGGCCGGCCTGGAATCAGCCGAGCGCGTCCGCGTGCTGCGCTGCCAGACCGACGACATCCTGCGCCAGCCGTTGAACCCGTTTCGCTACGCCCTGCGGCAATATTTTCAACAGGCGGCCAACGTCGAGATGGCGGTCAACCGCGACCAGTTCGAGCGCATCCTGCTCGACCTGATCGCCGCCACGCCCGCCCCCGACGTGCGCGCCGAGCTGGATCGCACCCGCTCGTTCCTGGGCAGCCTGGTCGACCTGCATTGGCCCGATTCGCTCTACGAGCAGGTGGAACCCCAGTTTCGCGCCGAGAACACCTTCGACGGACTCGTTGCCCTGTTCCGGGCCGAGAGTTTACGCCGGCCGCTGATCATCCTGCTGGAGGATATCCATCATCTGGACGCCAGTTCGCAAGCCTTTCTGGCCCATCTGGCGCGCCATAGCGACGGCTACGCGCTGGGCTTGGTGGCGACGAGCCGCGGCGCTCCGGCCCCCGGCTGGCCGGCGGCCGAAACCCCACTCCACGTCATCCCCGTGCCGCCGCTGGCCGAAAGCGCCGTGGCCGAGTTGGTCGCCACCGTGCTGGGGAGTGAGCCGCCCCCCCGGCTGGCCCGCCAACTGGCGGCGGAAACCACCGGCAACCCGCTGTTCGTCGAGCAATTGCTGCTCTATCTCCACCACAACGGGCTGCTGGAAACCTATCTGGAGACGCGCGACCGGCCGGACCGGCCAAACGCCTATCTGCCGGCCGACGTGCGCTCGCTATTGATGGCCCAAATCGATCAGTTGCCGCCGGAACTGAAACGGACGGCCCAGTTCGCCTCGGTCCTGGGGCGCGAGTTCGACCCGGCCGTATTGGGCGCAATGCTCAGCGCGGCCGGCGATCTTGACGAAACGTTGGCAACGGGCAGCCGGCGACAAATCTGGGCGCCGCTGAATAACCGCCATTATATGTTTCACCACGGCCTCTTGCGCGAAGTGGCCTATGAGATGCAACTGACGGCGCGCCGCCGCGAATTGCACCACCGCGCCGCCGACGCCCTGATCGCCACCAGCCATGACGACGCGCTGGTGGCCGATCAATTGGCCGAGATCGCCTTTCACTTTGACCGGGCCGAGGCCGCCGCCAACGCAGGGCGCTACTACGGGCGCGCCGGCCATCTGGCCGCCGCCGATTTTTTCAACGACCAGGCCATCGCCTACTACGACCGGGCGTTGGCTCTGGCCGCCGCGGCCGATACCGATGCGCGCTACCGGCTACTGCTCGGCCGGGAAGGGGTCTATCACCTGCTGGGGCGGCGCGACGAGCAAGCGGCCGACTTGCAGGCTTTGGCCGCCGTGGTCCAGATGGAACCGACGGCCGAACGGCAGGCCGAGTGGCAATTGCGGCAAGCCGCCTATGCTCTGGCCGTCGGCGATTATGCCACGGCCATCGACTGGGCCGAGCGTTCGGCGTCTTGCGCCGCTGTGGCCGGCGACAGTCTGGCCGAATTGAAGGCGTATCATCGTCTCGGCCGGGCCTATTGGCAGCAAGGGCACAGCACGGAGGCCGAACCCCCCTTGCGCCGGGCGCTGGCCCTGGCCGACGCCGGCGGCCATAAGCGGCAAAAGGCCGAATGCCTCTATGATCTGGGCACTATGTACCAATACCAGGGCGAATTCCGGCCGGCCTTTGATTATGCGCTGGAAGCACAGGAACTCTTCCAGGCGTTGCATAGCCGCCGCGGCCAGATCCAGAGCCTGAACCTGATGGGCAATATCTACTATGGTCTGGGCGACTACATGGAATCACAACAGGCCTACGCGGCAGCGCTGGCCCTGACCCTGGAAATCGGCTGGTATTATGCCGAGTCCACCGTCCTGAACAACCTGGGCAATAACGCCTTCGAGCTGGGCAATTTAGATGACGCCCAGCGCTACTACGTGCAGGCGGTTGAACTGGCCCAGCGAACCGGCGACCGGGCGGCCGAATCGGTCGCCCTCGATTCGCTGGGGTTGACCAACCATTATCAAGGCCATCTGGCCGAGGCCCGCGCCCATCTCGAAACCGCCTGCCAAATCGCCCTGGACATCCACAACACGCGCAATTGCGGCTATTCGCTGACGCATCTGGGATTCACGCTATTGGAACTGGGACAAGTCGAGGCGGCCATCGCCCGTTTTGACCACGCCCTGACCCTGCGCCGGGAATTGGGCCACGAGACGGCCATCATCGACACGCTGGCCGGGCTGGCCGCGGCCGAAATTGCCCGCGACCAGACCGCCCCGGCCGGCCAATATGTGGCCCAGATCGTGGCCTGGATCAAACAAAACGGGGCCGATGGTCTGGAGCTACCGATCCAAACCTACTGGATTTGCTACGATGTCTCGCGCCGGGCGGCGACCGGCGACCCGACGGCCACGGCCGCCGCCGACGCCATCCTGGCCGACGGCCATGCCCTGTTGCAACAGCGCGCCGGCCGGATCAATGACCCCGACCTGCGTCACTGCTTCCTGCAAAATACGCCCTTCAACAGCCGGCTGCTGGCGGCCTGGGCCACCCACAAAGCCGCCGGCTAATTCGGTGGGGGCAAAACGCCGGTGCCCGGTAGGATGCCGTCCGGCGACCGCCGCGGCGGGGCCAGATAGAACGGGGCCGGGTCGTCCCCTTCCAGCCATAGCCAATACAGATGGGCGAATTCGAGTTGATCCACGTTCGTCTCGGCCCCGTCCGGCGGCGGCGCGCCGGCCTGCTCGCTCTCGTAGACGACCGTCGCCCGCCCGCCCAGGGAGGCGAGCGCATCATCAATGGGTCGCGTATCGGGCAGCGGGTAGACGACCAGATTCCAGCCGGGAACCAGTTCGGGCATGATCAGGGTAGACATGATGGCGTACAGGCCGCTTTGTGGCTGGAGATCGGCGACCACCAGGTTTTCAACGTAACGCACACTGTCCAGCCGTTGCCAGCCGCGCTCGCCCTCGGGCATAAAGTAGAGGGCCAGCGTATGCTCATACCCTTCGGGCACGTCCCGTTGCAGATAGTTGAAGCCGATGACCCGCGACGCAGTGACGACCGGATCGAGTTCGACCGCGTAGGCTTGCCCAACCGGCGCTAACCACGGGTGCGCGTCCAGCTCCGGCACGCGCCCCAGCACTTGCAACGTTTCGACGCCGTTAGCCTCGAAAAAGCCCTCTTTGCTGTAGACAACAACCTGGGCATCGGCCGACAAGATGGGCGCATTGAATGATAGACTCGCGCCGCCGATGCCCGTGGCGTTCGGCCCACCGATACCCGTCGCGTTTGGCCCGCCGATACCCGTCGCGTTCGGCCCACCGATGCCCGTAGGATTAGGCCCGCCGATACCCGTCGCATTCGGCCCGCCAATGCCCGTGGCGTTCGGCCCGCCGATGACCGGCGAATTCGCGCCGCCGATGCCGGTGGGGTTTGGCCCGCCGATGCCGGTGGGGTTTGGCCCGCCGATGCCCGTGGGGTTTGGCCCGCCGGTGCCCGTCGCATTCGGGTCGGCGGCCGGCCACGGCGGATTCAGTAGGAACTGACTGATCGCCTCGCGCCGGTCGCCGCCGTCGACCCAGACGCGCACGGCCACGTCATAGGCCGGCAGGGTCATGGTCAGCGTAGCTGTATGCTCATTGCCGTCCGCTTGCAGCGTGGCCGTAGGCGACAGCCCGGCGAAGTCGGGCACCGACCAGTAATGGAGCGGGAATAATTGCACCTGGGCCTGCTCGCCCGGCGCGAGGGCCTGGGTCACGGTGATCTGCACCGTGCGGCTGGTGACGGACTGCGCGGCGATCTCCGGTTGCCAGGCCGCAGCCAGCGGGGCCACACGCAGCGACACGTCGCCCGGCTGCACATTGTCATCGCAACCGATATAGGCCTGCCCGGTGCTGCTTTCGATCAGGCACAACCGGTCGCCGGGGTAGGCCCCGCGCACTTTCAGCCGGTCGCCGCCGCCAGTCGGGCTGCCCAACGCCACCAGCATGTCGTCCGTCGGGTCGGCCGTGCCCTGGGTCTGGAACAGGTAAGCCTGGGCCGCGGGCAGGCGCAGCCGTTCGTTGTCCTCGTCGCGCACGTCGAAGTTGCGGGCGGCGATGACCGCCCGCTCTTCCTGCGGCGGCCAGAAGATGAACTCGGTCAGCCCCAACGGCTGCACCCCCGGCCCCTCGAACGGCGCTTCGGCCTCGCCCGGCGGCTGGAGCATGTCGTAGTAATGCAGGATCGTCTCCCAATCGGTGCGGCCGGTGGTGATCTCGGCCAGACTGCGCCGGCAATCGCCGAGCCACTCATCTTCAATGAGGAACTCGCTATAGGCCGGGTCGTAGGTGGAGGTCATAAAGCTGCCCTGACAATTGACCCGGCCCAGCACGTTGCCGTCCTTGAAACCGAGGTAGTTATCGGGCAGGAAGAACAGGTAATGGGCCAGCTCGTGGGCCAGGGCGCGCCACCACTCCTCGCCCAATTCGGCCGTGTTCTCGCCATAGGGATCCCAGACCGTGCCCATGCGAATCTGCCCGCCATTGTAGGCGTTGGTGATGACTTTCGTCGCCTCTATCCCAACCCGCACCGTCTCGGTGATGGGCGTCTTGGCGACGCCGCCGATGGCCGCCGACGGCCGCATGCCGTTATTCGCCAGCACAACCACATCGGCCTGCCCCCAATACTCCTTGTTCTGGAACACCCGCACCACGCCCAGGGCGGCCTGGCCGTTGGTCGTGTCATAGAGGATTTCCGAGGCGCGCTGGAAGCTGTTAGTCAGGCCGGTCAAAAAGGCGGGGTCGCGGCGCGCGTCCCATTCCAGCGACACGTCCAGATCGAACAGCAGCAACGGGTTGTCGGGGGAGATGGTCAGCCGAATGATGCCCGGCTGCTCGAACGTAGTCATGTCCAGCCCGGCCTCGGTGGCCGGCGCGCTGGTATAGAACAGGCGCGCCTTCTTGGAGAAGGACGCCGGGGCTTGTGGCGCGGGCACGAAAGCCACCAACCGATCGCCCGATTGCAACAGGCCGCCGCCGGGCAGAAAGCCCTGGTCATTCGTCCGCTGGGGCTGGGCCGGGTCGGGCATCAGCTGCGCGCCGTCGATCTGCTCGGCCGGCAGCCGGTAGACCCAGGCCCCCGGCACGGGCAGGCCGCCGCTGATGACCTGAATCTGGGTGCTCTGGACGCGGAAGGGGAAAGTGGTCGCCGTCGCCGCCGGCCGCTCGAAGGAGCCGGTGGCGCTGTTGAAGTAGGCATACGTGCCGCCGGCGGCCACGTCGCGGGGCAACGGGTTCTGATAGACGACCAGGCGCATGACCACGTTATCGGAGCGGCCGAAGAAGTTGCTGGCGAACGTGTCCCAGCCATAGACGTGGTTCGTGCCCGCCGCGCTGGCGGCCAGATTGGTGGTTGGCGTGTCCGCCGTGGGCCTGGCCCACCGCCAGTTGTCGCCGCCGTCCAGCGAATAGAGCATCACGATCCGGCCGACGGTGGCGCCGGACGCGGCCACCAGCCGGTAGGGGATGTTGATCACGTTGCTGCTCACGATGTCGGTCGAGGCGTAGAAATTGGCCGCGGCCGTGCTGTCGGGGTCGTCGACGGTGGGCAACGGGATAGTCAGCGCCGGGCGGTCGCTCGTCGCGCGCTGCACCGTGTTGTAATAAAGCAGAGTGGGAAGGTCCTGCTGCGGGCAGTTTTCGGCGGTGCAGTTGTCGGCGTAGGCCAGGTCAAGGTCGCCGTCGCCGTCCACGTCGCCCCAGGCCACCGCCTGCGATTGGCGTAGCAGGCCGGCGTCGGCCGGGCCGGCCGTCTCCCAGATAGCGGAGGCCGACAGTTCCCCATCGACGTTCTCGAAAATTCGGTTGGACTCGAAGTTCCAGTTGCTGGCGTTGGCCGTCGCCAGATCGAGATCGCCGTCGCCGTCGACGTCGCCCCAGGCCAAATCGCGCACGTGGAGGAAATCGTGCGACTCCCAGCCCCAGCCGGTGCGCAGGTTGAAGGACAGTTGCCGGCCGTCGTTCTCGTAGAGGCGGACCCGGAAGCGGCCCGTGTCGGCGGCTGCGGCCAGGTCGAGATCACCGTCGCCATCCACGTCGCCCCAGGCCACGGTCGTCGCCGGCATCTGGCCGATGAAGCCCAGCCCGCGCTCCGGGTCCAGGCGCAGATCGTTGTCATCGTTCTCGTAGACGCGCGCTCCCAGCGCCAGATCGAGATCGCCGTCATCGTCCCAATCGCCCCAGGCCACATCCCCGGCGCTCAGCGGTTCGGGCGAAACCCAGCCGAGTTGGCGCGCCGGGTCCAGTTGCAGGCTACCGCCCTCGTTCTCCAGCACCTGGGCCGGCTCGCCCTCCTTGCCCAGGGCCAGATCGAGATCGCCGTCGCTGTCCCAGTCGCCCCAGGCCACGGCCAGGGTGCGGCTGGTGTCGCTGATGGCCGCCTGCCAGCCCAACCCCGCGGCCGGGTCGAGCGCCAGCGTTCCGGCCTCGTTTTCATAGACCACGTCGGGCGCGCCGTCGTTCGCCACGGCCAGATCGAGGTCGCCGTCGCCGTTCCAGTCGCCCCAGGCGACATCGACCGAGCGGGCGGTGTTGGTGAGGGGCGCTTCCCAACCGAGGTCGAGCGCCGGGTCCCAGCCGAGCCGGCCATCGACGTTCTCATACACCACCACGGGTTGGCCGTCGGCGCTGACGGCCAGGTCGAGATCGCCGTCGCCTTCCCAATCGCCCCAGGCCGCACCGGTGCCGGCGCGGGCGTCGGCCGATTCCCATGGCCGGCGATCAAAACCGATGACCGGCGATGGGTTGATCAGGATATGGCTGACCTGACCGCCGTTCTCGATGCCGCCTTTGGCGAAGGCTACGTCGGGGTCACCGTCGCCGTCGGCGTCACCGGTGGCCACGGCGAAGGTCGTTTCCGACAGTAAATTCTCCTCCAGCGTCGATTGCCAGCCGGCGCCGTCCGGCAGAGAGAGTTTCAGCGCGTCACCCACGTTCTCATAGATTTGGTCGCGCCGGCCCCAGCCGCCGCCGGCATTGGTGGCGACGATCAAATCCAGGTCGCCGTCGCGGTTCCAGTCGGCCCAGGCCAGCCCGGTCGGTTTGGCAAGCGTGGCCAACTTTTCGGCGACCAATTCCCAGCCCAGCCCCTTGGCCGGGTCAATGGTCAGTGTGCCGGCCTGGTTCTCCCAGACTTGCAAGAATGAACCGGGAGAGTTGCCGCGGCTGCCGCCGCCCGCGGCCAGATCGAGATCGCCGTCCCCGTCCCAATCGCCCCAGGCGATGGCCTGTACCAGCGCCGGCGCGCCCGACGCCCAGCCCAGGCCCCCTCCCGGCGCGAGTTGGAGCGTGCCACTGATATTCTCGTAGACCTGCAACCCGTCGGCGTCGGACTCCGTGCTGAGGAAAGTGGCGTCCAATGTCAGGGAGCCGCTGTAGTTGCCGAAGGCCAGGTCGAGGTCGCCGTCGCCGTCCCAGTCGCCCCAGGCCAGGCTCGACGTATGGGCCGCCGCCGGCGCTTCCCAGCCCAGCCCGGCGGCCGGATCGAACTGGAGCGTGTTGCTGATGTTCTCGTAGACCTGATTGGGTGTTTCCTCGTTGCCGAAGGCCAGATCGAGGTCGCCGTCGCCGTCCCAGTCGCCCCAGCCGGTGCTGCTGGATTGGCGGCTTTCGGCCGATTGCCAGCCCAGCGCCTCTTCCCCCGTGGCGTATTGCAGCACACCGCCGACGTTCTCGTAGACCATATTGGGCTGCGGGCCGCCGGCCTTGCTGCCATTGGCCGCGGCCAGGTCGAGGTCGCCGTCGCCGTCCCAGTCGCCCCAGGCCAGCCCGCGGGTGTCGTCGGCCCCCGCCGGCTCGGCGGCCAGGTCTAGCGCCGTGAAGCGGCCGCGGCCGTGGTTGATGTAGAGTTGATCGGTGCGGTTATACTGCTCGAGGTCGAGCCAGGAGATGGCCGATGGAAAGATACCGTTGCCCACGGCCAGATCGAGGTCGCCGTCGCCGTCCACATCGCCCCAGGCCACGGCCTGACTGTGGCGCGGCATGGGGCTGGGTAAGAGCACGTCGCGGCCGTCTCTCATTAGGATGAGGTCCTGGTCGGGGGGAACGGCCGCGGCCAGATTCAACGACAACGCCAGCGCGCCGCCGGCCAGGATGAAGGGCAGCAACAACAAAGCGGCGCGAACCATCGTCCGCGCCGGCCGCCGGTGAATGTGCTTCATGGTACGATCCTCCCTGACCTCGCTCGAACGAGACAACTACCAGGACAAAGCCGATACATAGCCCATCGGCCTGACCCATCCAGAGAGAATTGTAATGATAGCGTCGGTTTTGGTCAACGGGTCAGGATCGAGAGCCAAATAGGCTCTCATTTTTGGCGCATGATCAGGCACGTCGCCGTGGCATGGGCGTAGAGGGCGCCGTCGGCGTCTTTCAGCGTGCCCTCGGCGATGCCCAACGACCGGGAGACGAAGATCACCTTCCCTTCGGCCAGCAGGGGGATACCACGCGGCACGGCCTTGACCATCTTCACGTTCAAATCGACGGTGGCGTAGCCGACGCCCGCTTCCAGCACGGTATGGATGGCGCAACCCGTCACCGAGTCCATCACCGTGGCGGCAAATCCGCCATGCACCCCGCCGAGGGGGTTCAGGTGGCGTTCGTCGGCCTGGGCCTCAAAGAGGATGCGGCCGTGTTCCGCCACCACGCCCTTCATGGGGATGACAGTGGCGATAGGGGCCATTGGCAGCTTGCCCGCGACCATGGCCTGCATGAGTTCAAGGCCGGATAAGTTCTTCATTATCGTACTCTCCAACTCTCCATTATACGTGAGAAATCGCCCATTTGTCGTCTACCTTTGGCGGCGAAGAAGAGAAACCACAGATTTCACAGATTAAGAAGAAGAGGGTTTATCCGCAGATTTCGCAGATTACGCAGATTTCCATTTATAATCTGCGTAATCTGCGAAATCTGCGGATGATACTCTTATGACCCCAGTTGAGATCGACCAAGCCCTGGAGCGCATCCTCCCCCGCGTCACCAAACCCGGCCGCTACACCGGCGGCGAGTTGAATCAGGTCGTCAAGGAGTGGGATGGCGTCGGCTACCGCGTGGCGATGGCCTTCCCCGACATCTACGACATCGGCATGTCGAACCTGGGCTGGATGATCCACTACGACATCATCAACAAACACCGCAACCTGCTGGCCGAGCGCGTCTTCTGCCCCTGGGACGACATGGAAGAAGCCCTGCGCGCGGGCGGCATCCCCCTTTTCTCGCTGGAGACGAAGCGCCCCATCCGCGACTTCGACATGCTGGCGATGACCCTGCCCTATGAGCAGCTATTCACCAACGCCCTGAACCTGCTGGATTTGGCCGGGCTGCCGGTGCGTTCGGCCGACCGGGACGCAAGCTTCCCGCTGGTCGTGGCCGGCGGCCATGCCTGCTACAACCCGGAGCCGATGGCCCCCTTCATCGACGTCTTCGTCATCGGCGAGGGGGAGGAAGTGCTGCTGGAAATCATCGGCACGATGCGCGCCACGGCCCATCTGGATCGCCATACCCAACTGCGCCACGTGGCCGGCATCACCGGCTGCTACGTGCCGCGCTTCTATGACGTGGCCTACCACCCCGACGGCACGGTGGCGGCCATCACCCCCAACGTGCCCGAGGCCCCGCCGCGCGTGCTCAAGGCCATCGTGCCTGTCCTGCCGCCGCCCGTCACCAATTTCATCGTGCCCTTCGTCGAGACGGTGCACAACCGCGCCCCAATCGAGATCATGCGCGGCTGCACCCGCGGCTGCCGCTTCTGCCACGCGGGCATGGTGACCCGGCCGGTGCGCCAGCGGCCGGTGGCCGAGGTGCTGGCGGCGATGGAGGCCATCATCGCCCAGACCGGCTATGAGGAGATCGCCTTGATGTCGCTCTCCTCCAGCGACTACACCCACGTGCTGGAATTGACCGAGCAGGTCGGGGCGCGCTTCGGCCATCTGGGGCTAAACCTGTCGCTGCCGTCGCTGCGCATCGAGACGGTCAGCACGCAACTGATGGACAACCTGGGCGACCACCGCCGCACCGGCTTCACGCTGGCCCCCGAGGCGGCCACGGAACGGATGCGCAACATCATCAACAAGTACGTCACCGACGAGCAACTACTGGAGACGGCGCGCGAGATTTACCGCCGCGACTGGCGCACGATCAAGCTCTATTTCATGATCGGCCACCCGCAGGAGGAGATGGCCGACGTGGCGGCTATCGTCGATCTGGCGCGGCGGGTGCTGGCCGAGGGGCGGCGCTTCCATAATAACAAGGCGGCGGTCAACGTCGGCGTCAGCACCTTCATCCCCAAGCCCCATACCCCGTTCCAGTGGGAGCCGATGGGCCAACTGGACGACGTGCGGGCCAAGATCAGCTACCTGAGCCGCGAGTTCAAGCGGCCGGGCCTGAAGCTGCGCTGGAACGACCCCGACGAGTCGGCCTTCGAGGGCATCCTGACTCGCGGCGACCGGCGGCTGGCTGAGGTGGTGGAGCGGGCCTGGCGCAAGGGAGCCAAGTTCGACGCCTGGTACGACCACTTCCGGCAGGACGCCTGGTATGAGGCGATGGCCGAGGAGGGGCTTGATCCGGCCTTCTACACCCACCGCCGGCGGCCGATCGACGAACTCTTCCCCTGGGAACACATCGACGTGGCCGTGTCGCGCCGCTTTCTGACGCAGGACTACCTGATGAGCGGCCGGCAGGAGACCCGCGTCGATTGCCGCCACCACTGTTTTGCCTGCGGCATCCTGCCCAAGCTGAAGGAGTTGCGGCGGGAGACGGCGGATGAGGCGTGGGAGTGCCCGCCGGTCAGGAAGAGGAATCCACAGATTTCACAGATTGCACAGATGATTCAGATAGAAGAAGTTTTATCCGCAGATTACGCAGATTTCGCAGATTAAAGATGAAAATCTGCGAAATCTGCGTAATCTGCGGATCATATTTCTTCTGTCATATTGTTATTAAGGCCCATAAAGAAGACCGGGGTTAGCGTGACTAACCCCGGTCTGATGTTACGCATCGGGACGGATCAGGTCAGGCTATCGAGTATCAGTCGCCGAACTCAATCCCGCCCAGGTTGGGCATAAAGCCATTGGCCGGGCCGTTCCAGAATTGATGGACGGTGAAGCCGCCGCCGCCCGGCTCCAGACGCACCACGTCCTTCGCCCCACCCCGGACGCCGCCAACAGTGAAGCCATTGGAGATGGTCAGATAGATCGCGCCGGAGCCGGCATCGACCGCCGCGCCGACGACATCCTCCGAACCCAACCCGGCTACGGTCGAGCCGTCGAAGTAGAGTGACCAGCTACCGGCCGAAGTCGAACCCAGACTGGCAGGCGTCAGGGCCAGCAGGTCCTGCTTGGCCGCGACCACGCTGTTGGCCGGGCCGACCTGGGTCGTGCCGGCGGGGCTGATGAGTACCCGCCCGTCGGGCAACACATCGACGGCGTCGATCTTCTCGCCGGACTTGGTCAGGCCGACGTCGGAGCCGTCGAGATACCACTCAAAGGAGCCGGTGGTCGTTGCCCCCAGCGCCGAGGGAACGAAACGCACCAGATCATGAGGCAGCACCGTGCCCAGGCCGGGCAGTTTGACGTTGGCGGTGAAGGCCAGCACCAGGCTGTCGTCATCGAGGATGGTGAAAGCCGCGAGCGGCTTGATGCCCACGTCGGAGCCGTCGAAGTGGAGCGCCCACGTCTGCGCGCCGGTGTCGTAGGCCAGGATGTCGCGATTATCGAAGCCGACGCCGCCGGCATTGCCGCCGGCCGTGCCGCTCACATAGAGCACATCCGCCGCCACCGACGACACGACAGCCGGCGCGCCGGGATCGACGATGACGCCGTCGGCGGTCAGATCGCTGTCGCCCCGCTCGCCGTCGACCAGATGGAGAACGACTTGCCCCGTCGCATACTCGGCGCCGGTCGTGCCGTCGTAGTCGAACGCATACCAATGGTCGGCCGGATTGCCCGGCTCCGGGCCATACTTATAGTAGGCATTGACCGTCTCGCCGCCGTGGAGGATGATGGTCACGGCCACAGCCCCGCCGGGCGTGAGGCCTTCAATCTCGAAGTCGAGGAACCCCACGGGGAAGTCGGCCTCGGCGGGCGTATCGCCGGGCGACGGGTTGGCGGTGGCCTGCACATCGACCAGCGCGATGCCGGCCGGCGCTGCCAGTGTCAGATAGCCGCCGTCCTCGCTGTTGGGCAGCGACACGACGTTAGCCTGCTCGCTATCGGGAATGCCGTCGTTATTGCCGTCGCCGCCGTTGGGCGCGCCGTCCTCCGTTTCGTCGGACTGGCCGTCGTCGTCGCTTTGGGGAGTTTCCAGAATATAAAGGCCCCACCTATCGCTGAGCACAAAGGCGTGATTCCCGGCCACGACCACATTCATGGCATGCATGGCATCGTTATACGCTACCTCCACCGGCAATACAGGATCCGTTACGTCGAGTATTCGCAACCCTTTAAGCTCATCAGCGACATAGACATGGGGGCCGCTAACTGCCAGGTCACGGGCTATGCCGTATGTGTCGTAAGAGCCGACAGCAACCGGCGCGGATGGATTGGCTACGTTGACAACGTGCAGACCTCCAAAGTAATAGGAATTGGAATAGAAAGCGAGATAGGCCAGGTCACCAACCACCTTAATGGAATAAACTTGAAGGTTCACATCATTGCCGACGTAGCTACTAACCTGAACGGGGGCGGTCGGGTTGGAAACATCGACGATGACAAACCCGCCATTATAGTGGGCATTAGCCACGTAGGCATACTGGCCCACAACGTCAACGCTAAAGGAGTTCCACGGTGTCGGCAAGGAGCCGACTTGAACCGGATTGGTGGGGTCGGAAACGTCGATGACGCGCAAGTAGAATTGGTTTGAGTTTGAGGATTGGGCGGTGACATAGGCATAATTGCCGGCCACATCCAGGCTATAGGCTGTGCCCAGACCGCCCAGGGAACCGGCCAGCGCGGGCGCGGTGGGGTAGGCCACGTCGATGATCTGTAAGCCACTCTGGTGATCGGCGACGTAGGCGTAGTCGCCGGACACCACGACCTGGCGAGCGAAATTTGGGGTGTCATAGGACCCAACCCGGCGCGGGCGGGCCGGGTCAGCCGCATCGATGATAATCAGGCCGTATACACCGTCGGTGACGTAGACGTAATCATCGACCGCGGTCAACCCGGTGGGGATTCTGAGCGCATCATAGGTACTCGTCTGTACCGGATTGCTCGGATCGGAGATGTCGGCAATCCTCATGCCGTAAGGATCGTTGAAGAAGGCCAGGTCTCCGGCGACAACCAGGCCGCTCCCGCCATTTGGTAGATCGTGACGTGGGGCCAGGTAGCCGCTTTCGGCCGGGTTGGCCGGGTCGCTGATGTCCACCGTCGTCAGGCCGCCCAGTATATCGACGACGTAAGCGGAATCTCCGGCGACTGTTATTCCCAACGAATATTGAGAAAGGTCAGTCATACCGACCTCTACCGGGCTTCCTGGGTCGGTTATATCGAGGACCTTAACCATTTTGGGGTCACTCGCCAGAATATAGGCGTACCCCCCGGCTACGGCCATATCCTCTACTACCGGCCACCCCCACGGGTCTGTAAATTCGTACTCGCCGGCCACAAAGGGAGCCTCGGGATCCGTCACGTCAATCAACGAAAGAGCATACGCATAATCGTCAATAGAGAAAAGATATTCATAGGTAATCACATAGGCATAAGTTCCGTCAACAGCCAGGCTGAGAACGTCGCCTTCTAAATCGATGGATCCGGCATGGCTTGGCGCGGCCGGATTGGCGACATCGATGATCGTCAGCCCCTTATGGTCGTTGTAGACGTAGGCATACTGACCGGCTACTTCAATGTCATAGGTGTAACTGTATGGCGGCATAGCGAGCGTGGCGACAATGGTTGGCGCCGACGGATCGGTGACATTCAGGATGGCTATCCCTTCGTCGGCCAGGGTAACATAGGCTAAGTTGCCTTCGACCGTGACATCCTGGACAACGTCGAGGAAAACGGGCGACTTGCCGGCCACAACCGGCGCGGCGGGGTTGGATACGTCCAGGATGGTGAGCTGCGTCCCCTCGCCGACATAGGCGTAATCGCCCTGGGCGTCGATGGTGAGCGAAGCGCCGCCGATATGGCCGACAATGTCGACCTCCGTGGCGTCGGCCGCCGCCACGGGGATTAGCCTATGCGGGGCAAGCCACACCCCCAACACCAACAAACTCGTCAAAACAAAAACGGCACGAACACGACTGAATACGGTTGACATTACATCTCTCCTGACTGGCTATATTTTGTCGCTTCTGGGGCGACGCGCTTGGCTTCCGTTGGGGAAGCAACTGGGGTAAGCGTAGAATATGACCGTCAACAAACCGTCAACAAGTTAGCCCGCGACAGGAAACCTGGACTACCGATTGTCTCGTTCGTGATTATAATAGGTGCATGATCGATCAGATCGTCACCTCAGAGGCTCTTGACCTGTTTTGTCGGCGCTGGGCAATTAGCGAACTGGCCTTGTTCGGCTCGGTTGTGCGCGAGGACTTTGGCCCGGAGAGCGATATTGACGTACTGGTTACCTTCGCGTCCGATGCCGATTGGGGGTTACTCGATCACGTCCAAATGGAATTAGAACTGTCGGAATTACTTGATCGCGAAGTCGATTTATTGACACGGCGGGCTGTCGAACGCAGCCAAAACCCGCTCCGCCGTCGCGAAATTTTGGACAGTGCCCGGACTATTTACGCTGCATGACGTCAAATCGCAATCAATCAGCCGTGTTGGATATCTATAACGCGGCGACGAAAATCCTCGCCTTTAGTAAAGGGTTTGACCAGAGGAAGTTCTTTGCCGATGAACGTACCCAGTCGGCCATCCTTCACCAACTCATGGTTATTGGGGAGGCAGTGAAGCGCCTCTCGTCGGGGTTTCGTCTGGAGCATCCCCACATTCGCTGGACACCGATGGCCGGCATGCGCGATGTATTAAGTCATGCCTATGACACTGTTGACTTGAATGAGGTCTGGCGCACAGTCACCAGTGATATTCCTGCATTGGTCGCCCATTTAGAACCGCTAATGCCGCCCGATAAACAGGAATAGCTTGTTAATGTCTGCTTCGATAGCAAGACCTGACACGTTTTCCGCAAACCTGTCAGGTCTGTAAACCCAACCCTCAGGTTTGCGATCCTCATGATAGTTTGTTAGCATATTCCCCTGCGGGACGAGCCACCTGAACAACCGAAGATAGTGGACAGTGGATAGTGAACAGTGGTCAGTATCAGGACCAGTCATTGCCCACCCACACCCCGGAGACACAATGAAACAACGAGTCCCCCTCCTCTTGTTGCTCGTCCTGCTCGCCGCCGCCCTCATCCTGCCCACGTCCGTCCGTTCCGCGCCGCCCGCCCAGAGTCCTGCTCCCTCCCCCAGTGGGGGAGGGCTGGGGAGAGGGTCCGCCCCCGTCCTCACTCCGGCTCCCTCCCCCACTGGGGGAGGGTTGGGGAGAGGGTCTGCTTCCGTCCTCATCGACCGGGCCGGCGGCTCGTATAACGGCGTCGAAGTGACGCTGGAAGCCGACGCCGCCCCGACCCCCGGCGGCGTAGTCACCGTGACCCTGACCGCCCGCCCCCTGCGCGCCGCGCCCGACCTGAGCGTGCAATGGGAACTGCCCGACGGCGGGACGCTGCTCGACGGCCCGATGGTCGAATCACTCGGCCCGGTGGCCGCCGGCCAGAGCGCCACCATCACCCGCCGCGTCCGCTTCGATGCCGCCAACATCTACGAAGTGCGGGCCAAAGCGTCCTACTTCGCCAACGACGCCACCTCGCTGGCCGCCAGCGGCGTGCTCTTCTTCAGCGTGCGCGACGCCAACCCGACCGCCTCCGACCTCGACCCGCTGACGCCCGATTACCAACCGCCGGTCGACCGGCCCACCGTCGATAAATCCCACCTGGCCGGGGGCAGTGGCCGGGCGGCCGACGGCTGCTTCAACATCACTGGCCTGCTGGCCCGCGAGAACAAGATGCCCGTGGCCGTCGTCGTGCCGGAGACGCCGGCCCCGGCCGTGCCGCGTTACAACGGGCAATACCAGGACCAGACCGGCTCGGCTGTGCCCGTCCACCACATGCTGGTGGAGATGCGCGAGGAAGACACCATCTCCGATGACTCCTACGGCCACACCATCACCGACGGCAACGGCCGCTTCCGCTTCAGTTTTTGCGACGACGACGGCTTCCTCAACGACGAACTGGAGCTGTACTTCCGCGTCTGCGCTGAAGTGCGCGACGGCCCCAACCTCATCGCCCGCATCGAGGAGACCGACGAGCAGGAACTGTACTGCTGGGATTCGGGCGTCATCGACTCCGAGGGTGGGGCCATTGATTTCGACCTGTCCGTCTACCGGCTCAACCAGACGCAGGCATCGGTCTTCAACATCGGCGATGCGCTCTACTGGGGCTGGCGCTTCTGGAACAATAACACAGCCAATTCGCCCGTCATGGATCGCTCCGTCACCGTCTACTGGCAGGGGGGCAAGGGGGCCAAAGGTTCGTTCTACTCCGACGATCGGACGACAATGGTCCTGGCCGACGACCCATCCAGCCGTGACGAATGGGACGATTCGGTCATCATCCACGAATGGGGCCACTTCGCCGACCACCAGTTTAGCTGCAACCAGAACCCCGGCGGGGCGCACAGCCTGCCGGGCGTCAATGCCGGCGTCAACGGCACACGGCTGGCCTTCGGCGAGGGCTATCCCGACTACTATCAGGCCGCGGCCCGCACCATCATGCCCGGCTCGGCCAACCCGTCGTTCTACGTTGATCCCGACGGCCCCACGGTCGATCTGGAGAACATGCGCGGCGTGACCGCCGGCGATCGGGACGAGGGGGCCATCGCCGCCCTGTTGTGGGACTTTTTCGACGCGGCCAACGACAACAGCGACACGGTGACCCACGGCCACGCCGCCGTCCAGCGCGTCTTCGCCGACGCCGACTTTCGGGGCAACATGCAGTGCGATATGCGCCGCTTCCTGCAAGTATGGCGCAAGCTGGCCCTGCCCACCGACGCGGCCACGGCGGCCACCATCGTGCAGAATGTCAATGTGACGTTGGCTTCGTTGCCGCCTGTGGTCGCCGCCGCCGCGGAACCCTCCCCTAACCCCTCCCAAGGGGAGGGGGATCAGGCCCCCTCTCCCTCCGGGAGAGGGTTGGGGAGAGGGTCTGCGGAACCCTCCCCTAACCCCTCCCAGGGGGAGGAGGATCAGGCTCCCTCTCCCTCCGGGAGAGGGTTGGGGAGAGGGCCTTTCGCCACGACAGCCGTCCCACCCCTCGACTACCGCTGGTGGGCTCAGGCCACCATGGTCATCGACAACAGCACCAGCATGGCCGCCGCGGGCAAGCTCAACACCGTCAAAACGATCATCGGCGAGCAGGTGAGCGATTTGGCTCCCGCCCCACAGGGCACGGAGTTCAACATCTACACCTTCAACGCCGGCGGGCCGGGCATCGCCCCGCTGGTCGAGGGCAAGTTCTTCGCCCCGCAGATCATGCCCGCCGTCAACGGCCTCGTTGCCAACGGGCCGGACGCCGGCTGCCCCGTGCCCGGCCTGGGCGCGCTATCGCAGGCCATCCAGACCAAGTTCGACGGCGAGGCGTGGCTCTACACCGACGGCGACAGCAACGACAGCCTGACACCGGAAGGGATGCGCCAGGCGTTGAATGAGCGGCGGGTGCGGGCATCCATTGTGCTATTGGGCGGTTGCGGCTCGGCCGCCCGGCCGCAGCCCAACGTCAGCGGCGCGGAGCGCACCTACCTGGGGCTGGCCGCCGACGGCTCGCAGCCCAGCGGCATCGTGCCCTACCTGCTGACCTCGATGATGAGCGGCGGGCAGTTCATCTACGTCGCCCCCGACCAGTTGGCGAACGCGGTGGACATGGTGCGCGCCCAACTCAGCCACACCGCCGGGGCCGGCCGCTGGAGCGATTACGTCAGCACCGCCTACACCTACCGCTGGGATCGGCTGGAGACGTGGGAGTACCAATGGTTCCCGGCCAACGGCCTGGGCACGGATCAGGGTTCGCTGGCGTCGGCCACGCCCAAGCGCATCACCCTGGATACGCCGTTCAGTTTCTACGGCAGTGAAACGTCGCTGGTGGACGTGTATGAGGACGGCTACCTCCTGATGAATCCCTGCACCATCGACCCGCAATTCTGCCTGTTCGATCAGTACATCGAAATCCTCGATACCAATCTGAAATGGTACTACGATCCATTCCCGCCCAACCGCGAAGCCGATTTGCCGGCCGACAACCGGATGCCCAATGCCTGCGGCCTGCCGGTGCATTACGGCCCGCAAGTCCACGTCTTCACCGCCAATTTCGCCTTTGAATGGATCATCATCTCCACCGAGGGGCTGGCCGAATACGCCGTGGGCGATTACGGCTGCCGCGCCTATCAGGTGTGGCTGAACCACCAGACGGGCGAGATCCGCTTCCAGTATGGCCCCCTGCGCCAGGAAGCGGCCACGGCCGAGATCGGCCTGATCGATTCGCTCTTCGCCACCGCGGCCAACGTCATCGTCAGCAAGAACGACCTGGGCGGCGCGGGCAACGGCATGGGCTACAAGTTCACCCCGGCCCCGCCTCAGCCGACCAAGACCTACGACGTGGACGTGGACGGCCTGATCGAGAGCGTCGTCTTCCTGCAAACCGGCTACAGCGGCACCTTCGCGCCGATGAGCGTGACCCGGCCCGACGGCTCGGCCGTCAACTGCGCCGACACGACCAACGTCAAGTGCCTGACCGCCCACAGCGCGCCGGGCGACAACATGGTGCAGTTCATCCAGGTGAATACCAACGGCCAGAGCGGCGTCTATACCGCCGTGGTCAGTGTCGGCCCCAGCGGCGGCGGCACGTTCTCGTTCAACGCCCTGGCCGCCAGCGATCTGCGCGCCGGTAGCCCCGGCAACCACACCATGTCGCTCAGGAGCATCCCCAACCTGCTGCTCGACCTGGGCCGGCCGACCGACGACGGACTGCTGTCGGCCTGGCTGCAAACGCCGACCGGCGCGGCCTTCGGCAGCCCGTTCACCCTCTACGACGACGGCGCCCACGGCGACGGCGAGGCGGGCGACGGCCGCTTCGGCTCCGACGCCTTCAGCCCGCCCGGCGCAGGCGCGGCCTACCTGTGGGTCGAGGGCACGATCAACGGCGAGAGCTTTAAGCGCACCGACCCGACGCCGTTCAACTTCCAGCCGCTCCACATCTGGCCGCCGCTCTATCAGGAAGGGTACTACGACAGTTCGGTCGAGGTGATTTTCTACGCCGAAAACGGCCACGCCGTCGATCACTGCTACGGCGTCGAGTTCACCCTGCCGCCGGGCTGGGCGCTGCTGTTTTCGCCCCAGGCGGGCGGCGTGTGCATCCCGGCCAACACGACCGTGCCCATCGTCGCCAACATCGGCCGGGCGCTGACCGCCGGCGCGCTGGGCGAGGTGGGGCAAGTGGGCCTGACGCTGACCGAGCAGGACGACGGCGCGATCACCGCCTCGGGCGCGGCCGATGTGGCCTGGTTCCGCAAAACGGCGGCCATCGCCTTCGAGAACCCGCAAGTGACCCCGCTGCGGCCCAACGGCACGGACACGGCCGAGCTGGCCCTGGTGCTGCTCGATGACCTGGGCCACGTCGTCAGCAAGGCCGGGCCGTTCATGGGCCAGATCACGGTGACCGGCGGCACGTATGAACTGCCGACCGGCAATTACGAGGACGGCCGGCTGCGGATCCTATTCACCGCCGGCAACGCGCCGGGCATCGCCACCATCAGCGCCCTGGCCGAGGGTGGGCTGATGGCCGAGACGACGATCGAACTGGCCGAGCCAACCGCGACCGACATCACCCTGACGGCCGCGCCCATCGATCTGAGCAGCGCCAACCAGGCGGCGCTAACCGTCACCGTGCGCGACGCCTTCGGCGACCCGGCCGTGGGCGAGACGGTGCGCCTGAGCGTCAGCGACGACGCCGGCGACCAGGGCACAATCGCCGGCGGCGAGTTCCTGGAAGGGGCCACCAACAAGGACGGCCAGATGAAGGCCACTTTCACCAAAGCGGCCGGCGGCGAGGGCGCGGTGGTCATCCGCGCCGAACTGCTGGGGCCGGGCGGCGCGGTGCTGCGCGAGACGAGCGTGGTGCTCTATCTGAGCGGGTTGCCGGAGGGGAAGACGCTCTATTTGCCCGTCGTGCGGCGGTAGAGAAAAAGAGAATCCACAGATTTCACAGATGGCACAGATTAGTGGATAGTGGGCAGTGGGTAGTGGGCAGCACTGACCACTACCCACTGACCACTGTCTCCAATCTGTGGATTCTTCCTGCCAAATCCCCGCTTTCTCGTATTTCACGGTATAATCTGCTTATGACCACTCGCATGATCATCGACTTTGAAGCCGAGCAGGGGTATCGATCGGTACTTTCGGCTATCGATGCTTATAAAAGCCGCTTAAAGGCGAGTATCGCCCGTTCACGTCGTCAGTTGGCCGATTTTGAGCATCGCTATGGTGTGGACACCGATTTCTTTTTAGACAATTTAGCGGCCGAAGACTTAGAAGGTGGGGACCTTGAATATGTTGGGTGGGCGGGAGAGGCGCGACTATTAACAAGTCTCGAAGGGGAATTAGCAGAATTGGAGAAGGCGCGCCCACTTAAGGAATAACTACATGAAAGTTGCTTACGTCTTCGCCCTCCCCCGCTCGGCCAGCTACAAACTCGGCCGCATGATCCTGCCCCAACTGGAAGCCGGCACCCACGGCGTCGAGGTCGTGGGCATGTTCTTCTTCGATGACAATACCTTCATCCTGCGCCGAGGCGATCCGGTGGGTGAGCGGCTGGCGAAGGTGGCCGCGGAGAAAGGGATGCTGCTGATGATGTGCGATATGTGCGCGCTGGAGCGGGGATTGGCGGCGGGCGAGCCGCGCTGGTGCGACGCCGGGGGCCTCGGCCGCACCGAGCCGGGCGAGTGCCACGTGGTCGATACGGTGGCTGGGACTCAGGTCGGCTGCTTCCCCGATCTGTATACGGCGCTGGCCGGGAATATGCCGGATCAGGTGATTACGTTGTAGGCTGTGGCCGCACGGTCGGCGTTAGGCCTTTTTTCCATTGGCCTAATAACAACAAATGTCCCAAACCCACAAAGAAGAAACTCAAGATTGCGGCGGCAAAGGCGCCGGCACACACAAGGATCGTCCCATTACCAAATAGCCCCCCCACGACTCCCTCACCCTGATACTTCCTGGTTCTCACCCTCATTTGCACCATTTTGGTACTTTCCACCGCCGCCGGAAACAATATCCTAGAACCTAGAATAATTCTGAATCGTTCTCGTCGTTTGTAAGGATGTGGATGATGAATGCAATACGCCTTCTAGTTGGTACGGTGATTCATCTATTTGTCGTATGGATACTTAGTGCCCTGTCGCTCCTTGTCACCGATTGGCTGTTGCCGGGCATCGAGCTGAATGCGATTGACCCCTACCCCAGATGGGCGGTGGCGCTGGCGGCAGCGTTCATCCTCGGTCTGGTCAACTTGCTCATACGCCCCCTGCTGTTGCTATTAGCTATGCCGCTGGGCTTCATCGTCCTGTTCATCGCCGGCTTCTTCGTCAACGCCATCATGCTGCGCATCACGGCTAACCTGATGGATGGCGGCCTGGTGGTCGACGGCTGGCTGCCGGCCATCATCGGCGGCATCGTCCTTGCCTCCGTGGGCGCCATCGTTACCGGTATCCTGGGCATCGATGACGCCGGCTCTTTCTTTGAAGGCGTCATCGAACGGCGGCTGGCGCGGCAGCGCGTCCCCCTGCCCGAAAACCCAACCACCGGCCTGGTGATGTTAGAGATCGATGGCCTGAGCTACCACCACATTCAGAAGGCCATTGCCGACGGCTACATGCCCAACGTCCAACAGATGATCGAGCGCGACGGTTACGTCTTATCGCCAACCGATTGCGGCCTGCCTTCGCAAACGTCAGCCTGCCAAACGGGCATTCTGTTCGGCGACAACCACGACATCCCCGCCTTCCGCTGGTATGACAAGGCGCGAGGCAAATTGTTCGTATCGGGCAACGACGCGGCCGAGATCAACGCCCGCTACGCCCACGGTCAGGGCTTG
>CXWJ01000436.1_pt1 | contig 37786 bp, 34 predicted proteins | sample 590841 | NCBI WGS metagenome assembly CXWJ01 (sample SAMEA3498367, study PRJEB10139) | wastewater metagenome | biome: wastewater treatment plant; material: activated sludge | place: Austria | collected 2015-01-21 | reverse complement strand
TCGGGCGGCCGGTCGTCGTGCCGCGGGCGGGGTTTCCCGGTTTGGGCGTTCGTGTCATCGCGGCATGATGCTACAAAATGTGTAGCGCAGCAATACGCGTTGTGCTACAAAAACTGTAGCACAAGAGGATTTCCCATGACCAAACCGCGTATCGAGCCCGCAGAACCCCCGTTTACCGAAGCCGTGCGGACGACGTTCGAGCACCTCATGCCGCCGAGCGTGCCGCCATTGATACTGTTCACGACATTGGCGCGCAGCGAGCGTGCGTTTTCACGGTTCATGGCGGCGGGACTTTTGGACGAAGGGCCGCTGCCGTTGCGGGAGCGCGAGATCATGATTGATCGGACATGCGCGCGCGCAGGCTCGCAGTATGAGTGGGGCGTGCACATTGCGCTCTTTGCCGAGCGCGCTGGGTTGTCGAAGACACAAGTTGCGGCGACGGTGTTGGATGGCNNACTTCGACGATCAGCGATGGGCTTTGGGGCGCGCTTGATCTTGAGTTTTCGAACGAGCAGATTTTGGAGCTGATCCTGCTCGCCGGTTTCTATCACACGGTCGCGTATCTCACGAACGGGCTTCGATTGCCGCTTGAAGCCTATGCGGCGCGGTTCGACTCACAAGTGTCCGAGGTGTGGTAACGCGATCAGCGTGCCGGTCGCGAATTCGATCGCGATCGATGTGATGTTGAAGCGCGTCATGGCGCCGTCGAGTATCGCCGAGCAGAGACGGCAGAAGCCGGCGAGCATCCAGCCCAACGCCAGTGTCAGGAAGGCGTGTGGTTCACCGCTGATGAACGGGTAGAGCGATACGCCCATGAAGACGCCGCCATAGGTGGCGCGCACTTCGGAGATCGAGTGGGCGAGGCCGGGGACAGTTTGGAGGCCAATAAGGTCCAGTGCGCCTTGAGGCCGAATCAGACCGAACAGTCCAAGCCCTAGGCTGAATATCGTGGCGGTGTAGGAAATTATGGTGAAGACTTCGGCGGGCATGGGTGTGTTTCCGTGGTTTGCGTACTGGTCTTGATACGCAAGAAGGGCCGGGGTGATCACCGCCGGCCCTTCGAAATTCCCCGCCATTGTCGGTTTATAGAAGCCCGATTACTATGGCCCCGAGAAACGCGAACACGACCCCTGTAGTGATCAGACTCAGCTGCTCAGCCATAAGAGAGCCCTCCTTTACCGTCAGGGTAGGCACAGTGTGGCACGATTTGTCGCAGGTCCCAACTGGATTCGATACGGCACCGCAACAAATCCACAGGGAACGTACCGTAACACATTGATCTACCAGGGTATTTCGTCGCCGGCATAGTTAATGTACCGGCCGTTGTCGGAGCGGCTGAGGCTCGCGATGACTTTGCGCATAGCCAAAACCGATGTTTCGGGCGTGAGTGTTGCGCTCTTGCCACCCATGTGTGTCCTCACCCAGCCGGGGTGGATGAGGGCCACCGTCATGCCGTCGGCTTTAAGGGTCTTGGCGAGGCCGCGCATAGCGTTGTTCAGGGCTGCCTTGGAGGAGCGGTAGATGAGGGCTGCGCCGTCGTGCTGGGCGGTGGAGCCCATGGCGCTGGTGATGGCGACGACTTTCTTCTCGCGGCCCTTCGTTAGGTTCGGGCGCAGGGCTTCGGTGACGCGAACGGGCCCCAATGTGTTGACGCTGAGCGTGCGCAGCCATGCGTCGTAATCGATGTCGCCGAGCTGTTGGTGCGTGCCGCCATAGACGCCCGCGTTGTTGATTAGGATATCGATCGGCTGCAGCCGCAGGTCCGCCGCGAAACTCGTGACAGATTCAGCGGACGAAACGTCGAGTTCGTGTATCGCGATTCGGCCGTTCGCATCGGCGGCAAGATGGAGCAGCTCCTTTGCGTCGTTGGGATGTCTCGCGCAGGCGATGACGCGAGCACCATCGCTTGCATACTGGCGGACGAATTCGAAACCGATTCCGCGACTGGCGCCGGTGACGAGAATCGTCGTCATGCGTCAGTAGTGCAGTTTCATCGGCAAGCGGTTCTCGCGGGCGAGCCGGCACATTTCATAGAACGTAGCGAAGCCGAAGCGCGCTTGCGTGTCGAATGTGTCGGTTTCGCTCAAGGTACGGGCGCGCCAGGTTGCGATGTCTTCGGGGCTTGCGCCCCAATTCATCTCGTTCAGATGTTCGAGCGCGCGCCACAAAAGGTCGATCGAACCTGCTTTGATCGGCTGGCCGGACGGATCCTTCATGTTGATGCCGAACGGGAAGTTCACGGGAAACCAGACGCCGCAATTGATGATTTCCCAAAGCGCGTCCTTCTTTTCGCTCGGCTTCATCGCCGCTTCAATGGCAGGGTCGCGTTCCCAGGTTTTGACGAAGGTCACTGGGCGCGGCAGGTGGGCGTGGTTCGTGTAGGCGGCGAGCAGAATCGCGCCGCCATAGCCGGCGACGCCAAGTTCGCCCACGAAGTGGGGCGGCAGCATCCCTTCTTTCCAGGACAGCGGTTCCTTCAGATGTTCCTTGAGCTTGAAGGAAGCTTCTTCAAGCCATTCCGCGATGACTCCCTGTAGCTCGACGGCATCGCTCACGGCCGAGTCCTTCGTCTTCGCGCCAAAAGGCGAGGCGGCGCCCGCGCGGGTCCTGCTGTTTTGCCAATCGGCTGCGTAGTAGCGCGTCAGGGTCCCGACGAAGAGATCGACGTTCATTCTTGACCTTGTTCTTGTCGTTCACTGCCGTACCCCCCTCCGCCCGGCGTTTCAATGACAAAAACATCGCCGGGATCGACGGCGGCCACTGCGCATCCGGGCAGCTCTTCGACTTTTCCCGACTTGCGTTTGATTGCGTTGCGGCCCGGCTTGGCGTCATTGCCGCCCTTGATACCGAACGGGGCGATGCGTCGGCGTGTGGATAAGATCCCTGCCTCCATGGCTTCACGGAACTCGATCTCGCGGACGACGCCATCGCCGCCTTTGTGTGTGCCGTCGCCGCCAGAACCTTGGCGAGTCGCAAACCGGCGGACGACAACCGGATAGCGCCACTCCAACACTTCCGGATCAGTCAGGCGCGAGTTCGTCATGTGGGTGTGAACGGCGCTTGCGCCGTCGAATCCGGGGCCGGCGCCCGCGCCGCCGCAGATCGTCTCGTAGTACTGGTGCCGCGCATTGCCGAACGTGAAGTTGTTCATCGTGCCTTGTGCAGCCGCCATGATGCCCAAGGCACCGAACAGCGTGTCGGTCACCGCTTGGCTGGTCTCGACGTTGCCGGCGACAACGGCCGCGGGGTAGCTCGGGTTCAGGAGCGTGTTTTCCGGCACGACGATTTTGAGAGGCCTGAGGCAGCCTGCATTCAAGGGAATGTCGCTCTCGATCAGGCAGCGGAAGACGTAAAGGACGGCCGCCGTCGTGACTGAGCGCGGCGCATTGAAATTCGTTGGGCGCTGCGGGCTTGTGCCGGTGAAGTCGATCGTCGCGCTGCGATTCTGGCGGTCGACGGTGACGCGCACGCGGATGACAGCGCCGTCATCCATCTCGTGCTCGAACGCGCCGTCGTCGAGCGCGCCGATCACGCGGCGGACCTGTTCCTCGGCGTTGTTCTGCACGTGGCTCATGTAGGCGGCGACGACATCGCGGCCCTGAGCTGCGCAGAGGCTCTTCAACTCCTCCGCGCCCTTCACGCAGGCCGCGATCTGTGCCTTCAGGTCGGCGACGTTCTGCGCAGGGTTACGGGCGGGGTAGGGGCCGGAATGCAGGATGTCGTTCACCCGGCGGGCGTCGAATTTTCCGCCGCGCACGATGCGTTCGCCTTGGAAAAGGACGCCTTCTTCGTCGACGGATGTCGAGTTCGGCGGCATGGAGCCCGGCGATATGCCGCCGATGTCGGCATGGTGGCCGCGGGCGGCAACGAAGAAGGCGGGCAAGGCCTCGTCGCCCAAGAACACCGGCATGACGACCGTTATGTCGGGAAGGTGCGTGCCGCCGGCGTAGGGCGCGTTCAGCGCGAAGGCGTCGCCTGGCGACATTCCGCCGGCGTGGCGCGTGAGCACCGCGCGCACGCTCTCGCCCATAGAGCCCAGATGAACCGGCATGTGCGGGGCGTTCGCGATCAAGTTTCCGGCTGCATCGAAGACCGCGCAGGAGAAGTCGAGACGCTCTTTGATGTTGACCGATGAGGCCGTCTTTTCGAGCACGACGCCCATCTGCTCAGCGATCGACATGAAGAGCGCGTTGAAGATCTCCAGCCGGACCGGATCCGCCGCGGTTGCGGCGTGCGCGGTTCGCTGCGCGGCCGTGCGCTCGAGGATCAGGTTGCCATCGGCGCGGTACCCAGCGTGCCAACCCGGGTCGATGACAATCGTCGAGTTGGGTTCAATGACGAGTGCCGGACCCGCGATGCGGTCGCCGGGATCGAGGTGTCCGCGCAAGTAGATCGGCGCGTTGTAGCTTGTGCCGTCGGCATAGAGCGGTGCTGTCGCGTGCGGTTGCAGAGGGCCGGTGCGTTTTGCCTCGATGCGCGGGAGCGCGGGCGGTGCCGCTTGGCCGGCGGCATCGATGGCGATCAACTCAACGATCAGTTTGCGATCTTGGTCCCAGAAGCCGAAGCGCGTGCGGTGGGCTTCAGCAAAGCTGGTTTCGATTTCATCGTGCGAGCCGAAGGGAACGGCGAGTGCGGTGTCGGTGCCCCGGTAGCGCAGGTGGGCGCTTGCGGTTGCCGAGATTGCCGGGCGAGGAAAGCCTTGCGCCGCGACTTCATCGACGGCGGCCGCGGTGAGTGTCGCGATCTCTTCGCACAGCGTTGCCATAAGTGCGGGTTCGAGCGGGCGCTCGACTGCCTTTTCACGTCGCGATTGGGTTTGCGCGTAGGCCATGCCGAACGCGGAGAGAACCCCTGCGAACGGGTGGATCATGATTGTCTTCATGTTGAGCGCGTCGGCCACGCGGCAGGCGAGTTGCGCGCCGGCACCGCCGAAGCATTGCAGCGCATACTCGGTGACGTCGGCCCCTTGCGCGATCGAGATGCGCTTGATCGCCTCGGCCATATTGGCGACGGCGATCTTCAGGAAGCCGTCGGCGGCTTCTTGCGGCGAGGTCTGGAGATCGCGGGCGAGCTTCTGGAACTTGTCGGCGACGATGCCGGGATCAATGGTTTGGTCTGCGGTCGGGCCGAACACGCTCGGGAAGTAGGCCGGCGGGATGCGGCCCGTCATCACGTTGGCGTCGGTTATTGTGAGCGGGCCGCCTTTGCGGTAACAGGCGGGGCCGGGGTTGGCGCCCGCGCTCTCGGGGCCGACGCGCATGCGTGCGTTCTCGTAGAACAGGATCGAGCCGCCGCCCGCTGCAACGGTGTGAACCGCAAGCATGGGCGCGCGTAGACGGATGCCATTCAGTTCGTTTTCGAAGATGCGCTCGTATGTGCCGTCGAAACGCGAGACGTCGGTCGACGTGCCGCCCATGTCGAAGCCGATGACTTTCGCAAAGCCGGCAGCCTTCGCTGTTTCGGCCATGCCGATCACGCCGCCCGCGGGGCCAGAGAGCAGTGCATCTTTGCCGGAGAAATGACGTGGGTCGGCGAGTGCGCCGCTCGAGCGCATGAAGCGCAGGCGGCCGTCATGGGCCGCGCTGCCGAGCGGCTTCGCCACTTTGTCGACATAGCGTCGCAGTACGGGCGAGAGGTAGGCGTCGGCAACCGTGGTGTGGCCACGACTAACGTATTTCATCAGCGGGCTCACCTCATGGCTCACCGAAACTTGCGTGAAGCCGACGCGCTTGGCGATGGCGGCAACCTCGCGTTCGTGCTCGGTGTGGCGATAGCCGTGCATGAAGAGGATCGCGCACGATTCGATNNGCCGCAACGCGTTCGTCGATTTCGATCACGTTTTCATAAAGCGGTGCGACCAGGTCTATGCGGCGGACGAAGAGTTTCGGGCGGTGCTGATAGCCGATGCGCAGTTGGTCGCGAAAGCCGCGTGTCGTCACCAAAACGGTGCGCGCGCCTTTGCGTTCCAGTAGTGCGTTCGTCGCGACGGTTGTTCCCATGTGGACTTCGGCGATTTCGTCTTGCGGCAGGGCCACGTCTTGCGTCAGCCTGAGCAAACGCCTAATTCCCTCGATGGCCGCGTCGTCGTAGTGTTCGGCGCTTTCGGAGAGAAGTTTGGTCGCGCGCAGTTGGCCGTCGGGTCCTAACGCTACGAGGTCGGTGAACGTGCCGCCGCGGTCGATCCAAATCTGCCAACGGCGCTTCGTCATACGTTCGCCTCAATCGCGTTCGAAGAAGTGTCACTGTAGGATGGGCTGAAGATGTCGGTTTGGGGCAAAATCGCCGGCGCCGCGGCGGGATTTGCAATCGGCGGGGGGCCGATCGGTGCGCTGCTTGGTGCGTTTGCGGGGCACATGCTGCTCGACCGAAACCGCAAGATGGAAGCGCGGGACGAGCCCAAGGAACGCGAACGGGGACGTAGCGACCGCAGCAATATGCGCGAGCGCGACGAGGTGGCGTTCACGATCGGCGTCATTGCCCTGGCCGCAAAGCTCGCGAAAGCCGACGGAACGGTGACGCATGACGAGGTCGAGGTCTTCAAGCGGGTCTTTCCTGTGCCGCGCGAGGAAGAGGCCAATGTGGGGCATTTGTTCAATCTCGCCAAGCAGGACGTTGCCGGGTTCGATTCGTATGCGAAGCAGCTGGCGGCGTTGTTCCGGTCGAAGCCGGGAGTGCTTGAGGATTTGCTCGACAGCTTGTTTTTGGTCGCGAAGGCCGACAACCGGCTGCATGCGGGCGAGCTTGAATACCTGAAACATGTGGCGCAGATCTTCGGTTTTACCAGCGCGCAGTTCGAACGCATCCGCGCATCACATTTCGGGCCGGATCGCGAAGATCCCTACGTCATTCTCGGTGTCGATCGATCGTCATCGGACGAGGACCTGAAGCGGGCCTATCATACACTCGTCCGCGAGAACCATCCCGATAGTTTGATCGCACGCGGCGTGCCGGAAGAATTCGTGCGGCTGGCGACGGAAAAACTCGCGTCGATCAACGGTGCCTACGACAAGATCAAGAAAGAGCGCGGGATCGTCTGATGGAAAAGAACTCGCCCGCGGTGGAGACACTCGGCAAGACGACGCTCGAGACCGATGCCGCGCGCGGCTATGTGAAGGCCTCGTTTGTGGCGGGCGAGAACTTCGTCAATCGCGGCGGGCGCATCTTCGGCGGGTTCTTAGCGGCGATGCTCGACACGCTGTGCGGCCATGCGGTCAGGTTGACCCATCGCGAGCCGAACACGCCGCAGGTGACGCTGGAGCTCAAGACCTCGTTCATCGGGCGTGCGGATGTCGGCACGTTGATCGGCGAAGGCTGGGTCAGGCATCGCGGCAAGTCGATCGCGTTCGCGGAAGCCGAGCTGCGCAATGAAGCGGGCGAGGTGGTTGCGCGGGGAAGTGCGACGCTGAAGGTGGGCGTATGAAGATCATCGAGCGTCCGTCACCGAACTTCAACGAGCGCGTCGGTGAGGGCGTGCCGGACATTCTCATCATGCACTACACCGGTATGCAGACGTGCGAGGCTGCGGTGACGCGGTTGACCGATCCGGCGGCGCGGGTGAGTTCGCACTATACGGTGGACGAGGACGGCACGATCTACCGCCACGTCGCTGAGGAGATGCGGGCTTGGCACGCTGGTGTTTCCCACTGGCGGGGCGAGAGCGATATCAACTCGCGCTCGGTCGGGATCGAGATCGTCAACCCAGGACACGAGTTCGGCTATCGCGCGTTTCCGGAGGCGCAAATCGCGGCGGTGATCGCGCTCAGCCGGGAGATCATTTCGCGGCACGGCATTGCCGCGCGCAACGTGATCGGGCACTCCGACATCGCGCCTGATCGCAAGACCGATCCCGGGGAGTTGTTTCCCTGGCGCCGGCTGGCGGAGGCCGGGCTCGGGCTTTGGGTGGCGCCGAGGGTGCAGCACCAGGCTTCGTTGAAGCTCGGCGACGCGGGCGATCGGGTTCGCCGCTTGCAGACCGATCTTGCGCGCTATGGTTACGGCATCGAAGCGTCGGGTGCGTTCGATGAGCGCACCGCCACTGTCGTGAGCGCGTTTCAGCGGCACTTCCGGACCGCTTTGTTCGACGGTGTGGCCGATGCCGAGACGCAGGCGATCTTGCGTGCGTTGATTGAGACGCTTGACGCGGTCGCCTGAGTAACCCACCTATCGCCTCGAGCCAGAAGGCTGGATGACCGCTGGAGGTGCGAACCTCTGGAGGAAAGTCCGGGCTCCACGGAAGCATGGCGCCGGGTAACGCCCGGCGGGGGCGACCCCAGGGATAGCGCCACAGAGATCAGACCGCCGCGTTCGCGCGGTAAGGGTGAAACGGTGCGGTAAGAGCGCACCGCGTTCCCGGCAACGGGAGCGGCACGGCAAGCCCCGCCAGGAGCAAGACCAAATAGGGATGGCACATGAGCTGTTTCCGGCTCGTCATCCGGGTAGGTCGCGCGAGGCGTCCGGCGACGGACGCCCCAGAGGAATGGTCATCCAGTCCGAAAGGATGGACAGAACCCGGCTTATAGGCCCTCTGGCTCATTCTCAGTTGTGAGAGCGCGCCGATGGAGTGACGGCGCGCTTGAAAGCGCGCCGTCCAGTCAGCTTCAGGGCACGACCTTCGTCCGCACGATCACGTTGTTCGCTTCGTTCGACTCGGCGACGGTGTTGCCGGCGTCGACTCTGGTTGTGAACGCGTAGGCGCCGGGCGGGAAGACGAGGGCACCGAAGAAGGGCAGGGTGTGTGTGAAGGTGGCGCCCGGTGCGAGCGGGCCGACGTTGATTGCGAGCACATTCGGGAATGCCGGGTTCGTATAGTTCGGCACGAACTTCCGAGGAATTTCAGGGCAACCGCCACCACCGCCGACGACTGGCGGGCGGCGGCGCTGACAGTTGATGGTGACGACGCTCGGGCCGGCATTTGCGGTACCGTCGTTTTTGACGGTGACCTTGCCGATCGCCGTGTCGAAGTCGCCTACGACGTCGGGCGCGGCGGCTGATGCGGGCAGCGAGAGCGCAAGTGCCGCCACGCCGGCGAAGACGACCTTCTTCATGTGGATTTTCCTCCTGGTTGGGCGCGCGCAACTTCTATTCACTTATCGGCGCGAGAGAAGCAGTCGCCATCACAAACGCAGTGGTTTTTTCGGAAGCACGTATTGCCGTGCGTGATAAGCGTGAGCGCTGTCACGGCAGCTTTGCGGAGACGATTCCTGTGGGCTCACCTGCGTCCTGAAAGGGTGCGCTGCAGCCATTGCGCTGCGACGCTGGCGTTTGTCGCCGTTCGTGTCGCAAGCACAAGAGCCGCGGCGCCGATCGATACGGTCATGACGACGATCTCGAAGCTCGGTATGCCGGATTCCGGCGGCGTCAGCGATTTTGCAGCGAAGCCCGTGGCGATGCCGGCTGCCACCCAGAGCACGGTGCGGCGCAGCATCGCGCGGCGCCTTGCTCGTTCGCAAATGCGTTGCATGACGCGCACGCGGAACGCGGGGTCGAACGCCGTGGCGGTGCCTTCAAGGGCAGCGCGAAATTCGGTGTCACGCATCGCGGTCTTGTCCGTCGTCATCGTCACCCAACACCTGTCGCAGCCGGGCGCGGCCGCGGCTCACGTGAGATTTTACCGTACCGAGCGGCAACTGTAACGCCGTTGCAGCTTCTTCGTGAGTGAACTCGGCGCCGAGGCACAAGGCGACCGCTGCGCGCTGAGCTTCCGGCAACGTCTCCATCGCTTGACGAAGCGCGATCCTCAAGTCCGCGTCGACGCCGTCGCTTGCGGCCGCGTTCGAATAGGCCTGATCACGGGCGCGTGCGCGAAACCAAGCCCGGCTCTGATCGCGCCAGATGCGATAAGCAGTCCCGCAGACAAACGTACGAAAGCGGGCGCGACCGTCGAAAGCTACGAGGGCCTCGAAGGCGCGGACGAAAGCCTCTTGCGCGATGTCGTCAGCGTCGTTCGCGCTCCGAGTTAGGCGGCGCAGAAAACCCTTGACCGCCATCTGATGCGCATCGACCAACCGTCCAAAGGCGCGCATGTCGCCTGCGCGTGCGGCCGCGATCAATTGCGCCTCCTCTTCATCCGTCACTTCTGCGGCCTGGAACCGAACATCACCATGAGGAAGAACCCGAATGCCATTACGCCGAACACGCACGCCAGGACGAAGAAGACACTTTGAACCTTGTCGTTGCCGACAAGCTGCGAGGCGAGTGCGAATCCGACGGCGATTGCCGTAAATGAGATGACGACCGAGAAATAGCCTTGCTGTCTTTGGCCTGGTGTGTAAACGCCGCCGTACTCACCGCCAGCTGCGATGTCCAATAGTTCCGATGGCGGCTCCTTGCCGTGCTCGACATAGGTTTGGATGAGGTCCATCGCCTGTTTGCTGCGCCGTCCGCTCTGCGCCAATTCGATGAACGCCCAGACAAAGCCGAGCAGCGGGAAAATCAACCACCAGAACCGCACGAACAGCTCTTCAAATCCCATCTCGACCACGATCCGACAAAGCCTCCGTTTGAATTGGTTCGCGTCTGTGTAGCCACCGCCCAGCTCGTTGGATGCAAGCGATGCATTTTTCTCCTTTCTCCGTGTTTGCGGCAGAGGGCTGGTTAACAAGATGTTGACGCCGCCGGGCCGCGTGCCACGAGATATGGAATGGCGTCTGCAGAGTTGTAGCTAATTCATTGAAATTACTCGCCTTCACCGTTGACGGCCCATCAAATCCCATGATATCCCATGATCAACCGGGCGCGGGGTTATGCGCCCATTTTCATTTTGGGTAGCGGTTGGGTCGTGGCGGCGAGCGGCAAGCTTTGCTTTGAGCGGATTTGGGGGGGGCCATGAAGGTCGCGCGGCCCTTCCTCTCGACGTTCGTCAACCGGGTGGACGCCAAAGGGCGGATCTCGGTGCCTGCGCGTTTTCGCGAGATTTTGGACGCCCAGGGCTCGCGTACCATCTTTGCCAGAGCCTCGACCGCGGCACCCGCCATCATGGTCGGGGGGGTAGACTTTATGACGACGATCCACGCGATGATCGATCAGCACGATCCGACAAGCGATCTGCACGACGACTTTGCCTATGCCTGGCTGGGCGACACGGTCGAACTCAGCCTCGATGGGGAAGGGCGCGTGGGTTTTCCGGATCAGTTGATGCGGCACGCGGCGCTCGATGAGTCTGCCGCTTTCGTCGGGCTTGGGAACTACTTTGAAGTTTGGGAGCCACGCGCGCTGGAGATCAGGAAGCTCCAAGCGCGGCGAGGGTCGGCGGAGCAGAAGGGGATGCTGCGCGTGAAGAACGGTGGGGAGCACCCATGAACGATACGGTTCATATTCCTGTTTTGCTCGCCGAGGTGATCGAGGCGCTGCAGCCGTTCGACGGCCAGGTGATCGTCGATGGGACGTTTGGTGGCGGCGGGTATTCACGCGCGCTGCTTAGACGTGCGCGGTGCACCGTTTATGGGATCGACCGCGATCCGGATGCGATCGACCGCGGTAAAGAGTTCGTTAGGGAGTTCCCGGGCAGGCTGAAGCTGATCAACGGATCCTTTGGCGCCATGCAAGAACTGCTCGCCGGCCACGACGTGGACGCGGTTGACGCCATTGTGCTCGACCTCGGCGTTTCGTCGTTTCAGTTGGAGGTGCCTGAGCGCGGGTTCTCGTTCCAGAACGACGGGCCGCTCGACATGCGTATGGGCGCCTCAGGCATCTCGGCCGAAGGCATCGTTAACACATTTAGCGAACAGGCGCTTGCCGGCATTCTCTTCGCGTACGGTGAGGAAGATCGCGCGAACACGGTTGCGCGCGCGATCGTTGCGGCGCGCGCGAAGGGGCCGATCACGCGTACGCTTGAACTTGCCAACATCTGCTCGAAGTCGATCGGCCGGTTTGCGAACGGGATTCATCCGGCGACGCGCACGTTTCAGGCGCTGCGCATCTATGTGAACGACGAGCTTGGCGAACTCACGCGCGCGCTGAGCGCCGCGGAGCGGTTGTTGAAGCCCGGCGGGCGGCTTGCGGTGGTGTCTTTCCATTCGCTTGAGGATCGGATCGTGAAACAGTTTCTGGCGGAACGCTCGGGCAAGGTCGCCCATGCGTCGCGGCACATGCCGGTTGCGCCGGTCAAGGGGCCAACGGCTTCGTTCCAACTTGAAGTGAAGCGGGCTGTCTCGCCCGGCAAAGCCGAGATTGAACGCAATCCGCGTGCGCGGTCGGCGAAATTGCGTTCGGCGGTGCGAACGGATGCGCCTGCGATTCCCTACGACGCCATCAAAGCGGGTGTGCTTCCGGAGGTGCGGGCGTGATCCGCACTGTCAGCGCGGCCGGCGTCGCCCTTCTCATCCTCATTTGCTTCGAACTCTACAACGGCGCTTCGCGCGTGAAGAGCCAAGAGCGCGACCTCGCGAATCTGAAGGCCGCAATCGTGAGCGAGCAAGAAGCGATCCGCGTGCTGAAGGCAGAGTGGTCGTATCTCAATCAGCCGGAGCGGCTGCAGACTTTGGCGCGCGAGCATCTGCCGCTGACGCCGACGGGGGCATCGCAGATCGTGGTGCTGGCCTCGCTTCCTTTGAAGGCGGGGCCCATGCCGTCGGATGCGTCCCCCGTCATCGAGGCTAACGATTTGCCGCGCAAGGTCGTGCCCAATGCCCCGCAGCCGCGCTTCAAGCCCGAACCAACACAGGCGGTTCCGTGAAGCTTGAAGACCGGATCACTTTGGAAGGCGTCGCCAAGGCCGCGATGGCGCGTACGCGTGCGCGACTCACTTACGCGATGGTCGCTTGCGGCGTCGTGTACGCCGTGCTGTTCGGCAGACTCGTGGAAGTCACGATGCTGCGGGAGAGCGCGACGCACAAAGCGGCGCGCGTCACGAGCGAGGCGTCTTACTACCGCGCGGACATCGTCGATCGTACCGGCGAAATCCTGGCGACGGACCTGCAGGCGGCGTCGCTTTATGCTGATGCCCGCGTGATCTGGGATCCAGCCGAGACGGCGCGGGCACTCAAGGCGATCGTGCCGGGGCTCGACGAGGCATCGCTGACGAAGAAGTTGTCGAGCCGTCAGGCGTTCGTGTGGATCAAGCGAAATCTGACGCCGCGTCAGCAGGAAGAGGTGCGGCAACTCGGGATTCCAGGATTGCACTTCCGCTCTGAACCGCGGCGAGTCTATCCCAATGGGCGTACAGCGGCGCATGCGCTGGGTTATGTGAACGTGGACAATCACGGGCTTGCCGGCGTCGAGCGCGGTGTTGAGGACATGATCCTCGAGAAGCGCAACAAGGGCGCCGTGGTGGAGCTTTCGCTCGACCTGCGCGTTCAGCATGCGCTTGCGGACGAATTGGCGTCGGCTGTTGCGACGTTTCGGGCTAAGGCCGCTGCGGGTATCGTGATGGACGTCAGCAACGGCGAGATTCTCGCGCTATCGTCGTTGCCGGATTTCGATCCGAACGAGCCGGGGCAAGCGACGAAGGACGGGCTCTTCAATCGAGTCACGCTTGGCGTGTTCGAGATGGGCTCGACGTTCAAGACGTTTACGACCGCGATGGCGTTGGACACCCAGAAAGTGACGATGATGTCGCAGTTCGATGCGACGGTTCCGATCGAGTACGGTCGTTTCACGATCTCGGACTTCCATCCCGAGAATCGCGCGCTGACGGTGCCGGAGGTGTTTGTGCATTCGTCGAATATCGGTACGGCAAAGATGGCGCTTGCGGTCGGCACGCCGGTGCAGAGGGCTTATCTCGCGAAGATGGGCTTGCTCACGCCGATGCTCAGCGAGATCAAGGAGGCGGGGGCTCCGCTTCTGCCGGCGCAATGGGGCGAATTGGAGACGATGACGGTCGGCTACGGGCATGGGATTGCGGTGACGCCGCTTCATGTGGCGGCGGTGAGCGCCGCGCTCGTCAACGGCGGGCGCCTCGTGAAGCCGACGCTGCTCAAGCGCAAGGACGGCGAGGTCGTTCCGTTTACGCGCGTCGTCGCCGAGCGGACGAGTTCGCAGATGCGCGAGCTGTTGCGCTTGGTTGTGACAGAAGGCACAGCGACACAGGCCGATGTGCCTGGCTATCCGGTCGCGGGAAAGACCGGGACAGCAGAGAAACCTACGAAGCAGGGGTATGCCGAGAAGGCGCTTCTGACGTCCTTCATGGGCGTGTTTCCGGCCAAGAATCCCTCTTATTTGGTCCTTATTCTGCTCGACGAACCGCAGCCGACGGAGGCGACGAAAGGCTTCGCGACGGCGGGGTGGACGGCGGCGCCGACGGCAGGCAAAGTGATCGCGCGCATTGCGCCGATGCTGAACGTGCCCGTGACCCCCACCGAACCGACCAAGGGCATGCCCACCACCATGGCATCGTATGAGGACCTCCATTGACCCCATGCGACTTAGTGCTCTTGTTCCGACTGTCTCGGGCGCCGATCCAGAAATCACCGGCGTAACAGCCGACAGCCGTGCAGTGTGTGCGGGCTTTCTGTTCGCGGCGTTGCCGGGCGCGAAGCTCGACGGTGCGGCGTTCGTGAAAGATGCGATCGCGAAGGGTGCGGTTGCGATCCTTGGCGGCGAAGCGGTGCGTGCGCTGGCGGGCGAGACCGCGACCATCATCGATCTCAATCCGCGCAAGCGGCTGGCCGAAATCGCGGCGCGCTATTATGGGCGCCAGCCGCGCACGATCGTGGCGGTCACGGGGACGAACGGGAAAACGTCGATTGCGTCTTTCGTCAGGCAAATTTGGATGCGGCTTGGGTACAAGGCCGCGAGTTTTGGGACTGTGGGAGTGGTCTCGCCTGCGGGGACCAAGCCGCTCGCACACACGACGCCCGATCCCGTCGAGATACACCGACTACTTGCCGAGTTGGCCGACGAAGGCGTCGATCATGCGGCATTTGAGGCGTCGAGCCATGGGCTTGCGCAGTACCGCGTCGACGGCGTGAGACTTCAGGCGGCGGCGTTCACGAATTTGACGCGCGATCACCTCGACTATCACGAGACGTTCGAGGCCTACGAAAAGGCGAAGCTTCGGTTGTTCAGCGAGGTGCTGCCGGCCGACGGTGTCGCGGTGATCAACGGCGATAGTCCTGCGGCGCCGGCGTTCGCGCGGGCTGCGCGGGCGCGTGGGCAGCGGCTGATCATGGTGGGCGAGAGCGGCGGCGAACTGCACATCGTCAAACGTGTGCCGACGGGGGACGGACAGATGTTGTCAGTTCGCTGGGAGGGGCGAACTTACGATGTCGTGCTGCCGCTCGCTGGTGCGTTTCAAGCGTCGAATGCAGCGGTTGCTGCGGGACTGGTGCTTGGGCTTGGCGCGGACCCTGCGCGCGTGTTCGATGCACTGGCGACGCTCGAAGGGGCGCCGGGGCGGTTGCAGAAGGTCGGTGTCTCGGCCGCCGGCGTGCCTGTCTATGTCGACTACGCGCACACGCCCGATGCGATCGAGACCGTTCTCAAAGCGCTGCGACCGCATACGGCAGGCAAGCTCTGGATTGTGTTCGGCTGCGGCGGTGATCGCGATCCAGGCAAGCGGCCGCTGATGGGTGCGGCGGCGAAAGCCTATGCGGACCGGGTGATCGTGACCGACGACAATCCGCGCACGGAAGACCCCGCAGCGATCCGGCGAGCGGCTTTGCAGGGCGCGGTTGGCGCAGACGAGATCGGCAATCGGGCGCAGGCGATCGATGCTGCGGTTTCGCGAGCCGGACAGGGCGATGTCATCGTTATTGCCGGCAAGGGGCATGAGCCGGGGCAGACCGTCGGCCGCGAGGTCAAGCCCTTCAACGATTCGGACGAGGCGTGCGCTGCGATCGCGCGGACGAAAGGACAGGCATGAGCGCTCTGTGGACGTTGAAACAGGTTGCGGCCGCGACGGGCGGAAGCACGCCGGGTGATGCGGCGGTCAACGGCGTTTCCATCGATACGCGCACGCTTCAGTCTGGCGATCTGTTCGTCGCGCTCAAAGACGTGCGCGACGGGCACGACTTTGTCAGCGATGCGATCGCCAAGGGGGCGGCCGCGGCATTGGTATCGCGTGATATTGCCGGCGTTGCTTCGGACAAGCTGGTCAAGGTTAGAGATGTCCTGGCTGCGCTGGAGTCGCTGGGTCGTGTGCGGCGCGCCGAGGTGAACGCACGTGTGGCGGCGGTCACTGGCAGTGTCGGCAAGACCAGCACGAAGGAAGCGCTACGCCACTTGCTGGAGCTGCAAGGGCGCACTCATGCGTCAGCGGCGTCGTACAACAATCTGTGGGGCGTGCCTCTGTCGCTCGCGCGGATGCCGCGCGATACGCAGTACGGCATCTTCGAGATCGGCATGAACCATGTCGGCGAGATTACGCCGCTCGTGGCCCAAGCGCGACCGCATGTTGCGATCGTGACGATGGTTGCGGCCGTGCATTTGGAGCACTTCGACTCCGTTGCGGGAATCGCGGATGCGAAGGGCGAGATTTTTTCCGGCCTTGAGCCGAACGGCGTTGCCGTGATCAACGGCGACATCGAGTGGACCGGGCGGCTCAAAGAGCATGCGGCGAAGGCCAAGCCGTCGCGTATTCTCACCTATGGACGAGCGCCGTCATGCGACGTCCGGTTGACCGACGTGCGGCTCGACGAGGAAGGCTCGGACGTCGCCGTCACGCTGTTCGGCAAGCCGATGCGCTATCGCGTCGGCGCGGCAGGCGAACACTGGGCGTTGAACAGTCTGGGTGTGCTGGCGGTGATTGCATCGATGGGTGCAGATGCGGAACGGGCGGCTGTGGACTTCGCGAGCTTGAGCGCACTTGCCGGCCGTGGCGCGCGGCAGCGAATCGCGTCGGGGAAGGGCGCGTTCGATCTGATCGACGAGAGCTACAACGCCAATCCATTGTCGATGGCTGTGTCGATTGCGACACTGGGACGGACGAAACCCGGACCCGGCGGTCGGCGAATCGCTGTGCTGGGCGACATGCTCGAGTTGGGGCCTACGGCGGGCGAATTGCACGCAGGCCTGGCAAAACCGCTGAGCGAACATGGCATCGACCTGGTGTTTGCGAGCGGTCCGCTCATGAATCACCTCTGGGCAGCAATTGCCGAGCGGCAGCGCGGCGGTTATGCAGGCGCATCGTCCGAGATCGCGCGAGCGGTCGCGGACACAGTGCGGGCCGGCGATGTCGTCATGGTCAAAGGCTCCAACGGTTCAAAAATGCGTCTCGTGGTTGAGGCACTCAAGGCCCTCGCGACGGCGCCCTAGAGGCGGGGTTTCATGCTGCATTACTTCCTCGTTCCGCTTGCCGACGAGTTTCAGCTCTTCAACGTGTTCCGCTACATCACGTTCCGTGTCGGCGGCGCCATGATGACGGCGTTGATCATTGCTTTCATCATCGGTCCGCCGCTGATCCGCTGGCTGAAGATCAAGCAGGGAAAGGACGGTCAACCGATCCGCGAGGACGGTCCGCAGCGCCACATTCTGGAGAAGAAGGGCACGCCCACAATGGGCGGCTTCATGATCCTGATCGCGCTGACCGTGTCGACGCTGTTGTGGGCCGATCTCAACAATCTCTATGTGTGGACCGTTTTGGGCGTCACGCTCGGCTTCGGCATGCTCGGATTTTGGGACGACTATTTGAAGGTGACCAAGCGTTCGTCCGCGGGGGTATCCGGGCGTTTCAAATTGCTCGTGCAGGGCATTATTTCGATCGTGGCCGTGATCGTGATCATGGAGCTGCATCGGAACATGGGTGGTGCGGCGGCGCCGAAGCTTTCGGGCACGATTGCGCTACCGTTCCTGAAAGATTTCGTGATTCCGCTCGGCGCGCTGTTCATCGTCTTCGGGTTGCTCGTGATCGTCGGCGCATCGAATGCGGTCAATTTGACGGACGGTCTCGACGGGCTTGCGATCGTGCCGGTGATGGTGGCGGCATCCACGTTCGGGGTCATCGCCTACGTCGTTGGGCGCGCGGACTTCACGACGTATTTGCAACTGCTCTACGTGCCGGGCACAGGCGAGCTTGCGGTGTTGTGCGGGGCCATGTTGGGGGCGGGGCTCGGGTTCCTTTGGTACAACGCGCCGCCTGCGATGGTGTTCATGGGCGATACCGGGTCACTCGCTTTGGGCGGGATGCTTGGGTCTATGGCGGTCGCGATCAAGCACGAGATCGTGCTCGGCATCGTGGGCGGCTTGTTCGTTCTCGAGGCGCTATCGGTGATGATCCAGGTCGCATCGTTCAAGCTGACGGGCAAGCGCGTGTTCAAGATGGCGCCGATCCACCATCACTTCGAGCAGCTCGGTTGGCGCGAGTCCACGATCGTCATCCGGTTCTGGATCATCGCGGTGATTCTGGCGTTGATCGGCCTTGCAACCTTGAAGATCAGGTGATGCGCTCGTGATTGTCGTTCCGCACTTCAAAGGAAAAGCCGTCGCCGTATTCGGACTCGCGCGTTCGGGAATATCGGCTGCGCGCGCGCTGATCGCGGGCGGCGCGGAGGTTGTCGGCTGGGACGACAAGGCAGCTGCCCGCGAGGCCGCACAGCGTGCCGGCGTCACCGTGAGCGATTTGGCCGAGGTCGATTGGCACGGCCTTGCCGCGTTGATCTTAAGTCCGGGCGTGCCGTTCACGCATCCGAAGCCACATCCATTCGTGCTGAAGGCGCAAGAGGCGCGCACGGAGGTCATCGGCGACGTCGAGCTGTTTTTTCGCGTTGTGCGCCCGGCGGAGAGCGTGACACATCCGAAGATCGTGTGCGTCACCGGAACGAACGGCAAGTCGACGACGACGGCGCTGATCGGGCATTTGCTCTCGAAGCTCGGCTACGAGGCGGAGGTGGGCGGCAACATCGGAAAGCCGATCCTTGAGTTGGCACCGCCTTCGCCGAAGCGAGCCTATGTCATAGAGATGAGTTCGTATCAGATCGACTTGACGCCGTCGGTGAGGCCCGACGTAGCGGTCTTGATCAACATCACGCCCGACCATCTGGACCGGCACGGCACGATGGTGCACTACGCGGCGGTCAAGGCAGACATCTTCCGCCATCAGGGGCGCGGCGATCACGCGGTCGTCGGCGTTGACGACACATTTTCCTCCGAAATCTGTACTAAGCTCTCAGCGCGAGGCGGCGTCGCGGTGACGCCGGTGTCGATCGGGAAGGTGTTGGGTCGCGGGATTTTTGTGCTCGACGGCAAGCTCTACGATTCGACCGGCGCGGCATCGCGCGAGGTGCGCGATCTCAAGACGCTGGAGCGCATGCCCGGCGAGCACAACTGGCAGAACGCGGCGATCGCCTATGCGGCGGTGCGGCCGCTTGTTGTCGATCCGTCTGAGGTTGCCTCGGCGATCACGTCATTTCCGGGGCTGGCGCATCGGATCGAGCTTGTGGGGCAGGTGGGCCGTGTGCGGTTCGTCAACGACTCCAAGGCCACGAATGCGGAGGCAGCGGCGCGGGCGCTTGCCTGCTACGACAACATCTATTGGATCGCAGGCGGCAAGGCGAAATCGGGCGGCATCGAAAGCCTCGCGCCATATTTCGGCCGTATCAAACGGGCGTACTTGATCGGCGACGCGATGGATGCGTTCGCAGCAACGCTCGGTACGCATGTTCCGTTCACGAAGGCCGGTACGCTTGAGGGCGCGTTGCGCGCGGCCGCCAAGGAAGCGGCCGGCGATGTGGAAACGCCCGTTGTCTTGTTGTCGCCGGCCTGCGCGTCGTTCGATCAGTTCCGCGACTTCGAGCATCGCGGGGCGGAGTTCAAGCGTGTGTTCAAGCTAATCGCCGACGAGGCGCGGTTGAAGGAAAACGCCTGATGGCGCTGCTGTCGCGCACAGACCGTAGCCTCATCGCCCAATGGTGGTGGACGATCGATCGCTGGTCGTTGGCCGCGATTGCGACGTTGATTGTATCGGGCGTACTGCTGACGCTGGCAGCGAGTCCGGCGGTTGCGGGGCGGATCGGCGTCGAGCCGCTCCACTTCGTCTACAAACAGCTCAGCTTCGTTGCACCGGCTCTGATCGTGATCCTTGCCGTCTCGCTAGCGGGGCCGCGCGACGTGCGGCGGCTGGCGCTCGTCGTCTATGTCGTTTCCCTGTTGCTTATGACTGCGGCTCTGTTCGTGGGACCCGAGATCAAAGGTGCTCACCGCTGGTTGTTGATCGGGCCGTTTTCACTTCAGCCGTCGGAATTTGCGAAGCCGGCGTTCGTCGTCCTTGCGGCGGCGGCGCTCGCCGAAAGCAATCGGACTCCGGGCTTCCCCGGTGCGCTTGTCGCCGGGTTCGTGTATGCGGCTTTCGCGGGCTTGCTCGTGCTGCAGCCGGATTTTGGGCAAACGATGCTGGCGACGGTCGTGTGCATTGCGATGTTCTTTCTTGCGGGACTTCAGTGGCGGTGGTTGGCTCTGTTCGGTGCGGCGGGTGTTGGCGGCGGGGTTGGCGCCTATTTTTTCGTGCCGCATGTGGCGAGCCGCGTCGACAGGTATTGGACGGCCGAGGGCGACACGTTCCAGGTCAACACATCGCTCAATGCGTTCACGCAAGGCGGATTCGGCGGCGTCGGGCCGGGTGAGGGTTCGGTGAAGTTCGTTTTGCCGGATGCGCATTCCGACTTTATCTTTGCTGTCGCGGGCGAAGAGTTCGGGCTCGCGGCTTGCACGGTCCTGATCGTGTTGTTCGGCGTCATCGTCGTGCGTGCGCTTCGGCATGCGGTCGAAGAGCGCGATCACTTTGTACAGTTGGCGGCGTCGGGTTTGGCGACGATGTTCGGGTTGCAGGCGGCGATCAATATCGCGGTGACATTGAGCTTGATACCGGCGAAGGGCATGACGCTGCCGTTCGTTTCTTACGGCGGGTCTTCGACGTTGGCGCTGGCGCTGACTGTCGGCATGCTGCTGGCGCTTACGCGGCGGCGTGCCGCTTCACAGCGAGGTTGGTGATGGCCGGGCCCGTGGTCATTGCGGCCGGCGGAACCGGCGGCCACATCTTCCCGGCGCAATCGTTGGCGCAGGAGTTGGCGAGGCGCGGGCGCAAGGTCGTGCTGATGACTGACGATCGCGGCCACAACTACGCGCAGACGTTTCCGCAGGCTGACATCGTGACAGTGCCGTCGGCGACGTTCGCGGGGCGCGGGCTGGTGGGCAAGGCGTTTGCGGTCGCGCGCCTTGGGCGTGGGGCGGTTGCCGCCTACTTTGCGCTCGCCCGTGTGAAGCCCAGCGTGGTTGTTGGATTCGGCGGCTATCCCGCGTTGCCGACGATGTTCGCTGCGGCGAGGCGCGGGTTGCCCTCTATCATTCACGAGCAGAACGCCGTTTTGGGGCGGGTGAACCGTTGGCTGTCGCCGAACGTCACAAAGATCGCGGCAGCATTTTCGAAGCTCACGCATCTCGATCCGGTGTTGCAGCCGCTTGTGAAGGTGACGGGTAATCCAGTCAGACCCGCCGTTATTGCGGCGGCGCGGTCCTATACGAAGCCGCCGGTCGATGGATCGTTCAACCTGCTCGTGTTCGGCGGCAGCCAGGGCGCGCGGGTGTTTTCGACCCTGCTTCCGCAGGCGATCGCTAAGTTGCCCGAGCCTGTGCGCAAACGGATCAACCTCACTCAGCAGTGCCGGCCGGAGGATTTGGAGGCCGCGAAGGCGCGGTACGCCGCGATGGGCCTGCAGCCGACGTTGGCGCCGTTCTTCGGCGACATGGGTGAACGCCTGGCGGCGGCGCATTTGGTGATCAGCCGCGCCGGCGCCTCTACGGTGACGGAGCTTTGCGCGGTCGGGCGACCCTCGATCCTGATCCCCTATCCGTTCGCGATGGACGACCATCAAAGCGTTAATGCGGGGCAGCTTGCCGCAGACGGGGCCGCTTGGGCGTTCAAAGAGGCGGATCTGACGGCCGATCAGCTTGCGGCGAAGGTCACAGAATTGGCGCAAAACCCGGTTTTGCTTGAGGCCGCGGCGGCGAAAGCGCTAAGCCTAGGGCGAAGCGACGCCGCTTCGAGGCTTGCCGATCTCGTGGACGAGGTCGGCGGGCTTTAGCCCCTCGACTTGTCTCACGGAGCGTACGGCCAACCATGAGCCGGCTTTCTCTGCAAATCGGTCCTCTCCATTTCATCGGCATCGGCGGCATCGGGATGAGCGGCATCGCCGAGGTGATGCACAATCTCGGCTACAAGATTCAGGGTTCGGACGCGGCCGAGAGCGCGAACGTGAAGCGCTTGCGCGGCCAAGGGATCAAGATCGTGGTCGGGCCGCATGCGGCGGAGAACTTGGGCGATGCTGCGGTCGTTGTTTATTCGTCGGCCGTTAGGGGTGATAATCCGGAGTTGGCGGCGGCGCGCGCGCGGCAGATTCCCACGGTGAAGCGCGCCGAAATGCTTGCGGAGCTGATGCGCCTCAAGAGCGCGGTCGCAATTGCTGGAACGCATGGCAAAACCACGACGACGACCATGGTGGCCTCTTTGCTTGAAGCGGGCGGGTTTGATCCAACTGTGATCAACGGCGGTATCATCAATGCCTACGGCACGAATGCGCGGCTCGGCCAGGGCGAGTGGATGGTGGTCGAAGCTGACGAGTCCGATGGCACGTTCGTGAAGCTGCCGGCGACGATTGCGATCGTGACGAACATCGACCCGGAGCATCTCGATCACTATCGCGGGTTTGAGGGGTTGAAGCGCGCATTCGATACGTTCGTCGAGAACATTCCATTCTACGGATTTGCGGTGCTCTGCATCGATCATCCGGAAGTTCAGTCGATGATCGGCCGCGTGAGCGATCGTCGATTGATTACGTATGGCTACGGACCGCAGGCGGACGTGCGCGCGGTCAATGTGCGGTTTGAGGGCGGCGTTTCCCACTACGACGTTCGGTTGTCGGATCGCGTGAAGGGCGGATCGCGGACGCTCGCGGGGCTGACATTGCCGATGCCGGGCGAGCACAACGTGCAGAACTCGTTGTCGGCGATTGCGGTGGCGCGCGAATTGGGTGTGCCTGACGTGACGGTGCGCGAGGCGCTGGCGCAGTTCGAAGGCGTGAAGCGCCGCTTCACGAAGACGGGTGTGTGGAACGGCGTCACGATCATCGACGACTACGCGCATCATCCGGTCGAGATTTTGTCGGCGCTGAAAGCGGCGCGGCAGGTGGCGATGGGGCGCGTGATCGCCGTCGTGCAGCCGCATCGCTACACGCGGCTCAAGGACCTGTTCAAAGAGTTTTCGACCTGCATGCACGGCGCGGATACCGTTGTCGTCTCGGACGTCTATCCGGCGGGTGAGCCGCCGCTCCAAGGTGTGTCGCGCGATGCGCTGGTCGATAGTATGCGGGCACACGGGCATCGCAATGTCGTGGCGCTGCAGTCGCCAGACGAGCTTGCGAAGGTTGTCTCTGAGTTGGCGCGGCCGGGCGACTATGTCGTGTGCATGGGCGCCGGCACGATCACGAACTGGGCCAACTTGTTGCCGGGCCAGTTGCAGGCTTTGAGCGAAGGCAAAGGCTAGCGATGCAGACGGCGGCGAGCGATTTGATCGCGCGGCTGCCGCGCGTGAAGGGGCCTTATCAGGCGAACGCCGCGATCAAGGACCTCACCTGGTTTCGCGCCGGCGGACCGGCAGAGGTGCTCTACATTCCTCCGGATGCCGACGATTTGGCGGCGTTCTTGAAGGGCGTTCCTGCCGACGTTGCCCTCACCGTCATCGGTGTCGGATCGAACTTGCTTGTGCGCGACGGCGGCGTCGCCGGGGTGGTCATCCGCTTGGGTCGCGGCTTCATGAACGTGAGCGCTGATGGTAACCGGGTTCGTGCGGGCGCTGCGGTGCTCGATGTCGCGGTGTCGAAGGCCGCGTTGGACGCGGGACTTACCGGCCTTGAGTTCATGCGCGGGATTCCGGGTGCCGTCGGCGGCGGCTTGCGCATGAATGCGGGCGCCTATGGGCGCGAGTTCAAGGATGTGTTGGTCGAAGCGACTGCCATTGGCCGTAGAGGCGAGCGCGTGCGGCTATCGAATGCCGAGATGGGATTCGAGTATCGCAAATCGCATGTGCCTGCCGACTTGATCTTCGTCGAAGCGCTGTTCGAGGGCGCGCCGGGCGACAAGGCCTCGATCGAAGCGCGGATGAACGAGATCACCGACGCTCGCGCTTCGACGCAGCCGATCAAGAGTCGTACGGGTGGCTCGACATTCAAGAACCCGCCCGGCGAGAAGGCTTGGCAACTGGTCGACCGGGCGGGCTGCCGGGGCTTGAAGCGCGGCGATGCTGAAGTTTCGACGATGCATTGCAACTTCCTGATCAACCACGGGCGCGCGTCGGGCAACGAGATCGAGGATCTCGGTGAAGAAGTCCGCGCGAAGGTCAAAGCGGCTACCGGCATCGAGCTCGAGTGGGAGATCAAGAGGATTGGGAAGCGATAGTTATGGTTGGTTGCGCTTCTCTCGCTTGCGGGCGAAGCTGTCGCGCGCCACAGGAGCGTGGCTGATGAGCGGACGCTGCTGGGCGGCTTGCGCGGTGTCCCCTCATCCGTCTCGCCGCTCGCGCGGCATCCACCCTCTCCCATGAATGGGAGAGGAGCGGTTCCTTTTTTTGAGGTCTTAGTTGGAGGACAAAATGACCGAGCAACGGCACGTCGCGGTTTTGATGGGCGGATGGTCTGCCGAGCGACCGGTCAGTCTTGTGACAGGCAAAGGTGTGGCTAAGGCGCTGCGCGACGAAGGGTTCAAAGTCACGGAGATCGATGTCAGCCGCGATATCGCCGACGTGCTTGCCAAGCTGAAGCCCGACGTGTGCTTCAACGCACTCCATGGACAGTGGGGCGAAGACGGGTGCGTTCAGGGGCTGCTTGAGATCATGGGTATTCCTTACACACATTCGGGGGTGCTCGCGTCTTCTGTTGCGATGCACAAGGAGCGCGCGAAGGCGGTGTTTCGAGCCGCTGGGTTGCCGATCGTCAAAGATGTCGTCGTTTCGCGCCACGAAGTCTCGAAACAGACGGCGATCAAGCCGCCATTCGTGATCAAGCCCGTTAATCAGGGGTCAAGTGTGGGGGTCTTTATTATTCGACCCGGGGACAACCGTCCGCCGGAGCAGTTGACGAGTCCCGATTGGAACTTGGGTGACGAGGTTATGGTGGAAGAGTTCGTGCCGGGACGCGAATTGACGGTTGCCGTCATGGACGGCAAGCCGCTCGCCGTGACCGAAATCGTCGCCAAGACCAAATTCTACGACTTCGAGGCGAAGTACTCGGACGGCGGGTCGGAGCACGTCGTTCCGGCTAAAATTCCGGCGAAGGTTTACGAAGAGGCGATGGACATTTCGGTTCGCGCGCATGTGGCGCTTGGCTGTCGTGGGGTTAGCCGAACGGACCTGCGCTACGACGACACGAACGGCGATCCCGGGCGGCTCATCATTCTTGAGACGAACACGCAGCCGGGCATGACGCCCACATCGTTGGCGCCTGAACAGGCGTCGTACAAAGGCATTTCCTACGGCGCCCTGTGCCGTTGGATGGTCGAGGATGCATCATGCGATCGGTAGTTGGCGCCTCCATGGACGACGATGACTACGAACTTCCGCCCCCCCCCAAAAGGAAGCGGGCCCCGTCAAAAGGCAAGTCGCGCGTCGTCAGGCCGAAACGCGGTCGGCGCGATGAAGGCACCATGAGCCGTTGGTTCGAATCCGCGCGCGTTGCCGCGCGCTCGACACTCATTTGGGTTCTTGCACTTGGGATGTTCTTCCTTGTGACCGTTTTTGCTGGGCTGTTTTCGGGCGGACATGTTTCGGCCGCTCTTGCAGGGCTGCAAGGCACTGCGGAAAGCGCCATGGCTGGGGCGGGGTTGACGGTTCAGGCGGTCACGCTGGAGGGCCGCAACGAGACGGCGCAGCGCGAGATTGCACGCATGCTTGGCATCAAGCGCGGCGATCTGATGCTCTATGTCGACGTGGACGAGGCGCGCGCACGGGTCGAGGCACTGCCTTGGGTTAAGTCGGCCGAAGTGCGCCGGGTTTGGCCCGACCGCATTGTTGTCCGCATTATCGAGCGGTCGCCCGTTGCCGTTTGGCAGAAGGACGGGGCGAAAACCGTCATCGATATCGAGGGAAAGCCAATCAACGGGGAGGATCCTGCCCGGTTTGCGTCGCTGCCGCTTGTCGTGGGGCAGGGCGCCGAGACGGCCGTCGCGTCGTTGCTCAAGCTTGTTGCAACGCAACCGAACTTAAAGTCACGTGTGAAAATCGCCGTGCGAGTCGGTGAAAGGCGTTGGAATTTACAGCTTGATAACGCTGTTGAAGTACGACTGCCAGAAGAAGGCGCGGAAGCGGCCTTGGCAGAACTCGTCCGGCTCGATCGGGAGCAAAGTGTGCTCTCGCGGGATATCAAAGCGATCGATCTTCGCTACCCGGACCGTTTCATCGTCAAGTTGCCGCCAGGGTCGCCGCTGATTACGCCGGCGCGCCCCGCAGGCGGCAGGGAAACTTGATGGTCATTGGGATCGGCAAAGGACGAACGGGGAAAGGCGTCGGCTCTCGCAAAAGCGGGATCGTCGCTGCGCTCGACGTCGGGTCGACCAAGGTTGCCTGTTTTATCGTCAAAGTTGTGCCGACCCGCGACGGCGCAGAACCCCAACTCAAGGTCTTGGGCATTGGGCATCACGCGAGCCGCGGCGTGCGAAATGCGACTGTCGTCGATATCAACGCCGCAGAAGATTCTATCCGGGCCGCTGTCGAGCAGGCGGAGCGGATGGCGGGGATCACGCTGAAAGAGGCGGTGGTTGGTATTTCTTGCGGTCAGCCGCAAAGCCGGACGATCAACGTTGAAGTCTCGATCGCCGGCCACGAAGTCGGGGATGAGGATTTGCGCCGCGCCTATGGGACAGCCCGTGCGCAGGTGCCCTCGTCCGAGCGGGAAGTCATTCATTGCATGGCGGGGAGCTATGCGATCGACGGAAGTCGGGGCATTCGCAATCCGCGCGCCATGGTGGGCGATACGCTAGGCGTCTCGATGCATGCCGTGACGGCGGCTTCGGGGCCAATCCGAAATCTTGAGGCCTGTGTCGAACGGTGTCACTTGGATATCACGGCCAAGGCCGCCACGCCTTACGTCGCTGGGCTTGCGACGCTTGTCGCAGACGAAATGAGTTTGGGTGCAACCGTCATCGACATGGGCGGGGGTACCACCTCGATTTCAGTGTTTTTTGACGGAAATCTTGTGTTCGCCGAGGTTCTGCCGATCGGCGGGAGCCATGTGACGAGCGATATCGCGCGCGGACTTTCCACGTCGCTTGCGAACGCGGAGCGTATCAAGACGTTGCACGGCAGCGCGCTGTCGGGCCCCAACGACGGGCGCGATCTGATCCCGATCGCTCATTTGGGCGAAGACGACGGTGAGGGCGAGAGCCAGATTTCGCGTTCCGTTCTGACCGGGATCATTCAGCCTCGCATTGAGGAGACGTTCGAGCTCGTACGCGACCGCCTCGCCGATTGCGGACTCGCGTCGATTTCGGGACGCCGCGTCGTCTTGACGGGCGGGGCTGCACAGTTGAACGGCGCGCGGGAAACCGCGGCGCGGGTGCTGTCCAAGCAGGTCAGGATTGGCAAGCCGACGCGGCTTGACGGACTGGCCGAAACCGCAAGCGGGCCGTCGTTTGCGGCATGCGCCGGGCTTGCGATTTGGGCGTCACAGCGGCCGAATGAAGTGAACATTTCGCGCGACGAACCCGATGCGCCGGCGTTCGCCTATGGTACTCATGGTGGTGCTTCGCGAGGGTTCGGGGGGCTAACGCGCTGGATTAAAGAGAATTTTTAACTCTTCTCGGCGCATGACTAGGAACAACGAGCGCGGAAAAACGCGCCGGGAATGGTTGTGGGTGTTTTGCTTGGGAAGGTCACGCATGGAGAGTAAGCGATGGCCATCAACAATATCCAAGCGCCCGATCTAACGGAGCTCAAACCTCGCATTCTCGTGTTCGGGGTGGGTGGTGCCGGCGGCAATGCCGTAAACAACATGGTCGCCTCGGAACTCGAGGGTGTCGAATTCATCGTCGCGAACACAGACGCGCAGGCGCTCGTGCATTCGAAAGCGAACCACTGTTTGCAGTTGGGCACCAAACTCACGCAGGGCTTGGGCGCGGGATCGCGGCCGGATATCGGCAACGCGGCCGCGGAGGAAAGCGGCGACGAGATTAAAGCCGTTCTCAACCAGGCGCACATGGTTTTCATCACTGCGGGTATGGGCGGCGGCACCGGTACGGGTGCGGCGCCGGTCATCGCAAAGATCGCGCGCGAGATGGGCGTGCTCACCGTCGGCGTCGTGACAAAGCCGTTCTCGTTCGAAGGCCAGCGCCGCATGCGCATCGCCGAAGAGGGGATCGAGAAGCTCAAGGAATTCGTCGACACGCTGATCGTTGTGCCGAACCAGAACTTGTTCCGTATTGCGAACGAAAAGACCACGTTCGCGAAAGCGTTCGAGATGGCTGACGAAGTGCTTTATGCCGGTGTGCGTGGCGTCACCGATCTGATGGTGATGCCCGGCCTCATCAATCTCGACTTTGCGGACGTAAAGACCGTGATGCGCGAGATGGGTACGGCCATGATGGGCATGGGCGAGGCCGAAGGCGAACGCCGCGCGATCGAGGCGGCGGAAGCTGCTATCTCCAATCCGCTTCTGGACCACTCGTCGATGAAAGGCGCGCGCGGCGTGCTTATCAACATCACGGGCGGTTTGGACCTCACGCTCTACGAAGTGGACGAGGCGGCGAACAAGATCCGCGCCGAGGTCGATCCGGAAGCGAACATCATCGTGGGCTCGACCTTCGACGAAAAGATGAATGGCAAGATGCGCGTTTCAGTTGTGGCGACAGGCATCTCCATCGAAGCGAAAGCGCAGGCGATCCCGACGAAGACCGCCGCTGTAGCCCAGCGTACGGCCGAGGCAAAGGCCGAGCCGCGCAGGGTGACGGCGACACCGGCACCGACGGTTGCGGCGCCGATTGCGGCTAGCGCGGCTCATCCGGTTCACACGATGCATCACGAGATACTGCAGTCGGGGCTGGCCATCGGGGAGACGCGTGATATCGACCAGCGCAGCCATGCGGCGGTCGAGACGCATGTCTATGAGTCAGCGATCATCGAATCCGTTCAGCCCCAGCGCGACATGCCGGCGCGCGAATACACACGCGCGCGCCAGCCGTTGCCGCCCTTGCCCCCGCAGTTCCAGGCCGAGCCTAAGAAGGCGGGCGGGTTCTCCATGTTTGGAATCACGATCGGCGGTAGCGCGCCGAAGAAGCCGCTCGTGCAGCGCACTGCGCCGTCGGCTATGCGGCTTGCGCCTGAGGCGGCGCAAAGCGGCGAAACGCGATCGATGCAGCCGCGCGCGCAGACGCCAAAAGCGCGGAACGAGGAATACAAGGCACCTGTCGACGACCAACTCGATATCCCGGCGTTTCTGCGCCGGCAGGTGAACTAACCTTCGCCGATTGCTTGCGAAGGGCGTTCCGGGCAGGGGCGCCCTATTTCTTTGAGCACCTGTTCCAACTCCGAGTGCGCTGCAGCATGGGAGTCGGGAGCCGCAGAAACGTTGGCGGCGCTTGGTTTACGAGACGCGGCGAGTCGCTGATTTTTGGCGGATCTCTGCGGTAATAAACCGAAACAACAAGTCATTTCGGTCGATTCGGTCACACTGATAGTGTTTTCTCGGCGATGGAGCCATCTGTCCGGGTAGTGGGTCAACCATACAACACCTGGGCGAGTGGTCATCTGAGGGTGGTACCGACTTTGAGGGGGGCGGTGCTGTCTGCAAAGCCGTAGGGGACGGCCTAGTCCGGTTGCGCCCCGCGGCGTTCGTCGCGGCCATTGAATGTCTTTTGCCCGGTTCCGGGCGGCCGTGTCGGCAGGCAGCAAGAGCGGAGTTAGTTGAGGGCTATGGCGCTTCAAAAGACGATCAAGAACCGGATGGTTTGCCAAGGCGTTGGCGTTCACACCGGGATTCTCTCCACGTTGACGCTGCTGCCTGCGCCTGAAGGCACTGGCATCATTTTCCGTCGGACGGATCATCAGGGCGTAGCGGGTGTCGTTCCCGCCCGGTTCGACCGCGTGACCGACACGAAGCTTGGGACCACGATCGGAAACGTCTACGGCGTTAAGGTCCACACAGTTGAGCATCTGATGGCGGCGATCGTCGGTCTCGGCATCACGAATCTCATCATCGAAATCGACGCGGCCGAAGTGCCGATAATGGACGGCAGCGCGGCGCCGTTCGTGTTTCTGCTGGAGTGCGCCGGCGTTGTCGCGCAGAGCGAACCCGTCCGTGCGATCCGCGTGCGCGAAACCGTGCGTGTCGAAGACGGCGACAAGTATGCCGAGCTTCGGCCCGGTATTGGCTTCTCGGCCGACCTCGAAATCGCGTTCGAGAACTGCCCGGTCATCGACCGCCAATTCTATTCGTTCGACCTTGATACGCCGTCATTCAAGGCGGAGCTGGCGCGGGCGCGCACATTTGGCTTCCGGCACGAGGTCGAGTACCTGCAAAAGAACGGGCTGGCGCGCGGCGGTTCGCTTTCAAATTCGATCGTGCTCGACGGCGGGCGGATCATGAACGAAGACGGGCTTCGCTATTCCGACGAATTCGTGCGGCACAAGCTGCTCGACGTCGTGGGCGACATGGCGCTGGCGGGTGCTCCGCTCTATGCGCAATTCCGCGGGTTCAAGACCGGCCATGCGCTGAACAACAAGCTTCTGCACGAACTTTTTGCGCGCAAGAGCGCGTGGGAGTACGTGACGTTGCATACGCGCCGTCAGGCGCCGACGGTGGAGCGTCCAGTCTACGGACTCGCCGCAGCAGAGTAGTACACGCCCCAAATACCGCGCTGCACCGTGGCCGAAAGGCTGCGGTGCATTTTTATTTGTAGCGGGGACATGTTGGCTCGAGCTCTGTTGGCATTCGAAAATCTGAACGTGCGCGGTGGTACCGAAGGTTGTGATGCAACTTCTCGGACGTGTTTTCGGAACACCTCTCGAACCTACGCACAACGGACAACGGACGGGAAAAATTTGTGACTCCCGAGTCCGCGAAACTGCGCCTTCTGGTTGCCGCTTCCGAGTGTTTCGGGGACATAGTTCTCGGGTTGCACGTTAACAACTCGGTAAGGATTTGGAAGCCGCTTACCTGGCCGATTCGGCAAGCTGCGCGTCGACGGGGCGACATTCCAGCAGGTGCGAGCGGTCGCTCTTTGTTGCGCGGGGGTAAGGGCGTAGAAAATTGGCTGTTCCCCGCCATCCTGCGGGGTGGCGGCGGGGCCGGTCTTACGGTAAAGAAGCGGGTAAGAAGCCTGCTCGTGGGACCGTTGACCGGTGCTCCAGCGGGTGCGTTGCGGCCCTTAGCTCGTCGGTACCCATGTCGTTTTCTTCGATCCGTTCGCGCCTTTTCCAAGTCAGCCTCGCACTGACGATCGCTCTGCCGCTGACTGCGTGCGCAGGCGACGACGATACGCCGAAGCCGCGCGCCGAGATTCGCGAGACGCCGGTGGAGCAACTCTATCAGAACGCGCTCGTGCAACTCGACCGGGCCAACTGGATTCCTTGTGCCCAAGCGTTCGACGAAGTTGAGCGTCAGCATCCTTATTCGGTATGGGCGCGGCGCGCGATCTTGATGTCGGCGTTCTGCTATTACCAAGCGAACAAGTACACGGAGTCGATCCAGGCAGCGGATCGGTTCATCACGCTGCATCCCGGCAACAAGGACGCACCGTACGCCTACTATCTGAAGTCGATCTCGCTCTATGAGCAAATCGTCGATGTGGGTCGCGATCAGCGCCGAACGGAACAGGCGATGTCCGCGCTCAGCGATTTGATCCGCCGCTTCCCGCAAACAGACTATGCGCGCGATGCGCGGCTCAAGCTCGACCTAACGCGCGATCACCTTGCGGGCAAAGAGATGTCGATCGGGAGGTACTACTTGAAGCGCGGCGAGCAAGTTGCCGGCATCGGTCGTTTCCGCAGCGTGCTTGAGAAGTACCAGACGACGAGCCATGTGCCTGAGGCCTTGCACCGGTTGGTCGAAGCGTATCTGGCGCTCGGCGTCATCAAAGAAGCTCGCGCGGCCGCTGCCGTGCTTGGCCACAACTATCCGGGCAGCGAGTGGTACGAGGATACATTCGCGCTGATGCAGGAGTATGGTCAGAAGGATGGCGGCCAGTCGGTCGCGCAGATTCGCACCGCGCCGACCCCAGCACCCGCGCCCGCCGAAGCCATGCCTGTCTCCCAACCGAAGACGCAAGTCACGCCGCCGCCGGAAGCGGGCACAAAACCCGAATCTCCCTCATCCGAAAACAAGAAGGGTGAGGAAGAAGGCGGTGGCTGGTTCGACTGGTTCTAAGAGAAGGGCCTAACGCCTCACGATGCTGACGTCTCTCTCGATCCGCGACTTCGTGCTGATCGAGCGGTTGGACTTGGAGTTCGCGCCAGGGCTTTGTGTGCTCACGGGCGAAACGGGGGCGGGGAAGTCCATCCTGCTTGATGCTTTGGGACTTGCGACCGGCGGACGCGCCGAGCGCGGGTTCATTCGCGCGGGTGGCGCGCAGGCCTCGGTCACAGCCGTGTTCGATCCGCCGAGCAAGCATCCGACGCGGGCGGCGCTTAGCGGCAACGGTTTGGAGAGTGACGGGGCGTTGATCTTCCGCCGCTCGGTCACGAGCGACGGGCGGAGCCGAGCCTTCATCAACGACCAGCCCGTTTCGATCGGCCTCATGCGCGAGGCCGGGGCGATGCTGCTCGAGATTCATGGGCAGCATGACGATCGCGGGCTCTTGGATGCGGCGGGGCACAGGCACTTGCTCGACGCATTTGGCGGGTTGGACGACGAGGTTGCCGCTGTCGAAGGGGCTTGGCGTGCGTTGGCTGGCGCCGAGGAAGCGGCGCGCGCTGAGGCTGAGGTTCAACAGCGCGCGGCGCAGGATTTCGACTACCTGAAACACATGACGGAAGAGCTGCGTTCGCTCGATGTGCGGACCGGTGAAGAAGCGGAGCTTGCGAACGCGCGGGCCGTGATGATGGCGTCGGAGAAGATTTCGAGCGATCTGCACGAGGCGGTCGAGGCGCTGTCGGGCAACGGCGGCGTCGAGGCGCGGATGAGCTTGGCGTTGCGCCGGTTGAGCCGCGCGCAGACGGTGGCGCAGGGGCGGCTCGATGCAGCGGTGGCCGCACTCGACCGGGCCGTGATCGAGGCGACTGAGGCGCGGCGCGCGGTCGAGGTTGCCGCCCGTGGGTTGGCGTTCGACGCCAACGCTTTGGAGAAGGCTGAGACGCGGCTCTTTGCGCTGCGCGCGGCGGCCCGCAAATACGGCGGCACGTGCGACGGGCTCGCAAACAAGCGGGCGGATGCGGAGGCAAAGCTTCAGGCGCTCGCCGGGGCTCAATCGCGGGCGGCGGAGCTTGAGCGGCTGAAGGCGCAGGCACGCAAAGCTTTCGACAAGGCGGCGGCGGCGCTGTCGGCGGCGCGCAAGAAGGCGGCCGAGGTACTGGACCAACGCGTCGCGAAGGAGCTCGCGCCGTTGAAACTTGAGCATGCGCTCTTCCGCACGCAGATCGAAACGACGGACGGCGCAGGGCCCTCCGGCCGCGACCGTGTCGAGTTCATGGTTGCGACGAACCCCGGTGCGCCGTTCGGCGGGCTCACGCGGATTGCGTCGGGGGGCGAGTTGGCGCGGTTCATTTTGGCCTTGAAGGTGGCGTTGGCGGATGAAGGGTCTGCATCGACGCTGATCTTCGACGAAGTCGATCGCGGCGTTGGCGGCGCGGTGGCGGATGCTGTCGGTGAACGGCTCGCGCGGCTCGCGAAGGGGGAGCAGGTGCTGGTCGTGACTCACTCGCCGCAGGTGGCGGCGCGCGGGATGCATCATTTGCGCGTCTCGAAGGCGATGGCGGCAGGTGCGATGACGACGCGGGTCGAGCTTCTGGACGCGCCCGGGCGGCGCGAGGAGATCGCACGCATGCTGTCGGGCGCGAAGGTGACCGAGGAAGCGCGCGCTGCGGCCGACCGGCTGATCGGCGGGCCGGTGACGCAGCTTCCGAAGCGGCGGCGGGCTACGTGAGCAAGCCTGCGCCCGTTGCCAAGCTGACCGAGAAAGAAGCGGCGGCTGAGCTTGAGCGTCTTGCGCGCGAGATCGCGGAGCACGACAAGCACTATCACCAAGAAGACGCACCGACGATTTCGGACGCGGACTATGACGCGCTTCGCAAGCGCAACGCGGCGATCGAAGCAAAATTCCCTGAGTTGATCCGGCCGGACGGTCCGTCACGTCGCGTGGGGGCGCAGGCGGTCGAGAAGTTCGGCAAGGTCAAGCACGGCGTGCCGATGCTGTCGCTCGACAACGCGTTCGATAATGAGGACGTGACGGGTTTCGTCGATCGCATCCGGCGGTTCCTGAACCTGCCCGCCGATGAGGAACTTGCCATCACGGCGGAGCCCAAGATCGACGGGTTATCGGCGAGCTTGCGTTACGAGGACGGCAAGCTCGTTCTGGGTGCGACGCGCGGGGACGGCGCGGTCGGCGAGGATGTGACCGCGAATTTGAAGACGCTGAAGGACATTCCGCACACGCTGAAAGGGCGCGGGATACCGGCACTGATCGAAGTGCGCGGCGAGGTGTTCTTGAGCCACGCCGACTTTGCGAAGCTGAACAAGGATCAGGAGGCGCGTGAGGAAAAGACATTTGCCAATCCGCGCAACGCGGCGGCGGGTTCGCTCCGGCAGCTCGATCCGTCGATCACCGCGCGGCGGCCGTTGAAGTTCTTCGCCTACACCTGGGGCGAGGCTTCGAAGGTGCCGGGGAAGACGCAGAGCGAGGTGATCGAAGCGTTTGCGGATTGGGGATTTCCGACCAATCCGGAGATGAAGCGCTTCACGAGCGTCGAGGCGATCCTCAAATACTATGAGAAAATTCAGAGCAAGCGTGCGTCGCTCGGCTACGACATCGATGGCGTCGTCTATAAGGTGGACCGGCTCGATTGGCAGCAGCGGCTCGGTTTCGTCAGCCGGGCGCCGCGCTGGGCTGTCGCGCACAAGTTTCCGGCGGAACAGGCGGAGACGGAGTTGCTCGGCATCGACATTCAGGTCGGGCGTACGGGGACGTTGACGCCGGTTGCGCGGCTGAAACCCGTGACGGTCGGCGGCGTCGTGGTCACAAATGCCACGCTGCACAACGAGGACGAGATTGCCCGCAAAGATGTGCGCGTCGGCGACACGGTTGTCGTGCAGCGCGCGGGTGACGTGATTCCGCAGATCGTGCGCGTGCTCGAGGAGAAGCGGCCGAAGGGCGCGAAGGCGTACAAGTTCCCGGACAAGTGTCCGGTCTGCGGCAGCCACGCTCTGCGTGAGGTCGACGAGTCCGGCGAAGAGTCGGTGGCGCGGCGGTGCACGGGCGGGTTGATCTGCCCGGCGCAGGCGGCGGAGCGGCTGAAGCACTTCGTCTCGCGCAATGCGTTCGACATCGAAGGGTTCGGGTCGAAGCATGTCGATGCGTTTTTGGCGGACAAGCTGATCGCGCATCCGTCCGATATTTTTCTTTTGGAGAAGAAGTACGGCTCAGGACCGAAGGCGATCGCCGCGCGCGAGGGGTGGGGGCCGCAGTCGGCGGCGAAGTTGTTTGCGGCGATCGAGGCGAAGCGGAAGATTGCGCTTGCTCGGTTTGTCTTTTCGCTGGGCATCCGGCACGTGGGCGAGTCCACGGCGCGGTTGCTCGCGGTGAACTATGGGTCAGCTGCGGCGTTCGTGAAGGCGATGACCGCGGCGGCGGATGGGGACGAGAAGGCGCTGAGCGAGCTCGACGCGATCGAGGGGATCGGCGACACGTCCGCGAAAGCGATCGCCGAGTTCTTCGAAGAGGGGCACAATCGTGAGGAGGTCGAGCGGCTGCTCGACATGCTCGAAATCGAGGAGGCGGAGAAGCCGAAGTCGGATACCGCCGTTTCGGGGAAGACGATCGTGTTTACCGGCAGCCTCGAGAAGATGACGCGCAGCGAGGCGAAGGCGCGCGCGGAGTCGCTGGGGGCCAAAGTCGCGGGATCGGTGTCGGCAAAGACGGATCTTGTGGTCGCGGGGCCGGGCGCAGGCTCGAAGCTCAAAGAAGCTGAGAAGCACGGCGTGAAGGTGATCAGCGAGGACGATTGGTTGAAGCTGATTGGCGGGTGAGCGATGTCGATTGAGCAACCCGCGAACGCGAACGTTCTTGCTCATCTCGGTCGCGGCGGGGTGGTGCCGCCGTTTTCTTGGTACCGAGATTTTGGGGGCGATGCCTATTACGAGGCGGGATGTCACCCGGATATTGTCCAGCGGCTGTGGGATCAGATCGGGGTTGCGCTGCCGCGGGATTGCCGAAGTCTCGTTTGCGGTGTACCGGCGCTGACGCATCCGGATAGCGGCGTCATTTTGGCGGTTGGGATGGGCACGCAGTATTGCTTGAAGCTCGACGCACCGCTGGTCGAGGCGGCGCTTGTAGTCGGCGCAAGGTCGTCGATGCGCTGGAGCGACGGCACGACGACCGATCTTGGCGTGGTGTTCGGTGCGGGTTGGGTTTTTGGCGGGTGGCTTAGCCAAGAACCGGAATGGTGCCGCGAAACGTTCGAGGCGCTCGGTTAGTCTTCCGCAAACTCGACTACGACGCCGTGCGCTGCGCTTGCGGGGACGATGACGCCGTTCTTGGTTTCGTGGTGCGGGATTTTTGCCATGTCGAGCATTGCGGCGGCGGCGTCGGGTTCGTTGACGCGGATTGTGATCGCGACGATGCCTTGTTTTGGCGCGCCTTGGAGGGCTTTGCCGAAGCGGCTTGCAGCGTCGGTTGCAGTCATCACCGTGATGGCGCTGTTTGTGAGGCTCGCCGGAGCGAGTTCGCGTTGGGCCGCTGCAACGTCGTTGGCGACGAGGATGACTTCGGCGACGCCCATGGCGCCGCTGGGATGCAGCATCCATTCGCGCCGCGCACGGGTGAGTTCGGGCGTGGTATGGGTGCAGACGAACTGCATCGTGTCGGGCAGTGCGAGCTTCGGGAGCATGATGTTGCGAAAGCGGACGATGTCGCGCTTGCCGTCGAGGTCGAGCGGGCGGCTCAAATCGTTCGGCGGTTCGGCGTCGACGCTGGCGGCTTGCAGCGCAGCGTAGGTTTGGTCCGCGTCGTCGGCGCCGTAGGCGATCCCCATCGCGCCTTCGCCGCGGGCGTTGACGCGCTCGGCCAAGCGGCCCTTGGTGCCGGTTTCATCCACGATGCCGAGCAGTTCGATGTAGGTCGAACCGAACATGATGCAGTGATTGCCGGTGCCCTTGCCTTCATGCAGGCCGCGCGGCGTCAACGTGAAGCCGAGCCTCTTGAAGGTCGCGGCCGCAGCGTCGAGCGACTTGACCGCGATGATGACGTGATCGAGGCGGGTGATCGGCGCCATCAGATCGCGCGCGTCGATTGGACGATCCATGCTTCCGTCGCCGCGTCGGTTTTGCCAGTGAGGGCTTCGCGGACGCGGGCGTGGTAGTCGTTCAGCCATTGGCGTTCGGCTTCGGTCAGCATCTTCGGTTCGACGAGGGCGAGGTCGATCGGCGCCAAGGTCAGCGTTTCGAACGCCATCATCTTGCGGTCGCCGCCCACGTCTTTCGGTTCGGTCACGGCGATCAGGTTTTCGATGCGGATGCCGTAGTGGTTGACCTTGTAGTAGCCGGGTTCGTTCGAGACGATCATGCCGGGTTTCAGCGCGACGTTGATGAGGCGCTTCGAGATGTTTTGCGGGCCCTCGTGGACGCTAAGATAGCTGCCGACGCCGTGACCGGTGCCGTGGTCGTAGTCGAAGCCGCCTTCCCACAATGACATGCGGGCGAGCGTGTCGAGTTGGACGCCCGTCGTGCCTTCG
>CXWJ01003351.1_pt1 | contig 38110 bp, 43 predicted proteins | sample 590841 | NCBI WGS metagenome assembly CXWJ01 (sample SAMEA3498367, study PRJEB10139) | wastewater metagenome | biome: wastewater treatment plant; material: activated sludge | place: Austria | collected 2015-01-21 | reverse complement strand
CAACGCCGCTTTGTGGTCGACGGGCTTCCCGCGCACACTTATGTCCCGCGCACCAGCACGTCGACGCGATCAGTTACGCCGTCCGCCGCGCCGCCGAATGCGAGCACATCCACGCGGTCGGGCGTGACACCCTTGGCGGAAAGATAGTTGCGGATCGCAAGCGCCCGCGTGAGCGACAACCGTCGCGCTTCGCTGGACAAGTCTCCTGCGCGCCCGCTGAACGCCGCCAAACGTACGCGGACGGTCGACTGCAGCAATTGCGCGGCCAGTTCGTCGAGCAGCTCCTGCGCTTGCGCCGTGATTTCGCTCTTGCCGGTGAGGAATCGCACACGGCTCATCACCGCGAAGCCCTCGAGCGGATTGACGTTCTTGCTCCCCGCAAATGGGTCGCGCGCCTCGCCGGTGATCTCGACGGGGAAAGCCTTCGTGTCGGAACTGACGATCGTCATCGGGATCGCCGGCTGCGCAGGTGGCGTTGCCGCAGGAGGCGTTGGCGCGGGCTTAGCTACCGCAGGCACCGCGACGGCTGCCGTCTGCTGTGGCAGCGCGAGCGTCCCCTCGACCCGGTCCGGTTCCATCTGTGGCTTCGGCCGCGGTCGCACCAGCGACAAGGGCCTAACGTCGGCGGGTTTGGGTTTCGGCGTCGCAACGGGCAAGGCGTCGAGGTTGATCGTAATGCCGCTATCGGAGCTGCCGTCGGCGGGCGCAGGCGTGCTCTCCTGCGCGCTGGCAACGCCGCACGCCACGAACATCAACGCTACCCAACCGAACCGCATGGGGAGAGATTACAAGACCCCCGCGGAAATTTCACGCGCGACCGCGAGCCTTGAATAACTTCAGCAACGCTCCGTGCAGATGCCCATTCGAGGCCAGAATACTGCCGCTGGTAAGCATGTCCTGCTCGCTCGCAAGGTCACTGACCAATCCGCCAGCCTCCCGCACAATCACGATCCCGGCAGCGACGTCCCACGGCGACAGGCCCCGCTCCCAAAACGCGTCGTAGCGGCCCGCTGCAACCCAAGCGAGGTCGAGCGCCGCCGCGCCGAACCGGCGGACCCCCGCAACCTCGGCCATAACGCGCGACAGCTCGTCGGAGAACTCTTCGCGTTTCGCGGACGAAACGCCGGTGTTAGGAATGCCCGTCGCGATCAGCGCCGTTCCCATCTCGCGCCGCCCGGACACGCGCAGCCGCGTATCGTTGTGCCACGCGCCCTTGCCCTTCTCGGCCGTGAACAAGTCGTCGGTCACGGGGTTGTAAACGAGGCCAGCCACCAGGTGTCCCTCGCGCTCAAGGCCGATCGAAATCGCAAAATGCGGCACGCCGTGCAGAAAGTTCGTCGTTCCGTCGATCGGGTCGATGTACCAGCGGTGGGTCTTGTCGGGCCCCTCGACCGTACCGCCTTCTTCCATCACGAAGCTGTAATGCGGCCGCGTGCGCAACAACTCGTCGTGCAGGACGCGCTCGGCCTTTGTGTCGGCCTTCGTCACGAAGTCGGCGATCCCTTTCCGCGAAACCTGCAGCTTCTCGAGCTCGCCGAAGTCGCGCACGATCGCCTTACCGGCCTTGCGCGCAGCCGCCGTCATCACGTTCATCAGCGGGGTGTTGATGGCCATTACTCGGCACGCTTCACGTAAGAGGCGTCTTCGGTCGAAACGACGATCCGCGTGCCGGCATCGATGAACGGCGGCACCATGACCTTAACGCCGTTCTCGAGCTTCGCGGGCTTGTAAGACGATGCGGCCGTCTGTCCCTTGATGGCGGGGTCGGCCTCGACGACCTGAAGCGTCACATTCAAGGGCAGCTTCACGCTGATCGGCCGGCCCTCATAGCTCTCGACCTTCACTTCCATACCGTCCTGCAGGAACGCTGCGCGCTCGCCGACGAAGTCCTTGGCGATCTCGATCTGCTCGAACGTTTCCTTGTCCATGAACGTCAGCATATCGCCGGATTCGTAGAGATACGTGTACGGCTTGAACTCAAGCTCAATCGCCTCGACCGACTCGGCAGAGCGGAAGCGTTCGTTCAGCTTGCGTCCATCGAACAGATTCTTGAGTTCGACCTGATTGTACGCGCCGCCCTTTCCGGGCTTCACGGCTTGCGTCTTGACTGCAACCCACAAGGACCCGTCGTGTTCGATCACCGCGCCCGGGGAAATTTCATTACCTGCGATCTTCATTTGAATCCACGTCACGAAAACAGAAAGGGCGGTGGTGGCCGCCCTTGCGATGGGCGCGGAACCTAACAGGGGCCGCCCACGCCTTCAATGCGTGGAGAGCCGCCATTTCGCCGGAATTTCCTTGAAATCGTTAAATCGCCGCAGCCCTCGTCAGCGCTGCTCCAGCGTGGCCCGCAGCGCCTGAATCTCTTTGCGCAAGGCAGCGATCTCCGTCACGACCGTCTGCTGGTTTTCGGTCAACATCTTCTCTTCCGCCACGAGTTCTTCCTTGTGCATCTCCTGCATCGAGTTTGTCAGCACCGCGATGAAGAGGTTGAGCACCGCAAACACCGATATCACGATGAACGGCACGAAGAAGAGATAGGCTTGCGGGTGCGTCGCCTGAACCTCGCGTGCGATATCGGCCCACCCTTCAAGTGTCATGATCGCAAACAGCGTGAACAAGGAATCGCCGAGCGTGCCGAAGTAAACCGGATGTGCCGCCCCAAACAGCTTCGTCGCGATCACCGAACCCACGAAGAACATGACGCCCATGAGCATCGCGATCGACGCCATGCCGGGCAGCGAGTAGAGCAGCGCCTCGACAACGCGTCGCATCTGCGGCAGCAATGACACGAGCCTGAGTACCCGCAACACGCGCAGCGCCCGCAGCACCGCAAGCGGCCCGGATGCCGGAAGGAGGGCGATCCCCACGATCGCCAAGTCGAACACGTTCCAGCCCGAGCGGAAAAATCCCCACCGGTAGACCGCCATCTTCGCCGCTAGCTCCAACACAAAGACGGCAAGAACTGTTTTGTCGAACGCCAGGAGCGTGGGCCCCACCGCCGCCATCACACTGGGTGCCGTTTCCAACGCGAGCGTGATCGCGTTGACGACGATTAGAATCATGATCGCCGTGGTGAACGCGTTCGATTCGATGATGCCCTTCAACTTCTGCATGGCTGGTTAAACCCCTTCAGGCCGCATTGAAATGAAGCGCCTAGGCGAAGAATCAAGACTCTATCGCGAGGTGTGCACGCGCGCCGCAGCGTCGAAGATCTGATTGAGCTGCCGGACGGCCGCCTCGGGCCCCTGCGCGTGTTCCCACACGCCCGCCGAAACCGCGAGGAAATCCGCGCCCGCCTTGACCAACGGCAACGCGTTCTCGACGGTGATACCTCCGATCGCGACACAGGGCGCTTCCATGATGTCTTGCCACCAGGTCAGGATCTCAGGCTCCGCCCGCGCCTTCGGCTCCTTCGTGGTCGTCGGATAGAACGCCCCGAACGCGACATAGTCCGCGCCGGCCTCGGCCGCTTCCATGGCGAGATGGCGCGAGTTGTGACACGTCACGCCGATGATCCTATCGGGCCCAAGCAGCGCCCGCGCTTCCGCAAAAGGTACATCGTCCTGACCCACATGCACGCCATCCGCGCCGAGCTTCAGGGCCAAGTCCGGCCGGTCGTTGACGATGAAGGCCACATCGCGGCTCTGCGCAATGCGCATCAAGCGCTCGCCCGCGCGCAGGATGTCGTCGTCCGAGACGTCCTTGAGCCGCAGCTGCAGCGACGCCACGTCGCCGCCGCCCAGTGCGCGTTTCAACGTCTCGTCGAAGGCGGGTGCGAAATTCGGGGGTGTAATGAGGTAAAGACGGCAGCGCACGGTCGAACTCTATGTCGGATCGAGAGCCTTATCACAGTACCCGAGCCGTCCGCGACAGGCTACCGGCGGCGCCGGCCGAGTCCGCGGTCGACCCTCCTTGCCCCCCAGGAACGGTTACTTCTTGTGCAGCCGAGCGACCTCATGTCCAGGCATTGGCTCGATTGTCTGCGCCCGTTTGCGCGCCTTGACTCGGGCAGACGGTCCTTCAAGAACGCGCACCGTCATCTCGTCGCCCGACACGCGGCTGTGCAGTCGAACAATCTCATCGAGGGCGCCCGGAACGTACGTCCGCACCTGCAACGCGACGATGTCCCCCAATTGTGAGGGCAGCGACCAGCGATAGATGTGACGGCGGATCGCCAGAAACACGATCCCCGTGTGCAAGGTCAATGCAAGCTCGCGTTCGCCATGCATCATCGGCGCATCCGCAAGTGCCGGCAGGTCGCGTTCACTTCGGAGGGCGCCGACGATGGTCCGTAAGATCTTGTCGGTCAGCGGCACAGCAAATCGCCGGGGCACGTGGTATCCGGACAGCGCACACCACATGAAAAGCCGCATGAACGGTTCCGTCGTGGTTTCGGCATAGCTCGTGTAGAAGGCCGTCAAACGCGCCGCGAGGTCGCCGTCGGTGGTTTCAAGTTCGTGAGACCAATCCGCGCGCCACAGATGCGCAAAGACCTTCTCCAGCGCGGCTTCGATAAGCGCTTCGCGCGACGGAAAGTAGCGATACAAGAGTGCTTGCGTAACGCCCAAAGGCTTGCAGATGTCGCGCGTACTGACCGAAAGCCCGCGCTCGGACAAGATTTCGATGCAATGATCGACGATCTGCGAGCGCCGCTCATCCGGCGAAAGGCGCAGTCTGCGCCGCGGTTCGTCGGCGGCCGTCCCGCGCCTAACCCTCTGTCCTTGACGCTGTGCGCTCGTCATGGTGCCTTGGTTGCAGCTTCAGTGGCTTCGATGTTGATCGTGATTTGAATCTCGTCGCCGAGGGCGGGTGCGCCGAACGACATTCCGAAATCGCTACGCTTGATTTTACCCGTCGCCGTGAACCCTGCGGTCATAGCGTTCGTCCGTGGGTTAGGGTCAAGCTTGTTCAGCGTGACGCTTAAGCTGACCGGCTTCGTCACGCCCAACAGAGTCAGATCGCCTGTAATCTCCGCCTTGTTCTTGTCGCGGCCCGCCGGCTTCACCGTGTTGCTGACGAAAGTCATCGTCGGGAACTTCACAACGTTGAAGAAGTCGGCCGTGCGCAAATGCCTATCGCGCGCTTCAAGTCCGGTATCGACGCTGTAGGTGTAAATCGTGGCCGACACCTTTGAAGCGCTGGGATTGGCGCGGTCGAGCGTGAGTTCGCCGTCGAACTCACGAAACCCGCCCCTGACCATCGAATAGCCGAGATGGCTGACGGAGAAAGAGATGTCCGCGTGCCCCTTGTCGAACTTGAACGCCGCCGGCTCGGCCTGAGCCGCCCCCGCGCATGCCGCGATGAACACCAATGCAGTCGTGTAGTGACCCAAATTCACAGCGTTTCTCCCATCCACCGGCGCCGATAGAAGCGCTCGCGAATTAATTTGTCAATTGATAAATAAAGGTGCAGCAACGCGCCAAACTGACAACGGCCCGAGGCGATGACGCCGCGGGCCGTTGCACGAGTTCTAAGTTTAAGAGCTGGCCGACGGGCTAGGCGGCTTCCTTCTCAAGACCGTGCGCCCAACGCCCAAGGGCGGCGAGGCCGTTCATGCGGGCGCGGTGCGCAAAGGCGCGTTGTGCGGCGGCGACGTTTTCCTTCTTGCCCGACCACGCCTTCTGCGGCGCCGCCTGCAGCGCGCGGCCGTAGGAGAACGTCAGTGCCCAGGGCAGGGGGCCGAGCTTGTTCATCGCGTCGAGATGCGCCGTCGCTTCTTCGTCCGACTGGCCGCCCGACAGGAACGCGATCCCCGGCACCGCCGGCGGCACGCAGTTCTTGAGCATCTTCACGGTCTTCTCAGCGACTTCCTGCACGCCCGCGCGCTTCGCAGCCTTCTTGCCGGCGATCGCCATGTTCGGCTTTAGCACCATGCCTTCGAGCTTCACGTCGGCCTTGTAGAGCTCGCTGAACGTCTCTTTCAGTGCCCACTCGGTGACGTCGTAGCAAGTGTCGATGTCGTGCTCGCCATCCATCAGCACTTCCGGCTCGACAATCGGCACGATGTTCGCCTGCTGGCAGAGCGCCGCATAGCGCGCGAGCGCATGCGCGTTCGCGTGAATGCAGTTGTAGGTCGGAATGCCGGCCCCGATGTCGATCACCGCACGCCACTTCGCAAACCGTGCGCCGCGCTCGTAGTACTTCGGCAGCCGTTTCGAGAGCCCGTCGAGGCCCTTCGTGATCAGCTCCTTGGGCGAGCCCGGCAGCATTTCCGTACCCTCGTCGACCTTGATCCCCGGCACGGCGCCCGCGTCAGCGATGATCTTGACCAGCGGCGTGCCGTCGGCGGCGTCCTGCCAGATCGTTTCGTCGTACAGAATGACGCCGGAAATGAACTCCTTCATCGCGGGCGTGCGGAACATCAGCTCGCGATAATCGCGCCGGCTCGTTTCCGTGGACTCGGTTCCGATCGCGTCGAAGCGCTTCTTGATTGTCCCCGTGCTTTCGTCGGCGGCCAGAATGCCCTTACCCGGCGCGACCATCTTCCGCGCAATCTTTTCCAAATCCGTCATACGTCTCTCCCGTTATTGCGCCAGAGCTTTCACGCCCGGCAGCTCTTTACCCTCAAGCCATTCCAAGAACGCGCCGCCCGCTGTCGAGCAGTACGTAAACCCGTCTTCCGCGCCCGCGTGCGCAAGTGCGGCAAGCGTGTCGCCGCCGCCGGCCACCGACACCATCGCGCCGACCTTTGTCAGCATCGCGACATGCCGCGCCACCGCGCTCGTCCCGTTGTCGAACGGCGGCGTTTCGAACGCGCCGACCGGTCCGTTCCAAACCACGGTCTTCGCGGACTCGAGCCGCGCCGCGATCGCCGCGATCGAATCCGATCCGATGTCGAGGATCATCCCGTCGTCGNNCGCCGGCAGACGGTGCGCCAAGCCTTCCGTCGTCGCATGCGCCCGGTGCGCGGCCGAGAACGCATCGTTCACGTAAGCGTCGCCAAGCTTCGCCAGCGCCGCCACGAAGCGCGCTTCGTTCTTCTCTTCCTCGGCATGAAAGCGCGTGTTTTCGAGCAAAAGGATGTCGCCATCCTTCAACCCCGCAACCGCACCCTCGACGTCCGGTCCGATGCAGTCGTTCGCAAAACCGACCGGCTTGCCGACGGCCTTCGAAAGCGCCGGCAAGATCGCCTTCAGCGACATGCTGTCGACGCGCTTGCCGTCCGGCCGCCCGAAGTGCGACAGCACGACGACGCGCGCACCCTTCGCCACCAAATCGCGGATCGTCGTCGCAGCCTGGTCGATGCGCGCCGTGTCCGTCACGGCGCCATCCTTCATCGGAACGTTCAGGTCCGCGCGCACCAGCACGCGTTTGCCCTTGGCCTCCAGCTGATCGATCGTGCGGAACGCCGGCATCAGATCAGCTTCGCCATCGCGACCGCGGTGTCGCTCATGCGGTTCGCAAAGCCCCATTCGTTGTCGTACCAGGTCAAGACGCTGACCAGCGTCCCGTCCATCACCTTCGTCTGATCGAGCGCGAACGACGACGAGGCCGGATTGTGGTTGAAGTCCGACGACACCAGCGGCGCATCGACGATATCGAGCACGCCTTTGAGTTCCTGCGCCGCCGCGCGCTTCATCGCGTCGTTGATCTCGGCGACGGTCGTCGCGCGCTTGGCCACGAACTTGAGGTCCACGACCGAGACGTTCGGAGTCGGCACCCGGATGGAAATCCCGTCGAGCCTACCCTTGAGCTCCGGCAGCACCAAGCCGACCGCTTTCGCTGCACCGGTCGACGTCGGGATCATCGACAACGCCGCCGCGCGGGCGCGATAGAGGTCCTTGTGCATCTGGTCGAGCGACGGTTGGTCGTTCGTGTAGGAGTGCACCGTCGTCATCATGCCCTTGTCGATGCCGACCGTGTCGTGCAGCACCTTCGCGACCGGAACGAGGCAGTTCGTCGTGCACGACGCGTTCGAAACGACGATGTGATCCTTCGTCAGCTTCTGATGGTTGACGCCGTAGACAACGGTGAGGTCCGCGCCGTCGGCCGGTGCCGACACCAGCACGCGCTTCGCGCCGGCCGTGAGATGCGCCGAGGCCTTTTCCTTCGACGTGAAGATGCCCGTGCATTCCATGGCGATATCGACGCCAAGTTCTTTGTGCGGCAGTTGCGCCGGATCCTTGACCGCGGTCACCCTGATCTTGTGACGGCCCACGATCATGCGGTCGCCGTCGACTTTGACGTCGGCCGGAAAGCGCCCGTGCACCGAATCGTAGCGCAGCAAATGCGCATTCGTCTCGATGGGGCCAAGGTCGTTGACGCCCACGATGTCGATATCGTTGCGGCCAGACTCCACGATCGCGCGCAACACAAGGCGCCCGATGCGCCCGAACCCGTTGATGAAAACTTTCACAGCCATGGTGGTGTCCCCTTTACAGCCGCGCTTTCGCGGCTTTCACGATGTTGTCCGGCGTGATGCCGAAATGTTGGTACAGCTTTTCATACGGCGCGCTGGCGCCGAACGTCGTCATGCCGATGACCGTACCCTCGCGGCCGGTCCAGCGGTCCCAGCCCATGGGCGAGCCCGCCTCGACGACGATGCGCACAGTCTTCGGATCGATAACGCGATCCTGGTAATGAGGTTCCTCGCCGTTGAAGATGTCGAGGCACGGCATCGACACGACGCTCGCACCAATACCTTCGGCTTCAAGCAGCTTCTGCGCGTCCATCGCGATCGAGATTTCCGAGCCCGATGCGATCAACGTCACGCGATGCTTGGCCTTCGCGGGCGACAGCACATAGCCGCCGCGGGCCGACAGATTCTCGTCCGTATGCTTCAGCCGCACCTGCGGCAGGTTCTGCCGCGACAGCGCGATCACGCTGGGCGACTTCGCAGCGCGTAGCGCCAGTTCCCAGCACTCGGCCGTCTCGACCGCATCCGCCGGACGATAGACGAACAAGTTCGGGATCGCCCGTAAGCTGGCCAGATGCTCGACCGGCTGGTGCGTCGGCCCATCTTCGCCGAGCCCGATCGAGTCGTGCGTCATCACATGGATGACACGCTGCCCCATCAGCGCGGCAAGCCGGATCGACGGGCGGCAGTAGTCTGCGAACACCAAGAACGTACCGGAGTAGGGGATAACGCCGCCGTGCAGCGCCATACCGTTCATCGCGGCCGCCATGCCGTGCTCGCGAATGCCGTAGTGTACGAAGCGCCCGCGGAAGTCGCCCGCCTCGATGGCCTCCATGCCCTTTGTGCGCGTGTTGTTCGAACCGGTCAGGTCCGCCGAACCGCCGAGCGCTTCGGCGACGTGCGCATTGATCACTTCAAGCGCCATCTCGCTCGCTTTACGCGTCGCGACGGTGACCGGCTTCTCGGTCAGCGCCTTGCGATAGGCGTTCAGCGCGGGCCACAGCGCCGGATTGATCGCGCCTTCATTGGCACGTTCGAACGATGCCTTGGTGTCGCCGTTCGCGGCCATCATGCGCTTCAGCCATGCTGTGTATTCGCCGTGGCTGCGCTCGCCGGCAGCAAGCCACGCGGTGCGGATATTGTCCGGCACCTCGAAAACGCCGTGGCTCCAGCCCAGCGCCTTCTTCGCACCCGCCGCTTCTTCCGCACCCAGCGGCGAACCGTGCGACGAGGCCGTGCCCTGCTTCTTCGGCGCGCCGTAGCCGATGATGGTGCGGCACGCGATCAGCGACGGACGGTCGGACGCCTGCGCCGACTCGATCGCCGCCGCGATCGCGGCCGGATCGTGCCCGTCCACGCGCGAAGCCGACCAGCCCGCCGCTTCGAACCGGGCCACCTGATCGCCCGATTCCGACAGCGACACCGGTCCGTCGATCGAAATCCCGTTGTCGTCGAAGAGAACGATCAACTTCGAGAGCTTCAAATGCCCCGCGAGAGAAATCGCCTCGTGGCTGATGCCTTCCATCAGATCGCCGTCCGAGGCGATCACGTACGTGAAGTGATCGACCAGATCGTTGCCGAACCGCGCATTCATAATGCGCTCGGCCATCGCCATGCCGACCGCGGTCGCGATGCCTTGGCCGAGCGGTCCGGTCGTCGTCTCGACGCCCGCGCCGTGGCCGTACTCCGGGTGACCCGCGCAAGGGCTGCCCATCTGACGGAAGTTCTTGATGTCGGCGAGCGTGATGTCCTTATACCCGGTCAGATGCAGCAGCGAATAAAGCAGCATCGAACCGTGCCCGGCCGAGAGCACGAAGCGGTCGCGATCCGGCCACTTCGGATTGCGCGGGTCGAACTTCAGAAACTTCGAGAAGAGGACCGTCGCGACGTCCGCCATGCCCATCGGCATGCCGGGGTGCCCCGACTTCGCCGCTTCGACCGCATCGATCGAAAGCGTACGAATGGCGTTCGCCATGTCGCGGTGGGAAACGGAAGATGTAGGGGTGCCAGCCATGGGTGTTCGTGTCTCGAGGCCAAGCCCAAGAAGCACGCCCGCTCAGGGGTTGAACGGGTTCCGTGACCTTGGTTTGCTAAAGGCCGGAAAAGCGGGCGGACCATGCGGCGCGCATACGCTTCGCGTCAACCCCGCAAACCCCCGCAATTCTGCGACATTTGGGGAGGAATGCCGTAACGAACTGAAACGTTTCGGCGGCGGCCTCGATTCAGTCAATGATCTGTCGAGTTTTAGCCGCTTCCGGTAATGAGACCCTCTTTGCATTGATCGAACGCATCAACACATGCGCACGACGGAACGAACCACATGCCCGAACTCACCTGCCACTGCGGCGCGATCCGCATCGACGTCGAGACGGCACCCACCGAGGTGACGTCGTGCAACTGCTCGATCTGTCGGCGCACCGGCGCGATTCTGGCGTATTATTCGCCGCGCCAAGTACGTTTCACGCCCTCGCCGCCGCCAACCGACACGTACATGTGGGGCGACAACTCTATGGTCTTCCATCGTTGCAAGACGTGCGGCTGCTTCACCCATTGGATCGCGGTCGATCCGGCCTACGACCGCATGGGCGTCAACATGCGCATGAGCGACCCCGAAGTGCTCGCCAAAGTCCGCATTCGCCCCTTCGACGGCGCCGACACGTGGAAGTTTTTAGACGAAGAAATACGCTAAGCCTGCACGATCAAACGCGAGCGCTGATCGACCGCACGCAAGATCGAAAACAGATGACCTCGCGCGAACGCAACGCACCCGGCGGTCGGTGAATAATCGCTGCGCGCCAGGTGCAGGAAGATCGCGCTGCCCTTGCCCGGGACGACCGGCGCGTCGTTGTAGCCGACGACGACGATGAGATCGTACAGATGATCGCCGCGCCAAAGCTGCTCGGCGCTGGCGGGGTAGGGCAGCCGCACGAGGCGATTGTAACGCGAATCTCCGGGCGCATCGCACCAGCCGTCATACGGCGCAAGCGCGCGCACGGGCAGCTTCGTCACCGGCATCGCGAGCCTGTCCGGCCGGTAAAGCACTTCGCGCAATGGCCAGACGCCTGCAGGCGTCGCACCGTCGCCCTCGCGCTTGTCGACGCGAATGCCGCCGCGTCCGATCGCCCGCCGAACTCGTATCCGGCCGAAGCGCGCAATCCGCGAGCCCGTCACCACAACATCGACCGGTGGCAAAGCGAGCGCAGGCGCCGCCGCAGCGAGGCCAACAGCGCTCGCCAAAGCGACGCGCCGCGTGAGCGAAAAACTCACGGCTTCTTCGCCGGATAAGGCGTCACATCGATGTTCAGGATCGGCGCCTTCTCGGCGCCGCCGAGCGCGAAGTGCCACCACTCGCCCGGATAGTTCCGAAACCCGTGCTTCGCCATCGCCTCGTACAGCGCGCCACGCAGCTTCTTCTGCGGCGGCCCGATCCCGCGGCTGTCGGTGGCCGCGTTCTCGTCGAAACAGTCGTAGCCCGTCCCCATGTCCAAGCTGTTGTCGGGCGCGCGCATCGCGGCCGGGCTGATGCAACCGCCGTAGGACGCCAGCGGGTCGAACGGCTTCGCCGGATCGCCGCCGTCGATGATCAGCGTCACGTCCACCGCAATCCCGCGCGAATGGTTCGACACGGGTTCGATATAGCCCTTCTTCAAAAGCTCGCCTTTCGGCGTGCGCGGATAGAAGCGCTTCGTGGCGCTGCTTGTGTCCGACGCCTTCGCCCACGCGACGAATGCATCGACCGCCTTTTGCGGCCGGTAGCAGTCGTACACCTTGAGCGACAACCCGCGCGCCTTCAAAGTCGCTTGCGCGCGCTTCAGCATCTCGGCGACGGGTTTCAGCAACAGGCACTCGCCTGCGAGATATCCCGGCACCCGCGAGCCGGTGAAGTTGTTCTTCGTCGCATAGCGGATGTCCTGCGCGATCGAAGGGTCCACGTCGCGCAAATAGACGAGTGGGGCGTCGGCGGCGCCAAGCGGCGCGGCCAGGGCCAGACTGCAAACGAGTGCGAACAAAGCCGCAAATCTGATAATCATGCAGCCACATTAGCGCCTTATTCCCCAAGCTCAAATCGCCCATGAGAAGGCCATTCGTTGCCCTGCTTTTCTTGGCCGCAAGCGCCGCGACGGCTGCCGAGGCGCCGCCGGCGCCCGTTGCCGCGCATCTGAACGCTATCTTCGAGGCGTCAAAGGCTCATGCGATGGTCGCCGCGATCGTGGACGGCGAGCGCACCTTCTTCCTTGGCAAGAACGCAGGCGAGGGAAGCCTCGTGCGCATCAACTCGTTGACGAAAGTGATGACCGGCGAAGTGCTGGCGAACCTCATCGCCGAAGGCCGCGTCCGCCTCGACGATCCGCTGCAGCTCCACGCGCGCCGCGGCCGCAGCGTTCCGCGCGCGAAGGGCGCCCGCGCCATCACGCTTCGCGATCTGACGGCGCACGTCAGCGGCCTTCCGCGCGATTTGCCCCCGGGGTTGAGCCAGAGCGACCGCTGGCAATGGCTCGCGCGCCGCAAGATCCAGCGCGCGCCCGGCCACGTCGCCGAGTACTCGAACGCCGCCTACATGTTCCTCGGCGACGCGCTGAGCGCCGCCGCCGGCGCAAGCTATGAGGCACTGCTCAAGCGCACGGTCATCGGCCCGCTCGCCCTCGCCGACACGACGTTGAATCCGACCGCCGAACAATGCGCCCGCTTGCTTCCGGCAACACACGCCTGCGCCTCCACCTACGAACTTGACGCCATGGGCGGCCTTTACTCGACACCGCGAGACATGACCCGTTGGATGCAGGCACAGCTCGCGAGCCCAGCGGCAACGCCCCGCGCCGCCGCGCATGCGCCCATTGTTGAGCGCCACACGCTGGCACGCGTCGCCAATCTCGACATGGCCGGCCGCATGGACGCAATCGCGATGGGTTGGCTCCGCATGCGTTTGGGCAACACCCAAGTACTGCAGAAAACGGGCGGCGGCGGCGGCTTCATGAACTACGTGATCTTGGCCCCCGCCGAGCATAAGGGCCTGTTCATCACCGTGAACCGCTCCGACATCGAAATGCTGCGCAATCTAACCGCTCAAGCAAACGCGTTGATGGCCGAGGACCTGCTCGCTCACCACTGAACGGCAGTGCTGATCGCCTCGTTCACCGTCGGCATGCCGTCGCTCTCGCCCTCGCTTTCGGGCGGCAGAGCCGGCTCTTCGCGCTCGAAGAAGGTCGTGCTGTAGGCGACGCGCACGATGTAAGTGACGGGCTTGCGGTACGTCGCCGTCTTGACGGCAGGCTGCCGTGTCACCGCCACGTCCAGCGCGCGTTTCAACGGCAACGGCACGTCGATCAGGGCCGTGCAGGTCTCGCTCGGATTTGCGATCGCGAACGGTCCGCTCGATTTGCAGTCGCACACGACCGCGCTCTTGTTGCTCTCGCAAACCATCCCGGCGTCACGCAACAATTGCGGCAGCCGTGAAAAGAGCGATTTGTCGCCGGCAAGCATGTCGGTGATCGCCTGGTTCGCTTCCCGAGCGACATCCTCCGACACCGCGCAGTCCTTCGCTTCCGGCACTGCGACTGCTGCAATCGTCTGCAGCCGCGCCGCCGCCGGATCCGCCCGCAAAGCCGTCATCACTTTCGCCAGGCATGGCGCATACGCAAGCTGCCGGTTCTGGGCAAACGAATAAGTCGCGATCCCGACGCTCAGTACGACGAGCGCCAGCGCGATCTCCCACGACCACTTCCAAACGAATGACATGCAGCGCACCCCCGTGCTCGCCCCGCCGGGCGAATCATTGGCAACGAGTGTAGCGGCGGCTTCGCGGATGTGATGCAACCAACGCGTGCGGCCGCGCGTGGTAAGCTTGACGGCCGTCACAACAGCGGTTTTGCCGCAGGCCGCGAACGCAACCTCGCCCAAGCCCTGACACAAATTCGCCGGACTTGGAGCCAAGCGTTCGCCCAACACTTTGAGGAGAGGGCGTGCCCATGAAGGCATTCGTCAAACTGATCGCCGCCGCGGCACTCGTCTGCGTGCTCGCGCAAACCGCCGCTGCCGAAAGCAGCTGGACCGGTTGGCGCAACAGCCCGCACGCGAAGATGCTGCCGTTCAAGTCCGAGGAGGCGTTCCGCCGCTATCTCGCCGAACGCGCAAAGCGCCAAGAACAACGACGGTCAAAGAACGGCTACAGCGGCATCGCCCCGCAAGCCGCACCGGCTCCCGCCGACGGCATGGCCGCCGAAGCGACCACCAGCGCAAAATCCGATGACAAGATCACCAACACGCAGGAAGCCGGTGTCGACGAAGGCGGTATCGTCAAGGTCCGCGGCGACATCCTCGTCATCCTGCGCCGCGGCCGCCTGTTCACAGTCTCGACCCGCAACGGCGAACTCAGGCCCGTCGATTACATCGACGCGTTCCCGCCCGGCGTGAACCCGTCGAGCGACTGGTACGACGAAATGCTGATCGCGGGCGACCGCATCATCGTCATCGGCTACAGCTACGGCCGCGGCGGCACCGAGATCAACCGCTTCCGCCTTTCGGCCGACGGCCGCTTGCGCTTCGAAGATGCCTATCACCTGAAGTCGAACGACTATTACTCGTCGCGCAACTACGCCTCGCGCCTGATAGGCACGCGCCTTATCGTCTATTCGCCGCTCTACGTGCCCTACAATGCCGAAGCCTCGACTGACTGGATGCCGGCCGTCCGCCGCTGGTCGGGCAATCCCGCCGCGCCGTTCCAGCGCATCGTCGGCGCCAGCGACATCTACATCCCCAAGCAATGGGAAGAACCGGAGCGCGCCTCGATTGACGCCATTCACACCGTCACCGAATGCGATCTCCTGGCGCCCGAGCTGCGCTGCCGCGCGACAAGCGTCTTAGGGCCTGCCGGCCGCACGTTCTACGTCTCCGCGCACGCGGTCTATGTCTGGGTGACGGACTACGGCTGGTGGCGTCCGCAGAATGAGCGCAATCAATCGATGCTCTACCGCCTGCCGCTCGACGGCAGCGCGCCGTCGGCCGTCATCGCGCACGGCGCGCCCGTCGACCAATTCTCGTTCCGCGAAGATTGGGAAGACGGCGTCCTGAACGTACTCGTGCGCAGCGACGGCGGCGGCGACGCGATGTGGAACCCGGAATTCTCGTCCGGCGACATCGCGCTCGTTCGTTTTCCCTTACGCGACTTCGGCGACGGCACCGACGTCATCGACCGCGGCCGCTATCGCGAACTCCCGCGCCCGCCGGGCAACGCCTGGGCGTTCCAGAACCGCTATGTCGGCAACTATTTGCTCTACGGCACGGGGAACAGCTGGGGCGCGCCGGGTGGCGCGAACGGGGGCATCGTGATCGCCAACGTGCGCGGCCAAGGCCTGACGCAGCTTCCGCTCGACCACGGCGTCGACCGGATCGAGGCGATGGGCGACGACGCCGTCGTCATCGGCGCGAACCAGCGCAATCTCACGTTCCAAGCGATCGAACTCACGCAAGGCTGGCGCCCGCAATTGGGCGACCGCTACACGTTGGAGAGCGCGAGCCAGGGCGAAACGCGTAGCCACGCGTTCTTCTTCAAGCCCGAAGCGCGCGACGGCACGTCCGGCATACTGGGTTTGCCCGTCACGCGCGCAGGCCGTCCCGGCTACGGCCAACTCGTCGAAGGCTCGGCCGCGATCACGTTCCTGCGCCGGCAGAACCGCAGCTTCATGCCCTTGGGCGAACTCTTCTCCAGCGACGTGCGCAGCACGAACGACAACTGCCGCGCCTCCTGCGTCGACTGGTACGGCAATGCACGCCCCATCTTCCTGCGCGGCCGCACCTTCGCGCTGATGGGTTACGAGTTGGTCGAAGGCCAAATCACCCCGCGCGCGATCCGCGAGCTGCGCCGCACCAACTTCGCCCCCGGCGGACGGCGCTAACCAACATCCCTTGCCCTCCCACGTCGGGAGGGTTGGGGTGAGGGTAGGCTCTCCGGCGCAACGCATTCATCGCGCTGCAGCAACGCAGAGAATCGATTCCGGGAAATGACGGCGATCACACCGCCGTCATTTCACGTTTTCCCACCCGGCCGTTTCCCCGCTAACCTCTCTCCACCACGGGAGAGAACCAACACATGCTGATTCGCCGCGCCGCGACGCTGCTGCTCGCACTCGTCCTCGCCGCCCCCGCAGCCCTCGCCGCCAACTTCCCCGGTTGGACCCGCACCTATCAGCCGGACCACGTGATCTTCGTGTCGCCGCAGGACGCGCACGGCGTGGTTCAGTTCTTGATGCAAGTAGCCGAGCACGAACCGGGCAACCCGCAAGTCGAGTTCAAGAAGGCGATCAACCAGATCGTCGCCGGAATGGGCGGCGACATCACACTCGCGAAACGCTCGGGGCTGAAGACGGAAGGCGGATTGATGTTCGAAGTCCTGACCACGAAGACGGAAGGCGTCGACATCGACTTCCTCATCTTCGCCTACGACACGGGTGGCAGGTTCTATCAAACCGGCCTCGTCGCCTATATCTCGGCGATCCCCGAAACCGACCCCCGCGTGAACCACGCGCTCGACTTCATCGCGACCGCAACGCGCAAGAAGTACCGCCTGACCGACGCGCGCGCGTTCGACCGAACGGCGCCCTCGGCCCAGCAGGTCACGGCCTACACCACCACCAAAACCGCCCCGCCGCCGCCCGCGATGCCTGCCGCGCCCGCACCGCAACCCCAAAGCGGTAAGAAATGCGAACGCCGCCCGATCTGGGGCTTCCGCATCTCCTACTGGTGCCAGCCCTCCGGCATCTGCAACGACCGCGTGATCAAGGGGTATGAGACGGTGTGCGAGTAGCGGCCCGTACTCGCCTACTCGTGGCGAAGCGCCTCGATCGGATTGAGGCGCGACGCGCGCTGCGCTGGAAAATAGCCGAACACGATGCCGACCATCGCCGAAAAGGCGAACGCGACTACGACGGTCGGCACGTCGACAAGGAAGGGCACGCCAAGCGCGGATGTTGCGACCGCCGCGAAGCCGAGGCCGGCCGCAATCCCCGCCAGTCCGCCGAACAGCGAAAGCACGACGGCCTCGACCAGGAACTGCAGCAGCACTTGGCGCGCCTGCGCACCGATCGCAAGACGAATGCCGATCTCGCGGGTTCGCTCCGTCACCGAGACCAGCATGATGTTCATGATCCCGATACCGCCCACGAGCAGGCTCACCGCCGCGACTGCGCTCAAAAGCCCCGTCAACGTGTTCGTTACGCTCGTCATCGTCGAGGCCATTTGCTTCGTGTCCATGACCGCGAAGTCGTCTTCCTCGCCGGGTTTGATGCGCCGCCGCTCCCGCAACAACCGCTCCAGGTCGCGCTGAACCTTCGCGGTCGAAACGCCGTCCTTCGCCACGACGAACAGGCTTGAAACGTCCCGGTTCCCCGAGATGCGCCGCTGGAACGTGCGCAAGGGTATCACGATCAGATCGTCTTGGTCGGGCCCCGCCGTCGAAGCACCCTTCGCCGCCAACAGACCGATCACATTGCACGAGAATTTCTCAAGCCGAATCGTCTCGCCGACCGGATCGCGCTTCCCGAAAAGCTCGCGCCGAACGGTCTCGCCGATCACGCAAACCGATCCGCCGACGCTGAGCTCGCCTGTCTGAAACAAGCGCCCCTTGGCCAGCGTCCATTGCCGCGCTTCGAAGAAGCGGTTGTCCGAACCGGTCACGCTGGTGTTGTAGTTTTCGTTGCCGTAGATCGCGGTCAGATTGCGTTGCCCCGACGGCCCCGCGATCTTGACGCCGGGAACCTGCGCTTGCACGGCGTTGACGTCGTCGACGCTGAAGTTGCGCGCGCCACCCGACGGCGGCCCGAACCCGCGGCCCGTGCGCACCGTGAGAAGATTAGTACCGAGCTTGGCCATATCGGCCGTCACCTGCGCGGTCGTGCCTTGCCCTGTCGTGACCATGCCGACGACGGCGCCGACGCCGATCACAACGCCGAGCACCGTCAGAAACGACCGCAGCGCGTTGCGCCGGATCGTTCGGATCGCAAGTTTGAACGCCTCCCGCAGCATCCTCACGCCGCCTTCTGCGGAGCCGCGTCGCCGGCGATCAGCCCGTCCACGAAGCGGACGATGCGGTCGGCGTACTGCGCCATGTCGGGCTCGTGCGTCACCATGATGATCGTGATGCCCTCGTCGCGGCGGAGCGCGGTCAGCAAATCCATGATCTCGCGGCTCTTGGCGGTGTCGAGATTACCGGTCGGCTCGTCGGCGAGCACGACCTCAGGTCCGCTCACGATCGCCCGCGCGATCGCCACGCGCTGCTGCTGCCCGCCAGACAGTTTTGCCGGCTCGTGGTGCTCGCGCCCTTGCAGCCCGACTTTGGCAAGAGCATCCATCGCCATGCGCCGCCGCCGCTCCGCCGGAACGCCGCGATAGACAAGCGGCAGTTCCACGTTCTCGACCGCCGATGTGCGCGCAAGAAGATTGTAGCCCTGGAACACGAAGCCCAGGAAATGCCGCCGCAGCAGTGCGCAATCGTCCAACGACAGTTCGCCGACCGAAACGCCGTCGAACAGGTACTCGCCCTCGGTCGGCATATCGAGCCCGCCCAGAATGTTCATCGCCGTCGACTTGCCGGAGCCCGACGGCCCCATGATAGCGACGAACTCGCCGCGCCGAATGATGAGATCGACACCGGCCAGCGCATGCACGGCCGCCTCGCCCTCGCCGAACGTCTTGCGCACGCCGCGAAACTCGATCAGCGGCGGTGATGTTGCGTCGTCGCCCGCACTCATCGCGCTTCAACCCGCCGTTTCCGCATCGACGATCACCTGATCGCCGACTTTAACCTCGCCTCTTTTCACGACCGTATTGGTCCCATCGCTCAAGCCCGTCGTGACCGGCCGCTCGACCGCTTGTTTGTTCACCAGAACCCAGACCGATTTGCCGGTGCCGGGCGACTTCGCGGCTTCGGGCCTGCGCCCGCCGCCGGGTCCGCGCGGCATCAACCGCTGCAGCCACGACCGCGATGTCCCGTTCGTCTGTGCCGTCGGCGCAAACCGGAGTGCCGCATTCGGGATCAGTTCAGCATTTTTGACTTCCTCGACGCGGATGTCGGCGGTGGCTGTCATGCCGGGGCGCAGCAACAACTCGGAATTGTCGATCGACAGGATCGCTTTGTACGTGACCACGCCCTCAACTGTCCTCGAGGCGAGGTGCACTTCCGAAATCTGCGCGGGAAACGTTCTCTCGGGCAATCCTTCGACCCAAAACGTTGCTTGGTCGCCGTCGTTCACCGCGGCCACATCTGCTTCGTCGATGTCCACCTCAAGCTGCATCCGCTTTAGATCCTGCGCGAGCTTGAACAGGATCGGCGCTTGCAGCGACGAGGCGACCGTCTGCCCGGGCTCCACATTGCGGTCGAGAACGACGCCCGCGATCGGCGAGCGGATGTTCGCCTTCCCGAGATTGGTTTCCTTGACCTTCAGATCGGCGCGCGCCGTGCCAACGTCGGCCTCGGCGCTCCCCAACGATGCCGCCGCGCGCTCGTAGGCCGCGCCCGCCTGCTCCAACCCGGCGGCGGACAGAAACTGCTTCTCGCGCAACGTCTTCGCACGCGCGTAAGCTGAGCGCGTTTCCGCGACGGTTGCCCGCGCTTCCCGCACGCGCGCCTCGCGCGCGGCAAGCGTCGCGGTGGCGGAGGCGATTTGCGCGTCCAGCGCATCGGTGTCGAGGCGTGCCAGCACCTGACCTTTTTTGACGACGTCGTTGAAGTCGACGTCGACGTAGCGCATCGTGCCGGAGAGTTCGCTCGATATCTCGACCTGATCGACGGGTTCGATGGTGCCCGTCGCGCGCACCGTCACGACGACATCGCCCCGCGTGATGGGTTGCGTCGTGTACCTGGTCTCGGCAGTCGCCTGTGCGAAGAAGTACCAATAGACGATAGCAAGCACCATAACGCCCGCAGCCGACACAATTGCCCACGTCGGCGGGAGAATGCGCATCCAATCCGCCGTCCGGTTCGCCGCTAAGACGCTCTTCAGGTCTGTTCGCTGCTGCATAACGCCAAACTTACCGCCCCACAGCACCGCTTGGCTTGATCTGCGTCAAGTATAGCCTGCCGGTGACGTTCAAGGGGCGCCGCGGCACTTCGCGCACGCAGCCATCGTGACCATTCGAGAAAGAAGTGGCGATTATAGAGCTCGATGCGAAAGGCCCCTCACCGGAAGGTCGTCTCCGCTCCCGCGCATAGTGTCCGCAGCGACAGCGCACATGCGCGGCCACTGGCCAAACGCTCGCCGAACGCCAATCTAACGGACTTCAAACGGACAATGCCGGGCAAATCCGCCGATCTCACGCTTCTGACGGATTCGATTTTGCATCGCTTGGTGCCGACCATTGCGGTGACACGAAAACTGCGGGCTCCGTCCGGTTGCGCCGCGCGCCCGCGCACCTGCTGCAGGGCGCAAGAGCACATCACCCGCGCGAGACGCTGCGCACACAATCAATCGAGCCTGGCGCGAGAATGCCTCGCATCACAACCGTAAGTTTGAAATCGTAGAAGGAGAGTGGAAACCCAGAATTAAGACATCGTGCTAAGCCCGAATTGGCGTATAGAGATTCTCTCATGTCACGACTTGATTCGGCCATCCGACGTTTCAACGCCGCCCTCGAGCGGTTGGAGGCGGCTGCGCGCCGCACGAACGGGAGCGCACCGTCTCCCTTCGACGACACGCTTGCGAAAGAGCTGAACGCGCTCAAAGAAGATCGCGCCAAGCTCGCCGACGAACTGTCGCGTTTGAACGTCGAAAAAGTGGCGCTCGAAGGCTTCACCGAAGAGGTGGCCGGACGGCTCGAAGGCGCGATCCGCGAGATCCGCGCCGTGCTCTCACATTAGGGACCCGCGAGATGGCGCACATCACCGTCACCGTCAACAACGCGAGCTACACGCTCGCCTGCGACGACGGCGAAGAGGCGCACGTGGGTGCCCTGGCCAAGCGCTTCGACAAGCGTGTGGCCGAAGTGAAGAAAGAGGCGCGTAACGCCTCCGACGCGCAGTTACTGTTAATGACGGGATTGCTGCTCGAAGACGAACTCGATGCGGCCGAACAGGCCGATGAGGACAAATTCGCCCTGTTGCTCGAAAACGCCGCCCGGCGCATGGAAGACATTGCCGCGCGCCTCGGCTGACCCTACTTTAGACGCCGGGCGGGTACTGCCTCGCGCGTTAGAATCTAGGACCCAGGGGCCGTAATCAGACCTCAACGGGAGCTGTCTCTGGCCCGGACCGTGGTCCGGATCAAATGGCGCCCACCTGCTTAAGCAGGCCCGTGAGGATCCGTAGTTCGACGGCATGGTGGTCCCGCCCACTTTTACGAGATGGAATTGACGAAGAAGGAACTCCGTATCGAAGCGCTTGCTCGCCGCACCCGCGCGGCGGAGGCCGCGGGCCCCAAGGCCGCCCTCCTGATCGCCCGCCGCCTGCTTGGCGACTTCGTCTTCATGAAGGGCGCGATCATCGCGGGCTATGCCGCGATCGGAAGCGAGGTCGACCCGTTCCCGCTGATGGCCACGCTAAGCGGCCAGGGCCATCCGCTCTGTCTCCCCCGAGTTGAGGGCAAGCAGCTCACGTTTCGCGCCTGGAAGCCGGGAGAGCCGCTGATCCCGGGTGCGATGAACGTGCCGCAGCCCGAAGCCAGCGCAAAGGAACGCCGCCCCGATCTCCTCGTCGTACCCTTGCTAGCCTTCGACAACGATGGTTACCGCCTCGGCTACGGCGCCGGCTACTACGACCGCTACTTGAGCGAACATCGGCGAAAGCGCAGCATCCGCGCGATCGGCATCGCCTACGCGGGCCAAAACGTCGACAAGCTCCCGCGCGAGCCGCACGACGAACCGCTCGATGCCGTGGTGACAGAAGAGCGCGTCTGGCGCTTTGAAAGGACCTGAATGCGCCTGCTGTTTTTGGGTGACATCGTCGGCCGCGCCGGCCGCACCGCCGTCGTCGAACACGTGCCGGATCTGCGCCGCAAACTCGCGCTCGATTTCGTCGTCGTGAACGGCGAGAACGCGGCCGGCGGCTTCGGCATCAACGACGAAATCTGCGGCGCCCTGTTCGCAGCCGGCGTCGATTGCATCACGACCGGCAACCACGCCTTCGACCAGCGCGACAAGATCGACGTCTACGACAACGAGCGCCGCCTGCTCCGCCCCTTGAACTACCCGCAAGGTGTCCCCGGCCGCGGCACCGGCCTCTATGAAACCCAAACCGGCAAGCGCGTCCTCGTCATCAACGCCATGGGCCGCGTCTTCATGGAGGCGCTCGACGACCCGTTCGCTGCCGTCGACCGCGAACTCGAAGCCTGCAAACTCGCCTGGGGTTGCGACGCTGCCATCGTCGACATCCACGCCGAAGCGACGTCGGAAAAAATGGCGATGGGCCACTTCTGCGACGGTAGAGCAAGCCTCGTCATCGGCACGCACAGCCACGTGCCGACAGCCGACGCGCAAATCCTGCACGGCGGCACCGCCTATCAAACCGACGCCGGCGCCTGCGCCGACTACGACAGCGTCATCGGCATGGAAAAGACGGAACCGCTGCAACGCTTCACCCGCAAACTCTCGACCGGCCGCATGACCCCGGCCCAAGGCCCCGCAACCGCCTGCGGCGTCTTCATCGAAACCGACGACAACACGGGTCTGAGCCGTCGCATAGACCCAGTGCGCCTCGGCGGGCGTCTGAAACCCGCACTGCCGGGCGATCTGCCCACTTGATCGGGCATACGAGCTTGCGCTTTATCACCGCCCTCAATCCAACGATCCGACAGAGACGTCGACATGGCCGGCCATAGTCAGTTCAAGAACATCATGTTCCGCAAGGGCGCGCAGGATGCGAAGCGCTCGAAGCTGTTCTCCAAACTCGCACGCGAAATCACGGTCGCCGCCAAAGGCGGCCTGCCGGACCCCGACAAGAATCCGAAACTGCGCGCGGCCATCATTGCGGCGCGCAAGGAAAGCATGCCGAAGGACAACATCGAGCGCGCGATCAAAAAAGCCTCCGGCCCCGACTTGGAGACCTTCGAAGAGGTTCGCTACGAGGGCCGCGGCCCGGGCGGCGTCGCGATCATCGTCGAAGCTTTGACCGACAACCGTAACCGCACCGCGGGCGACGTGCGCTCGCTGTTCACCAAACACAGCGGCCAGGCGGGCGAAACCGTCGCCTACATGTTCGACCGCCTCGGCCAAATCCAATACCCAGCGAACGTGGCCGATGCCGAAGCGATGCTCGACGCCGCCATCGAAGCCGGTGCAGACGACTGCCAAACCTCCGACCAAACGCATGATCTGTTCTGCAAGCCGGAAGACCTGAACGAAGTTGCCCGCGCGCTCGAAAAGAAATACGGCCCCCCGTCGATGGCGAAGTTCGTCTGGCGCCCGCAAACCGGCGTCCCCGTCGAAGGCGAAACGGCCGAGGCGCTGATCAAACTCATCGACGCCCTCGACGACCACGACGACGTGCAAACCGTCTACGCCAACTTCGAAATGTCCGACGCCACAATGGCGAAGTTGACGGCGTGACGGACGCCGCCGCCAAACCGTCGCGTTGGAGTGGGCTTTACGAAAACGTCTGGCTCAAGTTCGTGCCGCGCGACTGGCGTGTCCTTGGTGTCGCGGCCACTGGCGCCGCACTGCTCACAGCCGCCTTTATCTACTTGGCGGCGCAAGGCGAAAACTATGCGCTGCCCGACCGCACGCATATGCGCGAACTGCAAGGCACCGTCCGCCTGATCCGTGTGAACCGCTANNGTCGCGGCCGCGCTCCGCCAAGGCGGTCGTGCCACCGTCCTCGTCGACGTCCGCACGCATAAGGACGGCGCGCCGTCGAACGCGACGATCTATGCGCTCACGATCGATGGAAACGAAGTCCGTAGCTTCGACGACGTCGCCCGCGCATGGCGCGCCGACAACCAAGTATTTTATTGGCTGATTGCCTTCTTTGCGCCGGCGACGCTAGCGCTCGCCGCAACCGCGGCCTACGAGTATCGGGGCAGCCGCGCACACTGACCGGCTACTCCGGCGTCACCAACCCGCGCGCCGTGTCGATACGCACCCGCACCATGCGCCGGTGATTGCGGATGCCGTCGCCGTAGATGTGCACCGGAAACTCAAGCAGTAGTCCGCGCTTGTCGTACCACGAGCGCATCCGCTGAAACTCGATGCCGAGGAAACCCATCCCCTCGCGATCGCCGACAATGCGACAGATGCGTCCCTCGTCCATGCCGGGCGGCGTGCTGCGGTCGGGCATCAAAATCAGCAAGTGCTGGCTGCAGCACACGGGCTCGCCCCCCGTATCGAGAAGCGCGACGCGGACGTTGCGATTGTAGAACGCGCGCGTATTGCGCTCCCACGGTTCGGCGATTGCCGTCACATTCGCAGCGTAGTCGCAGTTGCGAACCTGGGTCGCCGCAGTGGGTAGGGCGGCGGCGACAAGCAAAGCCGCAGCNNACTCGACCTTGACCGTTCCCTGCTGCACGTTCACGCGCACGCGGCCCGTGCCGCTCTTCGACTTCAAGCCATCGATATAGAGCCGGTAGGGAAACTCGATCAGCAACCCGCGCTTCGCATCGTAGCTTGTGCGCAAACGCGACATGTCGATGCCCTCGAACCCCAGCTGATCCTTCTGGCCCACGACGCGGCACACACGCCCCTCCGCCGGTTCGTCGTTGCTGGGCATCATGATCAAGAGATGCATGCTGCAGCACACCGGCTCGCCGCCGGTGTCGAGCAAGGCGACGCGCACCTGGCCGTTATAGAAACTGCGAATGTTTTTCTCCCAAGGCTCGGCCAGCGACTGAAGGCTCGCGGCGAAGTCGCACTCGCGCACCTGCACGGCGGCGGCGGGCAATGCGGTCGCAAGAAGAGAGGCGGCGGCAATCGCGGAACGCATGAAATTCTCCTCTTTTGGTCGAGACGATTCTGGACGCACTGTGCATCAAACGTCAGCAACACTGATCACCGAATCGGCTATGGTCTAAGCGGAACATTTAGTGTACAAGGCCGCCGATGACGCTCCCCCGCGCCACCCGCATATTGGGCTTGGATCCCGGCCTCCGCCGCACCGGCTGGGGCGTGATCGAACGCGACGGCACCCGCCTCAAATTTATCGAATGCGGGGTCGTCACCTCGGACAGCGAGATGTCGTTGGCCGATCGCCTGGTCGCGCTGCACGAAGGCCTGTCAGCTGTCATTGAGCGCTTGAGGCCCGAAGTAGCCGCCGTGGAGAACACGTTCGTCAACAAAGACCCGGTCTCGACGCTGAAACTCGGCCAAGCCCGCGCGATCGCCCTTTTGGTGCCCGCTCGTGCCGGCCTCATGGTCGCCGAATACGCCCCGAACCAAGTGAAAAAGTCGGTCGTCGGCGTTGGTCACGCCGACAAAGATCAGGTGCACGCGATGGTGAAAATCCTGCTCCCCCAATCGAACGCCAAAGGTCCCGACGCCGCCGACGCCCTCGCCATCGCCATCACGCACGCCCACATGTCGGAGTCGAGCGATCGCATCGAGGCGATGATGGCGCGGGTTCGCTAAGAGGTGAAAGCATGATAGGCAAACTCACCGGTATCATCGACGAAATCGGCCCCGACTTCGCAGTCATCGACGTGGGCGGTGTCGGCTACGTCGTGCACTGCGCCGCGCGCGTGCTGTCGAACCTTCCGCAGCCTGGTCAACGCGCAACATTGTTCGTCGAAACCCAAATGCGCGAAGACGCGATCAAACTCTTCGGCTTCACGACGAGCGAGGAGCGCGAATGGTTCCGCCTCATGCAAACCGTGCAAGGCGTCGGCGCCAAAGTGGCCCTTTCGATCCTAAGCACGCTGAGCGTCTCCGACCTCGCCCGCGCGGTGGCCTTCGAAGACAAAGCAGCCGTCGGCCGCGCCCAAGGCGTCGGCCCCAAACTCGCCGCCCGCATCACCGCCGAATTGAAAGACAAAGCGGCCAGCATCTCCGCCCCGCTCCACATTGCGAAAGGCGATGGCACAGTTGTCGGCTTCACAAAACCGCAAGGCGCCGCTGCCGAAGCGGTCTCGGCACTGGTGAACCTCGGCTACAGCCAAGCGCAAGCCAGCCAAGCAATAGCGACGGTGGTCGCCCGCGAAGGCAAGGAACTCCCGCTGCAAGCCATGATCCGCGAAGGCCTGCGCGCCTTGTCGAGCGCTGCGTAACCTCATGACCAAACCCAACCGCCTCATCACACCCGAAACCCGCGACGACGACACCGGCGAGGCGTCGCTCCGCCCGCTGACGCTCGCCGAGTTCATCGGCCAAGACCAAACCCGCGCGAATCTAAAGGTCTACATCGACGCCGCGCGCGGCCGGAACGAAGCGCTCGACCACGTGCTGCTTGCCGGTCCCCCGGGCTTGGGCAAAACCACGATGGCCCAGATCGTCGCCCGCGAACTCGGCGTCAACTTCCGCTCGACGTCAGGCCCCGTGATCGCGCGCGCCGGCGACCTCGCCGCGATTTTGACGAACCTGCAGCCGCGCGACGTCCTCTTCATCGACGAGATCCACCGCCTGAACCCCGCGGTCGAAGAAATCCTCTACCCAGCGATGGAGGACTTTCAACTCGACCTGATCATCGGTGAGGGCCCAGCGGCGCGCACGGTGAAGATTGATCTCGCCCCGTTCACGCTCGTGGGCGCGACCACACGCTCCGGCATGATCACAAAGCCGCTGCGCGACCGCTTCGGCATCCCGCTCCGCCTCGAGTTCTACAAGGTCGAAGACCTGATCGAAATCGTGAGCCGCGGCGCGCGCATCTTGAATCTCCCGCTCACGCCCGAAGCATCGCGCGAAATCGCAGCAAGGTCGCGCGGCACGCCCCGCATCGCCGGACGGCTGCTCCGCCGCATTCGCGATTTCGCGGCCGTCGCAAAGCTCCCCAAGGTCGACGCCAAGGCGGCCGACGAAGCGTTGACGCGCCTCGAAGTCGACAAGCGCGGCCTCGACAATTTCGACCGCCGCTACCTGAAGATCATCATGGACAACTACAACGGCGGCCCCGTCGGCGTGGAAACGCTCTCGGCCGCGCTGGGCGAACCGCGTGACGCGCTCGAAGAAATCATCGAGCCATTCCTGCTGCAGGAAGGCTTTGTACAGCGCACGCCGCGCGGCCGCATGGCGGCGGGCCTCGCCTACCACCACCTCGGTCTCACACCGCCGAAAGCCGTGACGCAGCAAACGCTGTTCGACAGCGCGCGCGACGAGGACGCCGATGTCTGAGCCCACGATGGGCCGCTTCGACGGCAAGACGCACATCCTGCCCGCGCGCGTCTACTACGAAGACACCGACGTCTCCGGCATCGTCTATCACGCGAATTACCTGCGTTATATGGAGCGCGGCCGCTCGGAGTTCCTGCGCCTCGCCGGCGTCCACCACATGGTGATGATGTCGGGCACCGAACCCGTCGCCTGGACGATCCGGCGCATGGAGCTCGACTACGCGAGGCCTGCGCGCCTCGACGACGCCCTCGAAATCCACACCCGCTTCCATTCGCTGACGGGTGCACGCATGAGCGGCGACCAATGGGTCAAATGCAAAGGCATCGATCTCGTCACCGCCAAAGTGGAAGCGGCGCTGATTACCATGACCGGCAAGCCGCGCCGCATCCCCGAAGACGTGAAGGCTAAACTCGCGCCCTACCTAGGCTGAACTACCAGCGATAGCCGAGGCCGACGCCCACGATCACCGGATCGATATCGACATCCGCGCGCACGACCGCCGGGATCGTCGTGTCGATCGTGGCTTCGGTATTGATCCATACCTTCTTGACGTCGATGTTCAGCGTCCAGTTGCCGCCGATCGGGATATCGACGCCTGCCTGCAGCGCAAACCCGAAGCTCGGATCGAAGTCGGCCTTGCGCACCACCGGATCGGCATCGTCATGCCCGAAGAACACCGTGTAGTTCACGCCCGCGCCGATATAGGGCCGGAAGTCCGGATCGTCCGGCTGGAAATGATACTGCAGCGTCAGTGTCGGCGGCAGCAGCCACACCGAACCCAGATCGATGTTCGAAGGCTTGTGCGTGATCTCGTGCGGCGTGACGCCCAGGATCAGCTCTGCCGCCCAGTGCTCGTCGAAGAAATACGTGATGTCGAGCTCAGGCACGATCGACGTGTCGATGTCCACATCGCCGCCCAGGATCGAAACTGTCGCCTCTTCGTCGGGGAGAACGGTGATCAGGCGCCCGCGCACCATCCACGGACTCTTGGCTTCCGCTTCGCCCGGAAACGCGACGGCGGCGAAGGACGCGAAGGCGGCGCAGCCGAGTGTGATGGCGGCTAAAGAACGATTGATCATGGGAACGTACTCCTAGAAGGGGGAACTGCTTTTCGGCCCTTGCTAGGAGTGCGCGCCAGTACGTGCGTTGACGTAAATCAAACGCAAACACGACACACGCACTGCGTGCTGATTGCAGGCGGATTCTCCTTGCCGCGCCCCTGAATTACGTAAGGGGACAGAATGCCCGCGTCACCGCGCCGCTGCCGGACAGCGCCTGGCCTTGACCTTCGCGCCGTCCGTCGCGCGCGTCATCGTCAGCAAGTGTCCGGTGCGCAAGATGTCACGGAACTCGATCAACTGCGCCTGCCTCTTGCGGTCGGCTTCCTCGGTGATGTCCTCGACGAGCAGCACCAGGCGCCTCCCGTCCTCTGCTGCCGCCCAAAGGCCTGAGCCCCATTCGTCGTAGCTCGCCTTGCCGTCGGCCTGCAGCGTCATTCCATCGCCGCTAGCGCACGTGCCATCGAACGACCACGTCGCCGCAAAGAACGAATGCGGCGTCGTCCGTTCGGGCGGCAGCATGTTCGCCTGCACGCCATCGGCAAGCATGAGAGCAACAAGAGCAAACGCAAACCGGCGCATATAAACCTCCAGGTGCAAGCGGCAGCCCCACGATGCGCGAATGCCGAGCGCTCCCGCAAGTTTTCCGTGCAGAAGCACGTCCGAACTGCGTGAAGTCCCTGTCATTTAGCCCGTTGGCTCTTGGCCTGCCTGGCGGATCGGGTTAGGGAAGCGGTAAGGGTTTGGGCAAGATCGCGGAATCGGCGGTTTTCTGCGCCCAAATTTCGACACGTTAGACGGGTCTAGTCGCGCCCTTATCCCGTGGCCGAAAAGGCTCGAGGAAGCCGTTTGCGGGCGCGGCGTATCTCTGAGGGGAAGGTGGTCTATGGAGTTCTCAGCGCTCGCATTTGTTCATGAGGTCGCGGCTCTCATGAAGCCGCTGCTTGCGCTCGCCGACCAACTCACTCACTTGGCCGATGCGGTCCAAGCGCCGAACGCAGCGCCCATGGATCCCACACCCCAAACGATCCCGCTCGCACCGCCCGAAGGCGGCCGTGAAGCGGCACCGGGCGCCGGCCTGGGTGCCGAGATCGACATGTCGCCGGTAACGCTCTTCATGAAGGCCGACATTGTCGTGAAGGCGGTGATGGGCGTGCTGCTCCTCGCGTCGGTTTGGTCCTGGGCGATCATCATCGGCAAGTGGATGCGCATCGGCCGCGTTCGCGCGCAGGCGGAGAGGTTCGAGCAGATGTTCTGGTCGGGCCGTTCGCTCGACGACGTGTATCAAACGCTACAAGCTCGCACCGAACATCACCCGATGGCGCACGTTTTCGTCGCTGCCATGCGCGAGTGGAAGCGCTCGTTCGAAACGGGTCCCGTCTCCACCGGCCTTCTGCCGAGCGTGAAGGACCGCATCAACAAGGTCATGAACGTCACGATCAGCCGCGAGATCACGCGGCTCGAATCCTCGCTGGGTTTTCTTGCGACGGTCGGTGTGAACGCGACGTTTATCGGCCTCTTCGGAACCGTCTGGGGCATCATGAATTCGTTCCGCTCGATCGCGGCCAGCCACGACACNNCGTCATCAACAGCGGCTCGCATCGCGGACGGGGAGCCTGGCGCAGCCGGCTGAAGCCCCATTCCGACATCAACATCACGCCGATGGTCGACGTGATGCTTGTGCTGCTCATCATCTTCATGGTCACCGCGCCGCTCTTGACAGCGGGCGTCGCCGTCGACCTGCCGAAGACGCGCGCGAAACTGCTAAGCCAGGACAAGGAACCGCTCACGATCACGATCGAAAAGAGCGGAAAGATATTCCTCCAGGAAACCGAAATCGGAGCCGCGGAGTTGGTGCCGCGCCTGACGGCGATCGCCGAGAACGGCTACGATCAGCGCATCTTCGTGCGCGGCGACAAGTCGGTCGACTACGGCACGGTGATGCAAGTGATGGGTGAGTTGAATGCGGCGGGTTTCCGTCGCATCGGCCTAGTGACAGAGCCTCCGCGTGGCGAGAGCAAGAAGCACAAGTAACACGCCCGAATCGGACTCGCTGCTCGGCGCAGCGTTTCTGTCGGCGCTTCTGCACGCGGCTGTGCTGGCGGGCGCGTTCGTCGTATGGCCGTACGTCGCGCCGCCGCTCGAGATGCAGTCCGACATCGTGCCGGTCGACTTGCTGACGGTCGCCGACGCCACGAACGTCGCTCCGCAAGAGCAAGCGGACGAGCCGAAGCCGCCGGAGTCGCAAACTGTTCCAATCGAAATCCCGGAGACGCAAGCCCCTGAGTTCGCCGCCGCCGAACCGCCGCCTCCGCCGCCGGAAGACGACGCGGCGGCGCTGGAAGACGAGCCCGAGAAGAAAGAGTCCGAGAAGCCGAAACCGCCCGAGCCCGAGCAGCGCTATGCGCTCGCCACACCGCGCGCGAAGCCGAAACCCGAAAAGCCGAAGGAAGAGTTCGACGTCGACAAGATCTTAAAGAGCCTCGAAGCGACGCCGAAGGAGACAAAGGCGGCGCCGGCCAAGGCGACGGCCGACCGCAAGGTTAGGGGCGTGGGTGCGCAAAGCGCGCTGACGATGACCGAGATCGACGCCCTCCGCAGCCAGCTCGCGAAGTGCTGGAATGTGCCCGTCGGCGCACCTGATCCCGCAGCACTCGTTTTCCGTGTGCGCGTCTTCTTGAACGAAGACGGGACGATCGCCTCCCCGCCGCAGCTTGTTGATCAAGGTAATCTCGGCGATCCCTACTTCCGCGCCGCCGCCGATTCGGCTATTCGCGCTGTACACATTTGTGGCCCCTACGACCTGCCGCCCGAGAAATACGCCGCCTGGAACGAGATCGTGATCAAGTTCGATCCGCGTGAAATGGCCGGCTACTAGAAACGAAGACGAGGACGACATGAAGAAATTTTCACGCAGCATCTTCGGCGCATTCGCGCTTGCGCTCGTCGCGTTCGCGACGCCAGCCCAAGCCGCCCTCGAGGTCGACCTGAACAAGGGCGTAGTGCAGCCGATCCCGATCGCGATCCATGACTTCTTGGGTGCAAGCCCGCAGGACCAGCAAGTGGCGGCCCAGGTCGCCGGAGTGATTCGCGGCAACCTGGAACGTTCCGGCCTGTTCCAGCCGCTCGATCCGCGCTCCTTCGTGGAGCGAATCACGAACTTCCAATCCATTCCGCGCTTCGGCGATTGGCGCACGATCAACGCGCAAGGCCTCGTCACCGGGCAGGCGCGCCAGCTCCCCGACGGCCAGCTTCAAATCGACTTCCGTCTCTGGGACATCTTCGGCGAGAAGCAAATGGTCGGCATGTCGTTCAAGACGACACCCGAAAACTGGCGCCGCTTGGGCCACCTGGTCTCCGACGCCATCTATGAGCGCCTGACGGGCGAGAAGGGATACTTCGACACCCGCATCGTCTTCATCTCCGAATCGGGCCCGAAGACGAAGCGCCGCTACCGCTTGTCGATTATGGACCAAGACGGCGCGAACCCGTCGTTCCTGACCGGCGGCGATTTCATCGTTCTCTCGCCCCGCTTCTCGCCGACGAAGCAGGCGATCACCTACATGTCGTACGAGCGTCAAACGCCGTCCGTGTTCGTGTTCGATCTGCAGACTGGCCAGCGCGAGGTAATCGGCCAGTACTCCGGCATGACGTTTGCCCCGCGGTTCGCGCCCGACGGCAACCGTGTCGTCTTCAGCTACTCACGCGACAACAACGTCGACGTCTATGTCGTCGACTTGCGCTCGCGCCGGCCGCAACGTCTGACGAGCGATCCGGGCATCGACACCTCGCCGTCATTCTCGCCCGACGGCTCGCGCCTCGTCTTCAACTCTGACCGCGGCGGCTCGCCCCAGCTTTATGTGATGAACGCCGACGGTTCGGGTCAGCAGCGCATCTCGTTCGGCCAGGGTCGCTACACGACGCCCGTCTGGAGCCCGCGCGGCGATCTCATCGCCTTCACGAAGCAGGTCGGCCAGACATTCTCGATCGGCGTCATGGCACCCGACGGCCAGCGCGAGCGGACGCTAACGTCGAGCTATTCTGAAGAAGGTCCGACCTGGTCGCCGAACGGCCGGGTGATTCTCTTTACCCGCTCAACTCCTGGTCGCGGAGGCGCGAGTGGCAGCTCGTCGGTCTGGTCGGTCGATTTGACGGGAATGAACCTCCGCAAGGTTATTACGCCGGGCGAAGCCTCGGATCCCGCCTGGTCGCCGTTAAATCGGTAGGGATATTGCGACATTTGTCACGTGGATTAACTGGGTTTTATGCAACAATCGCCCTGCGTGCTTGACGCTTCGCCATGGTGGCGACTAGGCATGCCGTATCAAAGATTTGCAGGCTCGTGCGGGGCGCGCGGAGCCGGTGTGGGTGAGGGAGAGTAGCGGGATGTTTCGTGGTGCGATGAAGATTGGTTTCGCGATTGTCGCGGGGTCGCTGCTGCTGACGGCGTGCTCCTCGACGAAGGAAGAGGCCCAAGCGCCGGTGACGACGACGAACCCGTCGTCGATCAAACCGGGTTCGGCCGAAGATTTCCGCGTCAATGTCGGTGACACGGTGCTGTTCGATCTCGACCAGCATTCGATCCGCTCCGACGCGCAAGGCATCCTACAAAAGCAGGCCGCATGGCTGAAGCAGTATCCCTCGGTCCGCCTGATGGTCGAAGGCCACTGCGACGAACGCGGCACGCGCGAGTACAACCTCGCGCTCGGCGACCGCCGCGCCTATGCGGTGAAGGAGTTCCTGGTTTCGCTCGGTGTCGACGCAGCCCGCCTGCAGACAAAGAGCTACGGCAAGGAGCGTCCGGTCTGCGCCGAGTCCGACGACAGCTGCTGGCAGCAAAATCGCCGCGGCTACTCTGTCATCTCTGCCGGGGCCGGCTCGTAAATCGACGCTTGAGGGCCGAATCGCTTGGCGCGCGAAACGAGAGTTTTCGCGCGCCCTCTGGCGTTTTCGCCGCGATTGCCTCAATTTCGTCACCCGTCCGGGCGATCAAACGCCCCCCAATATTGCGCTGTGCTGAGCGGAGTTTCGCTATGACGATTTTGTCCCGTTCCAAACTGCTGTCTGCGGCCGCGCTCGCCGGCGGGCTCACGCTCTCGGCTGTGCCCGTATGGGGCGCGGACGTCGACGACCTCGAAGACAAGATTGAGCGCGTGGAGCGCGACCTGCGCGAACTCCAATACGACGTCTACAAGGGCAACCCGCCCGCATCCTCCGGCGGCCTCGCAGGCGGGCCGGCCGGCGGCGTGAGCGGCGGAGGCGCGCGTTTGAACGACATGGAACAGTCGCTGCGCGAGCTGCGCGGCCAAGTCGAATCGCTCTCCTTCCAAGTCAAGCAGCTGACCGAACAACTGGACATCGCACGCAAGGAATCGAACTACCGCTTGGGCGCGCTTGAAGGCGGCGCCCCCGCAAGCGCGATTCCCGGGCCGGCAAGCAGCAGCGCCGCCCTCCCGGCCGGGAAGGCGGCACCGCCGGTGGCCTTGACCCGCGGCGGCAGCAATCAAGCCGCCAAAGCACCCGGCACGCTGGGTTCGATCCCGGCCGATGCGGAAGTGGAAACGGCGGGCGGCCTCTCGCCGCAACAGCAATATGACGGCGCGATGGATCTCTTGAGCCGCGCCCAATACGCCGAAGCGCAAGGCGCCTTCCGTGCCTTCGTGGCCGCGAACCCGACGGACCAACTCGCAGGCCCCGCGCAGTTTTGGGTCGGCGACATAGCCTTCACGCAGAAGGACTACCAAGGCTCGGCCAAGGCGTTCGCGGACGTGCTGAAGCGCTACGGCAAGACGTCGAAGGCGCCGGAGGCTATGTTGAAGCTCGGCCTGTCGCTCGTCGAACTTGGCCAGAAGAAAGAAGGCTGCACCACGCTTGGCGCGCTCAAAGCCAAATACCCGACGGCCGCAAAGCCGCTCCTTGACCGCGCCGCCAAGCGCTCGGCCGAAGTCGGCTGCGGCAAGTAAGCCAGTCGGCGCCGCCGAATTCGAAGCGGCGCTCGCGCGTGTCGACGTCAAAGCGCCGTTCGCGGTCGCCGTCTCGGGCGGAGCTGACTCGCTCGCGCTGATGTTGCTGACCGCAGCCTGGTGCAAGAAGCACAAGCAACCGCCGCCGCTTGCGCTCACTGTCGATCACGGCCTGCGCCCGGAAGCGGCCGACGAAGCGGCGCAGGTCGGGGCCTGGGCGCGCGCGCACGATATCGCACACGAGACCCTGGACTGGCGCAGCCACAAACGCGCCGCCGGCAGCATCCAAGCCCTCGCCCGCGAAGCGCGCTACGAACTGATCGGCGCGCGCATGCGCAGCGCCGGATTGCACGTCCTGCTCACCGGCCACACGCTTGACGACCAGGCCGAGACTTTTTTGCTGCGCCTCGCCCGCGGCAGTGGCCTCCACGGTCTGAGCGGCATGGCGGACGTGGCGCCGTTCCCATTGGCCCGGTACCGCGACCTCAAGATCGCACGCCCGCTGCTGGGTTTCGCGCACGATCGCCTGACGGCGACGCTCGCCGAATGCAACCAACCCTGGCTCACCGATCCCAGCAACGCGAACGATCGCTTCGCGCGCGTGAAGATCCGCAACGCCGCCGAGGCGCTGAAGGAGGCGGGCCTCACAAACGAGCGTATCGCGACGGCCGCCGCGCATCTCGCCCGCGCGCGTCAGGCGATCGACAAGGCGGTCGCCGCCGTAATCGCCGCCGCCGTCGAAGTCGCGCCGTGGGGCTACGCGCTCGTCGATACGAAGCACCTTGCGGCGGCGCCGCGCGAGGTGGCCCTGCGCACGCTCGCGCGCCTGATCGAAGGTGTCGGCGGTAGTGCCTATCCGCCCCGGTTCGAACAGACCGAAGCGGCGCTGGATTGGCTCATCGCGCGCGCCGCGCCGGCGGGCCGCACATTGGGTGGCTGCCGCCTCGCGCGCCGGGAAGGGCACATCCTCATCGCGCGCGAAGAAGCTGCCCTCGCCAAAGAAGCGCCGGATATCATTATCGAACCGGGTGGGGCGGGGCTTTGGGACGATCGCTTCTGGGTCGCGGTGCCGCGATCCGCCAAGAGCGCCGTCGAAGTCAAACCGTTAGGCGCGGCCGGCCTCAAAGCCGCGGGCTACCGGGCACAGCTTCCGCCTGTCGAGCCGCGCAGGATTGCGGCTGCGCTGCCTGCGCTGTGGCGGAACAACCGCCTAGTCTCAGCCCCCTTGATCGGCTTTGCCGGAGACGAACCGGCGATTTCGGCCCGTTTCGTAGGGTTTGCGGGAACTTAAGGAGTTTCCTGCACAAAAGGTTGCTATTCTTAGCGCTGGCGAAACGCTCGCCCCGCTCTTATCTGAACTCTTCGCTCCGGCGCGAAAAGCGCCCTCTTGTTGAACTCGGGATCTTGGTATCAGCGAATGAACGGCAATCAGAATCTGCGCAATATAGTGGTCTGGGTCGTGATCGGCCTGTTGGTTTTGGCGCTGATCAACCTCCTCTCGCCGACCACGCCGCAAGCGGCGAAAGCCGACATCCCGCTCTGGCAGGTGATGCGCGATGCGGAGGCCGGCAAAATTCAGGAGGTGACCTTCCACGACGAGAAGATCTCCGGAAAATACCGCGACTCGAACAAAGAGTTCACGAGCGTTGGCCCCAAGGACAACGGCGAGATCGCGAAGGAGCTTGAAGGCCACAAGGTCAACGTCTCGTTCGCCGACACAAACAGCGAGACGCCTTCCCTTCTGTCGATCATCGCGAACTGGTTCCCGATTCTGCTGCTGATCGGTGTGTGGATATTCTTCATGCGCCAAATGCAGGGTGGGGGAGGGCGCGCCATGGGCTTCGGCAAGAGCCGCGCGAAGCTCCTGACGGAGCGCCACGGCCGCGTGACGTTCGAAGATGTCGCCGGCATCGACGAAGCGAAAGAAGATCTACAGGAGATCGTCGAGTTCCTGCGCGACCCGCAAAAGTTCCAGCGCCTCGGCGGCAAAATTCCGAAGGGCGCATTGCTCGTCGGCCCTCCCGGTACCGGTAAAACGTTGCTCGCTCGCGCGATCGCGGGCGAGGCGAACGTTCCGTTCTTTACGATCTCGGGCTCCGACTTCGTCGAAATGTTCGTAGGCGTCGGTGCATCTCGCGTGCGCGACATGTTCGAGCAGGCGAAGAAAAACGCGCCATGCATCATCTTCATTGACGAAATCGATGCCGTTGGCCGTCACCGCGGCGCGGGTCTCGGCGGCGGCAACGACGAGCGCGAGCAAACGCTGAACCAGTTGCTCGTCGAAATGGACGGCTTCGACACGAACGAAGGCGTGATCCTGATCGCGGCGACGAACCGCCCCGACGTTCTCGACCCAGCGCTTCTGCGGCCCGGCCGCTTCGACCGTCAGATCGTGGTCCCGAACCCCGACATCGTCGGCCGCGAGAAGATCTTGAAGGTGCACATGAAGAAGGTGCCGCTCGCACCCGACGTCAACGCCAACGTCATCGCGCGCGGCACACCGGGCTTCTCGGGCGCCGATCTCGCAAATCTCGTCAACGAAGCGGCGCTGCTCGCCGCCCGCCGCAACAAGCGCCTCGTCACAATGCGCGAGTTTGAAGAGGCGAAAGACAAGGTGATGATGGGCGCCGAACGCAAGTCGATGGCCATCACCGACGATGAAAAGCGCAAGACGGCGTACCACGAGGCCGGTCATGCGTTGGTAGCGCTCCATTGCGCGGCGTCCGACCCGATCCACAAAGCGACGATTATCCCGCGCGGCCGCGCACTTGGCATGGTCATGCGCCTGCCCGAACGCGACAGCTATTCCTACGCGCGCGACAAGATGTACGCGAATTTGGCGGTGGCGATGGGCGGCCGCGTCGCCGAGGAAATCATTTTGGGCCACGACAAGGTCACGTCAGGCGCCTCAGGCGATATCCAAATGGCTACCGGCCTCGCCCGCAGCATGGTCACGAAGTGGGGCATGAGCGAGAAGCTCGGGCCCCTGCTCTATGCGCAAAACGAGGAGGAGGTCTTCCTCGGCCATTCCGTCGCCCGCACGCAAAACGTCTCTGAAGCGACAGCGCAGATCATCGATCAAGAGATCAAACGCTTGGTCGAAGAGGCGCTTGGGAAGGCGCGTAAGATCCTCACCGACAACTTGGAGGACCTGCACAAGATCGCCCAAGCGTTGCTCGAGCACGAGACGCTATCCGGCGACGAGATTCAGGCGATTCTGCGCGGCGAGAAGATCGTGCGCGAGACGCCGCCCGACGAGCCGCAAGTGCCGCGTCCGCCGGCCTCCTCAGTGCCCACGACCGGCCGACCGCGCGGCGGCGAAACCGGCGGGCTGGAGCCGCAGCCCGGCTAACACGTCAAGAAAAATTTCTCACATGAAGGCCCCGCAAACTGTCGTGCGGGGCCTTTGCTTTTGCGCGCCCTTTGCACATCTTGCGCGTCCTTCATGTTTGGGGATTTGTGATGCGCTCAATTCTAATGATCGGCTTCGCCCTCGC